>Ga0187862_10001953_pt1 | contig 21470 bp, 19 predicted proteins | sample June2016WEW_10_1_FD_133003 | JGI IMG/M metagenome (GOLD analysis project Ga0187862, IMG submission 133003) | Peatland microbial communities from SPRUCE experiment site at the Marcell Experimental Forest, Minnesota, USA - June2016WEW_10_150 | ecosystem: Environmental > Terrestrial > Soil >...
CCAGCAAGGCCAGCGCCGCGATTTCGCAATCCGCATCAGTGCGTGGACCCGGCAGCCCAATCTCCCGAACGCTCCCGCGCACCCCGTCATCGCCGCCGCGTTGATGAGCAGCAATGCTAGCCGAGTTAATAACTCGTGCCGCGGCATGGCCTTGGCCGCGATAACTCACTTCAATCAACTCATTCGCCGCAGGTATGTAATCCGGATAAAATTCCAGTGCGGGCGCGGTTGTGACCTGGCATTCGGCGCCGTCCAGCAATGATCCCGTCAGCACCGTCACCGGGTCTTCTCCCGGCAAAGTGCCGCGCACCAGGGCATCGACCGGCAGCCATATATACGTGAACGCAAGCGAGCACTGAATGTTGTCGGCATTGATAAGCGCATAAGTGCAGAAACCTGGAGCGTTCGTAATGACATCGTCGAACAAAACGGTAGCCGGCGCGATCTGCGTGGCGGGGTTAGTCGGATCTGAAGGCAGCGTTAATGGGCCACTCATGGTGCCACCCGCGAGGGGGACGTATGCTCCCGAACCTACGCTCGACACCGCCGTATCCACATAACCCTTGTTCGCCGCGTCATTGGCTCCAACCGGCGTCGGAAGCGACGGAGGTACCGTGAACTGCTTCGTGCCCGTGATCGTCTCCGTCCCCGCCAGGTGCACATCTGTAGCGTCAATCGCATTCACATACTGCTGCGTTGCGGCGAGGTTCCCCAACCCCGTGCCCGGCGTTGTAAGAACCCCGGCAATCGTCGTTGGCGATGTCGCCGGAACCGCCCAATATTCTGTCCGGATGGTTCCATCATCGAGTTGAAAAACCACGACATAGTAAGTTCCTGCCGGAGACGCGCCCACGTTCGGAACAAGTTGCGCGGTGAACGCGCCGAGCGGTCCGATCGTCACACTCAGATTCCCCGCCGCCACCGCGTCTCCCTCCGCGGTCTGGAACGAGGGCCATGAAATCAGCACCGTACCCGATGCGGCAGTTCCGTCAGCTCGATAGACCGTACTGCTGATTGTTGTTAGCGCTGGCCCTTGTGCCTGCAGCGTGGTCGGAAGCGCCAACGCCATCAGCAACGCCAGCATCAGCGAGAGCGCTACCTCCACCGTCATCGAGAAATATTCTTTATTCACCGCGAACGATCTGGGCATCTCTTCTTCTCTCCTCGTAAGCACACGCGGCCCCAATTCGGGCCAATAAGAAAGCCGCTCTCCCGAGCGGCGCCCCTTACAAGTTTCCCCTTGCTCCTCCGTGTCCCCTGTGGTTCGAGCTTTTGACTCTCTTGCCGCTACTGCACTGTGGACGTTCGAAGGACACCTCGCGTATTCCCGCCCCACTCGAGTCCGGGTATCAGCCTGAACTCCGCGGCCCACTCTCAACTCGCGACTCCAGAAATCGCCGCACGCTCTCCACATACACGTCCGCGAAGTCGACCACCCCCCGCCGCGTTTCGATCAGCACCATAGCCGGATCCAGTTCCCACTCCATCGCACATAATATCGCCAGCGTCATCATCGGAGCCCGGTGCACCCCTGCGGCGCAATGAACGTATAGCTTTGCCCCCGGCCCCTCCAGCGCTTCCAGCGCAAAATCCACGCCGCGTTTCAGCAGTTCCGGAGGCTTCGGCAAAAAATCGTCGTCGGTGGGATTCCACAGCACGCGGATCCCATGCGGCTCCGCCAGCGGCCGGTCATCGAACTCGATCTGCATGTTGACCACGTGGGTTACGCCGGCCCGCGCCAGTTCTTCCATGTTCCGCGCGTTCCAGATCCCGCCGCCCAGCGCAACTCGTTCCGTGACCCAGGTCATGTCCATGCTGCGTCCGTTCGCTTTCGCCTTGCAATCCGCAATCTGCGTCTTACGATTATCCTGATTCTACGTCACCCTCCAAACCTCGCCCTGCCATAGCGCCCCCCGGAAATACAAAAAGGGCGCGATTTGCGGTCGCGCCCTTCAGAGTTTGTCTTTTTTTCGACTCTTAAGTTTAGGATATCAAATCAGAGGGGGGTGTACCGACAAATTTCCGGAATTTATTTTTGCCTTCGTTTGAACCACTTACCTCGAAATTGTAATTTTTACCCTCTTGACAACTTTTCCGCCCCCGCGTCGCCGAAGCCAATTTATCCATCAAACCACCCGCCAGCAGGATCCGCGAAAGTTGGTCGAGCGCATCCTGGACGAACCGCTCGACCATTCTCTGATTGCAACTGAACAGCCGCGAAACCTCGGGGATCGTGTATTCCTCCAGAACATACATCGCCAAGAGCTTCTTTTCGAGTGCGTTCAGCTTCTCGATCGCATGTTCCATGTCGGTCACAAAGATCACGACGTCTTCAAAGTTTCGCATGGTGTACGACGTTACCCGTAACCGGAAGAACTCGCGCCCCAGCAGGGATGGCAGTCTTCCCACCTCGACGGACGATCGAGCATACCGCCGCAGTAGGAGAATTGTGCGCCGTCGGTAGGGCCACAGTTCCATCTCCGTTTCGCCAAACACAACCGACGGCGGCGGTTCCGCCTGCCCCATCAGACTCCATGAGTGTGCGTTCGTCATGCCCACACCTCCATCGCGGCCACGCCCTGCAGACGATCAATCTGGCCGGGGTTTTGAACGTCTTCTCCTTGAACATCCTTTTGAGCGTCGTTTCGAACGTCCGTTTTTTGCTCTTGCACGCGCGCTCTGCGGTGGCGGCGCGCCTTACAAGGCGTCGGCTCCCCAGGGTCCGGCATGGCTGCCAAATGCACCCGGCAACTCGCGCAATACACTCCAGTTGTTCCCTGCAGACGCAGCCACAGTCCCCCGCACCGCTCGCAGTACTTCAGTTCGACTTGGATTTCCTGCCCTTCCATCTCGATTATGAAATTCATGATTGCCTCTCATTGGAAAACGAAGAACACCAAAATAAAAAAGCCCTGGCGCCGATTTCTCGGCCCAGGGCTCGTTTCTCTTACGATGACCTGTGCGCTATTTAGTTAGGAATAAACGATTTATTGTAGCCTGGCGGTTGATTCTGTCTCCAGTTGCCGGAAGTAACCCTCCTCATACCCAGACTTGAGCACCTGTCCGTTCTGCACAACGACGCTCAAACGCCCGCTGAAGCGAATGGCCTCCAACAACCTCTGCATGGCTGCCGAGAGTACTTCCGCCGAGCGTACCTTCCGGCGGAACTCCCCGAAGCTTCTCTCCTCGTTTTCGTGCAATTGTACTTCTATCATGACTGATAACCTTTCTTCCAGTGTAAGCGCATTATGAGACATATAATACAACTATTCTATAGCTTAGAAATTACTAAGTCAAGAACACGATTATGCACTTGACACAGCATCCTTTTTCTTAGAGAATGACTCCAGTGGAGCTAAGTCATGAATCTCTTAGACATTTACAAGGAACTGAACACCGAAGAAAAGTGCCTCACATTCCTAGAGCATATGCGATGGCCGGATGGAGTCAAGTGTCTATCCTGTGAATCCCTGCGGATAACGCGGATAACCAGCAAGGGAAAAACAAACAAGAAAACGGGCAGGACCGGCCCGGACCGCCAACTCTACCAGTGCAACGAATGCCGCTTCCAGTTCACCGCCACCACGGGCACCGTCTATCATGACACCCACCTGCCCCTCAGCAAATGGTTCCTCGCCATTGCGCTGATTACCGAATCCAAAAAAGGCATCTCCGCAAATCAGTTGTCCCGCGCTCTCGGTGTGCAGTACCGCACCGCGTGGTATCTGGCGCACCGTATCCGCAAGGCGATGGTGGACGCGAACCGGCCCAAACTCAAGGGCATCGTGGAGATTGACGAAACCTACATCGGCGGAAAACAGCGCGGTCACCGCAGTAAGCTCAAGAACAAAGATGTGGTCATCGGCGTTCGCGAGCGTGGCGGTGATCTTCGGCTCGTACAAACGCCGGACAACAAAGCGGACACGGTCTACCAGGTCATTGCGGAGAACGTCGCGAAAGATGCGCAAGGCATCATGACCGACGAGAGCACGATCTACAATTTCCAGACCACGCAATTCCACAAGGTTCCCCATGAGCGGATTCGCCACAGAGACAAAATCTACGTGCGCGGCGATGTGCACACGAACACCGTGGAATCGGCATTCTCCCTGTTCAAGCGCGGACTGACCGGAGCCTTCCACAAGGTTTCCTTAAAGCACCTGCAACGCTACTTGAATGAGTTCTCGTTCCGGTTCAACAATCGTAAAGCGGCTGATCTGTTCGGGATGACCGTGCGGAGGATGGCGCTGGCGGGAAACTTGCCTTATGCGAAACTGGTAGAGGAGAATGCGTTTACGCCGTTCGTGAGACCGTAACCACCCTCGAATGACGATTGTTACTTGACTTTGTTACCTTAGTGTCTTTCAATGAAGATGCGATTCCCCCCCCGCATGAAAATTCTGATCTGAGGGGACTACGGTGTCCGACAAAAAACCAGTCCAACGAGAATCGCTCCCGCGCGATCTCAGCGGCATCCTGAAGGATGCCCCGCCGGGGGCGTGGGTTGCTCTATCTAGAGATGAGACCCGACTTCTTGGTACTGGCAATACAATGATGGCAGCTTCCTTGCAAGCACAGCTTAAAGGCGAACGATATCCTGTGTTAATCAAAATGCCGTTAGAGGGCGAAGGACTAGCAGCCGGTATAAGATAATCCCGCGTGCGCTTCCCCTACATAACGCTCCCCAATACTGCTCCCCGGCCCTATCTTAACGTTGTCGTGCGCATTGGTTATCGAACATCGGACATCATAAAAGCGATAGTTGATTCAGGCGCAGATCGCCCAATTTTTCCCATGGAAATTGCGACGAATTATCTGAATTTAGATTTGAGCGAGATGGAGCCATGGAATTTTTCCGGCACAACAGGCGAACTCCAACATGCCAGACTTGCAAAGGTCTTTCTCGCTATCTTGAACCCGAACGGAACCGACCAATCGTGTGAAATTGATACGGTATGCGCATTTTGCGATACGTTTAAATTTTCCGGTGGCGCACTTCTTGGACAGAATGGATTTTTCTCACAGTTCAAAACGAGCTTCTATCAGCCGCAAAACTATTTTGAGATCGAACCGTGGGACGTTTCACTTCTGCGGCGGGATTAACTTTTCAGGTTTCCTCTTGCTGACCTTCACATCTTTCCGCTTCAGGGGCTTGGACTGGAGCAGGTTCTTGACGATCCCCTCGAATTGCTTGCGGTTCACCTTCAAAGTTTTTTTCTGCATTTAAATTACCCAAATATCGATGATGCCTGTTGAAATCTAAGTCCCTTGTAAAGGCGCGTCGGTCGCCGATTGTCGTACTACCTGGTTGTTCAAAACCTGTTGACGTGCTGTTGATACTAAAGTTTTCCCACCGTTTTTACAGATACGCTCACAGCAACGCACAGATCGAAATATGGTACATGCCAGTACAGTAGCGCAATCTGAACGGAGGCGACGAGCAAACCGCTAGGCTCAGCGGACTTAAAATCCGCCAAACTCCTGACCGAGTTTTGTGGGTTCAACTCCCGCCGCCTCCGCGCCTACAGAAAGGAATCGCATCGTCAGAAGCGAAACCAATGAAATAGTACTGCAACTGCTGGAGACAGTCCAAGAGCAACAACGCATGATCTGCGATCTGGCGCGGAACGATTTGCTCCTCATTGAATCGCGCCTGTCGGAACCTTCGTCAGCACAGCTTGTTGTCGCTGCCGGAGTAGTGCGCTCAACTCTTTATTCTGTTGACGCACTAGCTGACAGAATTCGCCTACTCGACTCGCAAGTTCGGAGTTGCTGATCCCTTCGGGCCGGGGCTTCTTTCCGGCCCTTTTCTTATCCCTGTCACGGCTGGCCTTCATTGTTGCCCTCTTTCTGGTGCTGCGTCAAATGCACAATCGTGGTCAAGAACTCTATTCCCTTGTGGCTGTTTCACTTATATTGACAATAGCACTTGGCTATTTCAGCGTGGTATACTCCGGCGATGAAATTCCGCATGCTTCAAGAGAATCTCCGCAAGACCCTCTGGGAACGCATTGACGGAGGGGATCTTACTGGCTTGCGTCTGGCGGAGCAGACTGGATTTAAGCAAGCCCATATCTCTAATTTCTTGAACCGTAAGCGCGGGCTCAGTCTGGAAGGCATGGACAGAGTCTTGAACGTGCAGCATCTTTCGGTCTTGGATCTCATTAATCCGGCCGAAGTCAACAAACGCGCCTCAATCCTGCCGCCGAGCGAGGACGAATTCGACAACGTGGTGGTCGCCGATTCGCATGTCGCGGCCTCCGAAGCGGTGATCATGAGCATGCACGTCAAGGAGATCCTGAAGTTTAAGAGGAGTTTCCTGAAGCGTATGAAGGAGGAGATGGAAGGCGACCGTAGCGCATGGGAACGCTTTGTGATCATCAAGGCGGATACACAGGAAGGAATGAGCATGTATCCCCGTACCACGCCCGGCGCCACCTTGCTGCTCGACCGCCATTATAATTCCATGACTCCTTACCGCAAGGGCGAAGTTAACATGTACGCGGTGCGTAAAGATGATACTTGCACGATCAGGTACGTCGAAACCGCGGATAGCCACTTAATCCTGCGTCCGCACAACCCAGCCTACCCTATTGAAGTAATAACCCTGGAAGACGGCCAGAAGCCTGGTCACTACATCGTTGGTCGCGTTTGCTACGTTGGAGTCGAAACGTAAGGAGTGACCAGTAGGGACTAATAAGTAGCTGTAATAACTGGATGGATACTAACGTGGAGTGTACTAGAGTAGAGTATGCCTTGACGGAGAATAGGTCCGAGCGGAAAGTCTTTTTCGCATTTGGCACTTGTTTTCAGAGGATCGTTCTGCGAGCGGAATCCTTCGGGCAACAGGTCGCCGAGCACAAAATATTTCGGGCCGTCGAGCCCCCAGTTTCCCTGATCCAGGAACGGGGCTCATCGGGCGCGCAATACCTGCCCAGTGGCTCTGGAACTCTCCTAAGTAAAGCTCCGTACTCACGTCTGCCTGCCTCGATCGACGGGCACGTCGCGACGGGTCGGTGACGCTGGATAAGTTTTGAACGAAGCGATAATCTCAGAGAGCGATCTCGCGGCCTAAAACCTTATGAACTGGAAAATCTTTGCTCTAATGCTGGCGGCGCTTTTGGCTACTGTTCCCGTTTGTGCTCAACACTCTTCCTCCGAACCCGTGCTCGATGTTTCCGCCATGGATAGAACCATCGACCCGTGCGTGGACTTCTACACGTACTCCTGCGGCGGCTGGGTCAAGCACAATCCGATTCCGCCGGACCAGGCAAGCTGGAGCACGTATAGCAAGCTCGAGGACGAAAATCGCGCGCAGTTACGGACGATTCTGGCAGAAGCGGCGAAAGCGAGCAGCCCGCGGAATGCTGTGACGCAGAAAATCGGCGATTACTACTCGTCATGCACGGATGAGGCGGCCATTGAGAAGCTGGGAGCCGAGCCTCTCGTGCCGGAACTGGATCGAATCGCGGGTCTGAAGTCGAAGCGGGATTTGGCTGAATATGTCGCGACCGCGCAATTTCCGCCGTCGCTCGAAGGCGGAGGCACGTTGTTCACGTTCCGCTCGAATCAGGACTACAAGGACTCGGCGCAAGTGATCGCCGAGGCCGATCAGGGAGGCCTAGGCCTGCCGGATCGCGATTACTACTTGAAAGACGACCCCAAATCAGAAGAACTGCGCAAAGCGTACCTGGCGCACGTCGCCAAAATGCTCGAGTTGCTGGGAGACAAACCAACGGAAGCCGCCACCGAAGCAGCAACGGTGATGCGCATCGAGACGGCTCTAGCCAAGGGCCAGATGACCCGCGTCGAACGGCGCGATCCACCCAACCTTTATCACAAGATGAGAGTGGAGGAACTGCAAAAGCTGGCGCCCTCTTTCGGCTGGAACACGTTTTTCGCAAAAACCGGCGTGGGATCGCTCGAGACGCTGAACGTGGTGACACCCAACTATTTCCATGTCATGAGTGAAAAGATCGAAAAAGAAGGTTTGGCGGACTGGAAAACCTATCTGCGGTGGCACGCTGCGCACGACGCAGCCACCCACCTTTCCGCTGCGTTCGTAAAAGAAGATTTTGATTTCTACGGCAAAACTCTCCGCGGCCGCGAGGAACTTCCACCACGCTGGAAGCGCTGCACCAATGACGTAGATAACGATCTCGGAGAGGCTCTAGGCCAGGCATATGTGGCGAAGTACTTCAGCCCGGAAGCGAAGCAGGCAGCGCTGAAGATGGTGCAGGAAATCGAAGCGGCCATGCAGGGCGAGATCCAGGCGCTCCCGTGGATGGGAACCTCGACCAAGGAGCAGGCGCTCACCAAGTTGCACGCGATCGCGAACAAGATCGGCTATCCCGACAAGTGGCGCGACTACATCACCCTCGAGATATTGCGCGGCGACGAAATCGGGAACTCTGAACGGGCCTCCTGGTTCGAGTTTCACCGCTGGCTTGCGAAAATCGGCAAGCCAGTGGACCGCCACGAGTGGGACATGACGCCACCCACCGTTAATGCGGATTACGATCCTCAGAGAAACGACATCAATTTCCCCGCGGGAGTGCTGCAGCCACCGTTGTTCAGCGCGCTGTCCGACGCCGCGCCCAACTACGGTGACACCGGTGCCACCATGGGCCACGAACTGACCCATGCGTTTGACGACGAGGGCAGCCAGTTCGACGCCCAGGGAAATCTGCGCAATTGGTGGACGGATGCCGACCGCAAGGAATTTGAGCAGCGCGCTCAGTGTGTGGTTGACCAATACTCCGGATACACGATCATCGACGACATCAAGATCAACGGCAAGCTAACCAACGGCGAGGATCTGGCGGATTTGGGCGGAACGCTGCTTGCCTATCTGGCGTGGAAGGAAGACACGAAGAATCAAAAACTGGAGCCGCTAGATGGGTTGACGCCCGAGCAGCGCTTCTTCGTTGCCTACGGGCAGAGCTGGTGCACGAACGAGCGCGATGAAAATAAGCGGCTGCGAGCGACGGTGGATCCCCACTCGCCGGAGAAGTATCGCGCAAATGGCGTGGTCTCGAACATGAAAGAATTTCGTGAAGCGTTCCACTGCAAGCCCGGGCAGCCAATGGTGAGGGAAAACGCTTGCCGCGTATGGTAGGCCCAGCGGCTTAGCCGCGCTCGAAAGCGTGTTTTTGTTCCAACTGCTGTAGCGCCGCAGCCATTTCCGATTCGAAGCGGTCTTTCTGGTCCATCAACCCAGGAAGCGCGGTAGCGTAGCGCCGGGCCATGGTGAAGAGTCCCTGTTGCGCAAGTCCGGCGGCGATCTCGGCGATGTGATCGGTGCTGGTATCTAGGTAAAGGGCCTCGGTCGGGTCGCCCAGCCACACATCTCCACCGACCAGACGCGTGTGCCAATACACCTTGCGCTCGATCATGAGGGCGATTTCGTCGTCGGTGGCCTTGCCGAAAACCCACTGCTTGAGTTTGAAGCTGTAGTGGCGACTGGAGAACGGCAGCGGCACCAGCTTGCCCGATTTCACAAACTCCGTCTGCTTGTGGTCGACCTCCTTGCGCAGGGCATTGATGACGGGACCTTCGGTATCTTTCGGCTCGAGTGAAGGCAGCACCTCCCGCAGCGTAGCGGAAAGATTCACGGCCACCAGCGCGCGCAGGCCGTCGGAATTTTCCAGCGTGATCACCGTATGCAGGACGTCAAAGTCTGCACCGGACGTGGCGTGGCGGAAAGGCCACTCGAACCTGAAACTGAGGGGGAGGCCAGTGCGGGTTACGTGGATGGTCTTCGGTGTCGGAGTGTGGGCCGGGGTGCTCATAGTTGATCTTTGCCAATATTGTAAGTGGTTATTTTACCTTGCGCGATTCGTTGATACAGACCACTGTCGCTACATCAGACGGGCCAACTGCCACAGGTTCCATATGGCGGAGGCGCTCAACAATCCGCACAGGGCCGCCGCCACCAGCAGACTTTGGCGTGTCTCCAGCAGATCGGCGAACACCCCAGCGGCGAAGACGAAGAAGAACACGAGCATGGTCAGGTGGAATCCTTCTCCCGGGAAATTGGGAGCGCCCAGCGCCAAAATCAGTAACAGTGCCGCGATCAGAAGCGGCGCGGTGTTGCCGAAATACCGGGTGCGCTTCCATCCGATGTACGCAACCAGCGCCACGGGCAGGGCGAGCATCAGTGGCGGGCTGCTGACCAAGATCGTTTCCAAGGCGTTGCGGTAGGAGACGGACATGCCAAACGCGGCGGGTTCGAAGTTGATCCAGCGCGCGTGCAGTATTCCTTGCCAGAACAATGCAGGTTCGAAAAAGTAGGCGGCAAACAACAGCACCACGGAGACCGCGATCGCGGTGGTCCAGATAGCGAGCACGCTGCGTGGCCGGACTGGCGCCACCCAGAACATGAGCGGCAAAGTCACCAGCGCCAGTACCGCGAGCGAAAACTGGTTGCCCGCTGCCAGCATCAGAGACAACCCCAGAAGCAGAATGCGCCGCCAGTTCCAGAGCACAACTTCGCGGGGAGCGTAGAGTGTGTGCGCCACGGCGATGGCTGTGAAAACGGTTCCGAACGCTCCCCAAACCCCGCCCATTTCGCCCAAACTCTGGGCGCCGGACACGTTTATGATCATGGCGGGAGAAAAGCAGTAGAGTGCCAGCGCGATGTATCCACCAGCGTTGCCGTACAGACGCCGCGCCACGTACCACAGCGACGCTCCGAGCATAACGCCGAAGAACAGGTACGGCGACGACGCCAGCAGCGGCTGAAGTGATTCTGGCAACCACGACCCGGGGCGCAGCAGAAGCGGTGCAGCGGCGACCAAATAGTAGAGCGGCGAGCGGTCCTGATCGTAACCGTCGCGCACGCGGAGATGGCCGGCGCGCCCGGCGGCAGGCAAGCCGGTGACGGTTTCTGAGCGCAACGATTCGGGAGTTCCGGCGATGACGCCACGTTCCCATTGCTCGAGGCCTTGGTAGATGCGTAGATCCTGGTCGGAGTCCGGGGCCGAAGCGTGCAACGTTTGCACTCGCACCAGCCACATGCACTGCAGCAGATAGACCAGCAGCAGCGCTGCCGCGGCAAATTGCGGAGCGCGGAAGGCATCGGAATGGAGAAATCGCCGCAACATTGGCGCAACAAAGCAGGACCGAGTGTTTTACCATGTCCGGGACAGCGCTGGATAACTAAAGATGGATAACGAACCGTGGTCCCCTACTTCCGCAGAACTGGAACCGCCAGTCGCGGCGGATGCTGCAACGCCTAGTCCGTCTTCGTTTCCAGCTGCGTCATTGACTAGGAGCGCTCGCCGCGAGTCTCCGCTCGGCGAAGTCTTTCTCGGCCCAAAGGGGATTTATCCGGGCGTGCGCTGGCTGACTTATCTGGCGATGGCCTGGATCGTCTTCCAGGTCGAAGGCTTGCTGGTCGTCTCGCTCCAGTCGCATCTGGGCTTGCTCTGGTGGCGCATGACGATCGAAGCCTGCATGATGCTGGCCGCGATCTTACCGGGCTTCGCGATGGCGCGAATTGAAGATCGTCCATTCGGCGACTTCGGCCTGCCGTTGCGACGCGCCTTTGGACGAAACTTCTGGGTGGGAACGTTGTGGGGCATTGCGTCTCTGAGCGTCCTGATGCTGCTGTTGCGCTTGACGGGCGCGTTTGAGTTTGGTGCGCTGGAACTGCACGGTTCGCGCATCTGGAAATTTGCCGCGTATTATGCCCTGCTTTTTCTGTTCGCGGCATTCTTTGAAGATTTTCTGATGCGCGGCTACTCGCAGTGGGTGCTCTCGCAGGGAATGCATTTCTGGCCAGCGGCGGCGTTTCTCTCGGCTCTGTTCGGTTACATCCACGGCCGCAATCCGGGCGAAACTACGACTGGGCTGGCAGCGGTGGGATTGATCGGCTTCTTCTTTTGTTTGACGCTGCGGCGGACGGGCGATTTGTGGTGGGCGGTCGGCTTCCACATGGCATGGGATTGGGGCGAGAGCTTTTTGTACTCCGTTCCCGACAGCGGGGCGCTTTTGCCCGGTCACCTGATCCACTCCAGCTTTCACGGTCCTGATTGGCTTACGGGCGGCTCGGTTGGGCCGGAGGGAAGCTACCTCGTTTTCGTCGTCATGGGAGCGCTTTGGATCTTGTTTGACCGGGCTTATCCGGAGGTGAAGTACGGTAGCCCCCACCCCCCCTACCCCCCCACCCCCTCCGCATAGTCTCTGGAATCATGGGTTTAGGGACGCTTCCCGCCAAAGATTTGAATGCAAAGGACTTATTGTCAAAGTATTCAAGAAGGTAATTATCCCTTGATGTCACGTAGTACAATGTGGTCATGCTTGGGACAGTGGCAGGTGACCATCCGTTCGCCGGGATTGCAACAAAACTAGAACGTGCCGACGAGAACATCATCAACCTTCATAATGAGATTGTAAGGTTCTTTAAGGGAAGCAAATACCCAGTCATTCCAAAGCCCAATGAACAGGGATGGCAGGAAGCTGTTGACTATCATCGAGACCTGCAAATCCCTAAGCGATTCAGTGTGCTGGCGGGCGAGATTATCCACCACCTGCGATCCAGTCTCGATCACATTGTCTGGCACTTTTCCAGTGCCGAAGCGAGGCGGGATCACGACAACGCGCTTGAATTCCCCATCTATCGGAATCTGCCGTCGAAAAAAGAATTGCCCGGATACCAGAGAAAAGTACAGGGCATCTCCAACTCTAGGGTGCTCACTCTGATTAAAGACTTGCAACCATACAATAGAGTTCCCGATGTTTCGGATGACCCCCTCCTCATCGTCCACGACATGGACAGATTTGATAAACATCGGGAACTGATGTCACAACATGCGCAAATCTTACGTTCCCGCCGAACACGAGGCCGGAGATCGTCGCTAATGTGATGGCGTATAAAAAGGGAAAAACGCTGTCCATCGCAGAATTTGCTGCTGCTCAAAGAGCAATCAAGAACGATGCTAAGGTCACCCCGCAAACAGCGTTCTCTAAGATTGGAAACAGGGATGACCAGTTTGTTGTCCCATCTCTGATGGCACTGCTTAATGCTGTCAGTGATGTCGCTGAATTGTTCGCAAGGGAATTGTAGATTTTTGGTCTGCTTACGTGGCACACTTCCGTCATTCCCTCCACCGTGTTATATTGGCGGAAGTATGGCGGGCATACGCTCATCCCGGCAAGGTAGCAGCGAACGACCCGTTGCGAGTCATCGTATTTTGCAGCCTTCGCAAGAGGTGCAAGCTAAAATGCGTCCGTTGGCGCGGGCGTCATTTGAGCAGGTACTACAGCGCGCGGCGAAGCCAACTCGGAGACGCGCTTCAAAAGCGAAGTGAAGATTAAATTTCCCTGATCCCTCCGGTTGTATCTGAACGAATACTCATCTAAGTACGACTGTAAATACTTCTGGCTGACCTGATGATACACCCCACCAATTCCACGCTTCACTAGCGACCAAAAGCCTTCAATCGTGTTCGTGTGTACGTCGCCCACAACGTAAATTTTGGCGGTGTGATTAATGCGCTTGTGTTCTTTCACTCGCCCACCAACACGATCATAGATTCGGTACTCGTCAGTGAACACCGTAGTTTTCGGCAAGATGTGCTCATGCACGATACCAAGCACGCGCTCTGCGGTGACATCGGGGGTTGCCAGTGCTTTCACGCGTCCGACGCGCTTTTCGGTGCTGCGCTCCACAATGCCGATGACGGGAGATTTCTTTTTGTCGCCGCGCATCGGTCGCCCGAATTGCCCTTTACGAGTTCCACCGTAGTATGTCTCATCCATCTCCACCGCCGATCCCTCCAGTTGCATGTCAGTTTCGGACAGCAACGAGCGAATCTGGCGGAACATGCGCCAAGCGGTTTTATAGGTCACCCCGGTTTCGCGCTGAATCTGCTTTGCCGAAATGCCGCAACGAGTCGAAGCCATTAGATACATGGCGTAGTACCAGAGGCGCAGCGATGTGCTGCTGTGTTCGAAGATCGTCCCCGCCATAGGGGAAATCTGAGTTCCGCAGTGGTCGCACGAATACACCGGACGCCCATTGATGCGGTAGTGCTTGCGCTCTTGCTGGCAGGTGTCGCAATAGGTAATACCGCCTGGATAACGCTGCTCTTTCAGGTGCTCAAGACAAGCGGCGTCATCCGGGAACTGGCGGTTAAAGTCTTCAATCGTATAGCGCAAGTGCTTCGGGATTGTCTGTCTGCGGTTCATGGTAAGAACAGTATGCCATTTGTTCTACGTGATTTCAAGGGATAATTACCTTCAAGAATAAAGACTTAGTGGGATTTGTGCCGCTTTTCTCCAGAATTTGGTAGAAACTGATCTGAAAACCGGTTTAAGTTTCGATTGTCAAAGAGCGTCTGCGAGACGGGCACACGTCGGGACTGGCCTATCAGGAGCAATTTTCGCATCGGGCGAGTTGAGTGTCAGTGATGGCGGACACCGGCTGATTGTGATGAAAAACGGCAAGGTGAGGTGGTTCTTCACCCACTCATTCGCAAAGTGCGCGAATGAGTGGGGCACCCGGCATGGGGCGCAACGGGGATAAGACGAGAGTTGCTGGAGACGGTAACGTTAGTGCCACTTAGCGAGTCTTCGGTATTCCCAGATGAAGCCGGTGAAGAAAATGAAGACGGGAACGGACCAGAGCATGGGGTTCATACGAATCAGGCTAATCGGGTCCCAACCAATCGAACCCTCCCCGGGCGTTGGATGAACCAAGGCATACATCACCATTCCAACCACAACTATGACGAGCAGACACGCAGGAACCACGATGAGTGCGAGCAGTCCGGCCAGTGTGCTCTTCACGTAGATCATCGTGTAACACTCGTTTTTGTTAGATGTCCAGGTTCTTTACGTCGAGCGCGTTGTCTTCTATGAATTTTCTTCGGGCTTCCACGTCTTCGCCCATCAGGGTGGTGAAGATGGTTTCGCACTCGGCTATGTCTTCGAGCCTCACTTGCAGGAGGGTGCGGCGCTCGGGATCCATGGTGGTTTCCCAGAGCTGCTCGGCGGTCATTTCTCCGAGGCCTTTGTAGCGCTGGACGGTGTACTCCTTGCGGCCTTCGTTCAGGACGTAGTCGAAAAGTTCGCGGGCAGTGTTTTTCTCGACGATCTCGGGCTCTTTCGCGCGGCGCGCGGGTGCTTTGCCGGTTTTTTTCTGGGCCTTTTCGGCTTCGGCGTTGTTAAGCTCAGCGGCGCTCAGATTTTCGTCGTCGCTATTGTTCTCGCTTTCGCCTTCGTCTCCATCTTTGTCTTCATCTTTATCTGCCGCGCTGGCCACCGTCTTTCCGGGTTTCGGCACGCTCTCGATCATGAAGGGCGGATCGAGATACTGCTCGATCTGCTTGAACTTGGCGATGAGCTGGCGGCATTCCGGGGTGGCCGCCAGTTCCCAGTTGATGATGTGCTCGGCTCCCTGCGCGTTCACGAAGATCACTGCCCAGAGATTGTGTTCTTCGTCGAAGCGGGTTTCTACGCTCTTCAGCTTCAATTCTTTTTGCAGGCGCTTCAGTTCTTTTTCGAGCTTCTCGATTTTCTTCGGCGGCGTATTTTTGTCGCCTTCGAAATCGACACGCTTGGCCAAGTCGAGCTTGGGCAGCAGGGCAGTGATTTTCTCTTCGCGTATGCGCTTGTTTAACCTGTCCAGGAATCCCAGATACTCGTTCAGCACGGTGATGAACTTGGTCAGGGCCACGCCTTCCAGCTTTGCGGCGCCTTCTCCGTAGCGGATGATCAGGCCTTCGGAGGCGCGCTTGACCATTACTTTTACGAAGTCGTGTTCGTTTTTTATGTACTGGTGCGATTTGCCCTTTTTGATGCCGAATAGCGGCGGCTGCGCGATGTAGATATTGCTGCGCTTGATCAGCTCCTGCATGTGGCGGAAGAAGAACGTCAGCAGCAGGGTGCGGATGTGCGAGCCGTCGACGTCGGCGTCGGTCATCAGAATGATTTTGCCGTAGCGGACTTTGGTGGGATCGAAATCTTCTTTCGAGATGCCAGTGCCTAACGCGGTGATCATGGCGCGAATTTCTTCGTGGGCCAGCATCTTGTCGTAGCGCGCTTTTTCGACGTTCAGAATTTTTCCCTTTAATGGGAGGATGGCCTGAAAGCGGCGGTCGCGGCCCTGTTTGGCAGTGCCGCCTGCGGATTCTCCTTCAACAAGAAAAAGTTCGCAGCGGTTGGGATCGCGCTCGGAGCAGTCGGCTAGTTTGCCGGGAAGTCCTCCGCCATCGAGCGCGCCTTTGCGACGGGTGAGGTCGCGGGCTTTGCGGGCGGCCTCTCTGGCTCTGGCGGCGTCGATCGCCTTGTTGATGATTTTGCGGGCTACGGCGGTGTTTTGCTCGAAGAACGCTCCGAGCTTTTCGTTGACTACGGCTTGCACTACGCCAGCTATGTCGGAATTCAGCTTGCCTTTGGTCTGGCCTTCGAACTGCGGCTGCGGCAGCTTTACGCTGATCACGGCTACGAGGCCTTCGCGGACGTCGTCTCCGGTTAGATTTTCTTTTACGTCTTTAAAGAGGCCCATCTGCTGTCCGGCGTAGTTGATGGTGCGGGTCAGCGAAGTGCGGAAGCCGGAGAGATGCGTGCCTCCGTCGACGGTGTTGATGTTGTTGGCAAAACTGAAAACCGATTCCGAGTAGGCGTCGTTGTACTGGAGGCCGATTTCGATGTGCACATCATCTTTGTCGGCTTCCATGTAGATCGGTTTGTCGTGGAGCGTCTGCTTGCCGCGGTTGAGGTGCTTGATGAATTCGGCGATGCCGCCGTTGTACTTGAACTCGGCACGCTTGGCTTCGCTGGTCTTCGAGTCGGTCTGGCGCTCGTCAGTCAGGGTGATAACCAGGCCTTTGTTGAGAAAGGCCAGTTCGCGCAGACGCTGGGAGAGCGTGTCGAAGTTGTATTCGAGGGTAGTGGTGAAAATTGTTTTGTCGGGCACGAAGTGGACCTTGGTGCCTGTCTTAATTTTGGCGGCGCCGGTCTTTCTCAGTTTGCTGGTGGGCTCGCCTTTGGAGTAGGTCTGCTCCCAGGTGAAACCGTCGCGCCAGATTTCAAGATCCAGCTCTTCGCTTAGCGCGTTTACGCAGCTTACGCCTACACCGTGCAAGCCTCCTGAAACTTTGTAGGAGTTGCTGTCGAACTTGCCGCCAGCGTGCAGCGTGGTCATGACGACTTGGGCGGCGGGAATTTTTTCACCGTCGATGTCCATGTTGTCGACGGGAATGCCGCGTCCGTTGTCGACTACGGTGATGGAGTTGTCGAGGTGGATGGTGACATCGATTTTGTCGGCGTGGCCGGCGAGCGCTTCGTCGACCGAGTTGTCGACGACTTCGTAAACCAGGTGATGCAGCCCGAGCTCGCCAGTCGAGCCGATGTACATGGCGGGACGCTTGCGCACGGCTTCCATGCCGCCGAGTACTTTGATGGAATCGGCGGTGTAATCGCCGTTGGTCGACTTGCCGTTCTTGTTCTTCGCGTCGGCATTTTTCGCATCAACGCTCTTCGCGTCGGCGCTCTTGGCATCGACGAGTTCGGCTTGCAATTCTTTCGTGGCCATTCTGCTCCGTGGGGAATGCTGAGGCCCCGGATCGAACGCCTGACTGGAGGGACGATTCCGAGACTGCTCGGGTGACCTCAACCTATTGAATTTTCTGCTATTTAGCTGTCACCAGAGCTTGAGTTATTTTAACACAAAAACCAGTCATCTTGAGGCTGGAATCGAGAGCGTAAACCGCGCTTTTTGTTGCTCTTAGGGACGTAGTTTGGAGGGTGTCGCGGCGCGCTTACGAGAGCGATATTGCGCATCCAGAGTTGTGCGCATCCAGAGTTGACGTGGACGGGCGGGGGCGCCCGTTGCTCCACGATCCCTAGTGGGCGGATGATTTTGCTACGCTGAAATGGAGGCCATCCATCAGGTCGTCGAGTTCATCTTCGCTGCCGGCGATAAAGGTAAAGGAGACAATCTGACCTTTCGCTAGCAGGACGAGCGTGCACTGACGCATGGTGAGTTTAGCGTTGGTCGTCTTAACTTCGATGGGTTTGATGAAATCGGCACGCAGCAGGTGACGCGACTCGACCTCCAGCGCGTAGGGTTCGCCTTCTGCCTTGAAGCCTTTGGCGGTTGCGAGTTCGGTGAGCGGTCCAAGGTAGTCTTCGGCTCGCTTCAGGCCGGGATAGGATGCCGCGCTCTCCGCGGCGAACACGACCGCGGAGTTGATCGTGTCTCCGGTGGCTTCGGGAGGACGCTCGAAAACCGCGAGCAGCACTTCTGCTTTGCCGGCCTCATTGCCCTCTTGCATCGCCTTGGTGCGATCCACCCAACTGTAGGGAATCTGATAGCGGAATCCGAAAGTGGAGTTGCGGTAGAGCTGGGCGTCTTGGGTGGGCGTGGCGGCGGGCTTGGTGACGGGGGCAGTCTTGTTTTGAGCCTGGACCTTAAGGGTCAAGGCCAAGGCAACGAGCACAATCATAGCTATCGCGAGTCCAGAGTAGCCTTGACCACGGGCAGGTGCCGAGCTTTGCTCGGCCCGGACGGGCGAGGGCGCCCGTCCCCACACAAGCCATGAGTGGCAACGCATACATACCCATGCTACCAGCGTCAGACATCTACTCGATGAACATGCAATCTCCATAGGAGTAGAACCAGTATCCGGTCTCGACCGCGTGGCGGTACGCGTTCATCACCAGTTCCTTTCCGCCCAGCGCGCACACCAGCATCAGCAAGGTTGACTGCGGCAGATGAAAGTTCGTCAACAGCGCGTCTACGATGCGAAAGGAATAGCCCGGATAGATAAACAGGTCCGCCTCGCCTTGCCCGCCTGCCACGCGATCTCCGCTTGCTTGTTCCTTCGAAAGCGCGGCAGCGTACTCTAATGTGCGAACCGTGGTTGTGCCCACGGCTACCACTCGCCTTCCCTCGGCCTTCGCCCGGTTGATGGCCCGCGCCGCCTCCGCTGGAATTTCGTACCACTCACGATGCAGCTGGTGGTCTTCCACTTTTTCAACTCTTACCGGCTGAAAGGTGCCGAGTCCGACGTGCAACGTGATCTCGGCAATCTCGATTCCGCGTCCACGAATCTGCTGCAGGATCTCGGGCGTGAAGTGCAGGCCGGCCGTCGGCGCTGCTACTGATCCCCGTGCCTGAGCGTATACCGTCTGGTATCGATCGCGGTCTGCCGTGCGATCGCCGCGGTTGATGTAGGGCGGAAGGGGCACATGTCCAAAGCGCTCGATGCGGGCAAAGAAATCGGCGACCGGAGCGAAGCGGATACGCCGCTCGCCGAAACTGCCGCGTTCGATTACTTCGGCTTCGACCTCGGCTTCCAGTTCGGGGAGTTCGCCTTCGGGTGCATCGCCGGGTGCGCGGCCAAAGTAGAGTTTTTCCCCGATTCCGATCTTGCGTCCGGGCCGAACCAGGCACTCCCACTCGTTCGGATCGTCCGCCACCTGGCGTGTCAGCAGAACTTCGACCCTGCCGCGGAGAAAGTCTCGCGCCGCCGGATTGTGCGGGCTCAAAGGCTGGGCGCGCTGTCCGCTCCGGTTGCCGTAGAGGCGGGCCGGGAACACTCGCGTGTTGTTCAGGACCAGCAGGTCGTCGGACCGCAGCAGGCCGGGGAATTCGCGAAACTTCCGGTCTTCCCAGTTTTGACCCAGCCAAGTTTGACCCTGCCAACTCCCAGGAAGGCGATTCAGATGCAGCAGGCGCGATCCACCGCGGTCTGCCAACGGCTCCTGCGCTATGCGTTCGGGCGGCAGATCATACTGGAAGTCGGAGACGCGCATTGAGGAGATTATAGGGTCCGAGTATGTGGTGGAGCGACGGCTGGGCGGAACGCCCGGCTCTCCGCTGTTAGTAGCTTTTACATATTTTGACGTGCAAATGGTTGTAAGGTTTCCGCGGCGTGCTGTAACATGACCGCGCAGGGTTTCCATGGCCAGAGACCGTCAATATCGTCAAGCGATCGTGCAGTTCGGCCGCATGCTGCACGAAAACGGCTTTGTTGCAGCCACCGACGGGAACCTGTCCGTCCGTCTCGACGATGAACACGTGTTGGTGACTCCCACCTGTATCAGCAAGGGCAGGATGCGTGCGTCCGACATGGTGATTGTGGACATGGACGCGAAACGCATCTCCGGCAAGCGCAGGGTTTCGACCGAAATCGCCATGCACCTGCTGATCTATCGCCTGCGCCCGGACGTGCATGGCATTGTCCATGCCCACCCGCCGACCGCTACCGGGTTTGCCGCTTCCGGTCTCGATCTGAACCGGCCGCTGGTGTGCGAGGTGGTCGTCGGTCTGGGATCAATCCCGCTGGCCCGCTACGGCACCCCGGGCACACCCGAGCTGACGGATGCTCTCGCGCCGCTGATTCCGCACCATGACGCCATCCTGATGGCGAATCACGGGGTGGTGACGTTTGGGTCGTCGCTCGAGAGTGCTTACATGAAAATGGAAACCGTGGAGCACTTCGCGAAGATTGCGCTGGTCACGCACCTGCTGGGCAACGAGCAACCGCTCGGCGAAAAGGAAGTGGAGAAACTCCACGAGGTGCGCCACCGTTACAACGGCGGCGGCCCCCCCGCCCCGCCCCGCAGGCCGGTTGCGGCCGATGGCCTGCAATCCGATCTTCAGTCGGATGACGAGCCGAAAGAGACGGCCGGCAGCCGGCAGTGAACCGGCTGCGGAAATGTATTTTCCGCATTGCCGTCTCACCTCAGCGGCTAAGACGACCCTGAAAAACAAGTCACTTATCGCAGCGGTGAAACGCTCCGCCACACACAAACGCGAACCGCGCCTGTAATACAAACCAGTAGGCTCACTCGCCTCCGATGCGAAACCTCATGCCGGTGCGAAAGTTCGCCGTCAACGCCGGATATCCCACCACTTCGTTGTAGTGATCGTTGAGCGCGTTCCCGACAATTGCGTATGCCGTGACGCGGGAGTTGATCGCGTACCAGCCGCCTAGATCGACGCGGGCGTAGCCTGCCGCGTGGTCGACGAGGTTGTCGACGAAATCGGAATCCGGGCGTCGACCCACGAAGCTTCCTCCCAGGTTCGCTCCCCATCGCGTCCCCAGATAGCTGAGGAGCGTTGTGGCCGAATGCTTGGGGCGGCGAAGCAAGGGATCTCCCGGAGCATACGGAAAATAACAAGGGTTTGCCGGCGTACACAGCGGATTTTCGCGTATCTCAGCCGAAGTGTAGGTATAAGCCGCGTTCAGCGACAATCTCTTCCATATCCTTCCTTCCAGCTGAAATTCGGCGCCCTGAGCGAAGGATTGCTCCACATTGAAAAACTGTCCCAATGTGCCCGGCGGGTTGCCTGCATAGGTTGCTGTGTTCGTCCCGTACTCAATTTGATCGTGGAAGAGATTATTAAAATATGTCGCATTCAGCGACCAACGACCTCCGAGCAAAGTCTGCAGGAAGCCGGCTTCGAATGCGCGCGTCCGCTCCGGCAGCAAACCCTTGTTCGGAACGTAGTA
>Ga0187862_10001954_pt1 | contig 21463 bp, 18 predicted proteins | sample June2016WEW_10_1_FD_133003 | JGI IMG/M metagenome (GOLD analysis project Ga0187862, IMG submission 133003) | Peatland microbial communities from SPRUCE experiment site at the Marcell Experimental Forest, Minnesota, USA - June2016WEW_10_150 | ecosystem: Environmental > Terrestrial > Soil >...
AAAAAGGGGGGGGGGGGGGGGGGGGGGGGGGGGGGGGGGGGGGGGGGGGGGTACAAACCAACACTCATCCTGTTCAACATTGCAGGCCAAAATAAAAAGCGTAAGAAACGAAGTGGAAGCGCGGTCCTCGTCCCTGTGCGAAACCCGCGCCGTATAATGATCGGTTCCTTATATCCGTCGCCGCGCTTACCCGTTCCCTCTCCAATCCAGCGCCCGACCCAGAGGAGATTTCATCATGACTACTCTTACCGAACCTGCCACCGACACTCAAATGAAGACCCGCACTGAATCCGACAGCATGGGAAAGATTGAAGTCCCCTCCAATGTTTATTGGGGAGCGCAGACCGAGCGTTCGCTTCTGCATTTCAACATTGGGCGCGACACCATGCCTCCCGAGCTGATTCGCGCCTTCGGCACGCTTAAGAAGGCCTGCGCGCTGGTGAATCAGGACCTGGGAAAACTCCCGTCCAACATCGCGAAGCTGATCGTCGAAGCCGCCGACGAAGTCATCGCCGGCAAGCTGAATGACCAGTTTCCGCTGCGCATCTGGCAGACCGGAAGCGGCACGCAGACCAACATGAACGTGAATGAGGTCATCTCCAATCGTGCCATCCAGATTGCGGGTGGCGAAATGGGATCGAAGAAGCCCGTGCATCCGAACGATCACGTCAACATGTCGCAATCGTCGAACGACACGTTTCCGGCGGCGATGCACATTGCGGCGGCCGAGCGGGTGAAGAACGCGCTGATTCCGGCGATCAAGACGGTGCGCGATGCGATCGCGGCCAAGGCTAAGGAATTTGACTCCGTGGTAAAGATTGGGCGCACCCATCTGCAGGACGCTGTGCCCTTGACCATTGGACAGGAATTCGGCGGCTGGGCAAGTTTGCTCGACCGCGACATCAAGCGGCTGGAGCAGGTGCTCGATGGACTTTACGACCTGGCGATCGGCGGAACCGCTGTAGGAACGGGGCTGAACACGCATCCGGAATTTGCCGAGCGCGCCGCAAAGAAAATCGCCGAACTGACGGGACTTCCCTTCCGCTCGCATCCTAATAAGTTCGCCGCGCTTTCGGCGCATGATGAGATCGTGTTCGCGCAGGGCGCGATGGAAACGCTGGCCGCGTCGCTGATGAAGATCTCAAACGACATTCGCTGGCTGGCTTCCGGTCCGCGCTGCGGGTTGGGCGAGCTCTCCATTCCGGAAAACGAGCCGGGATCGTCGATCATGCCCGGCAAGGTGAATCCTACGCAATGCGAAGCGATGACCATGGTCTGCGTGCAGGTTCACGGAGCGACGGCCGCGGTGGGATTCGCAGGATCGCAGGGCAACTTTGAGCTCAACGTGTACAAGCCGGTGATCATTTACAACTTTCTGCACTCGGTCACTTTGATCACCGACGCTTGTCATGGCTATGTGGAGTACATGGTCAAGGGCATTGAAGTGGATCGCGCCAAGGTGGACTTCTACGTAAAGAATTCGCTCATGCTGGTCACGGCGCTTGCTCCGAAAGTGGGATACGACAAGGCGGCGCAGATTGCACATGTGGCGCACGTCGAGCACTCGAGCCTGCGCGAGGCAGCGTTGAAGCTGAAACATCTTACGGGTGAGGAATTCGATGCGCTGGTTAAGCCGGAGAAGATGACGCATCCGTAACTGCATCGGGTGATCGGGCCGTCGGTGATCGAAAGACAAGATCAGAGTCAACGGCCGCGCGGGCGAGGGCGCCCGCGCCACACCACCCAGTTACTGCTTCTTCAGGAAGCGGCGGCGGTTCAGGTGGGTCGTCGCGGTCGGCTCGATGTCGTCGTACTTCAGCACGCTGATCGAGCCGTCCACTTCCAGCACCGCGAGCGCCGCGTCTTTGTAAGTGCCGACGCCGTGCTCACGGAGCGCGCGCTGCAGTTCGTCCATGCTGACGTGCTCTTTCGCCATGTGCGACTCGATGACCTGACCATCGTGCACCAGCAGGCTGGGCTGTCCCTGAATATATTTTCGGAAGCGGCGATTGCCGCCGGAAAGTTCGGCCACCAAGTAGTTCAGGATGAGCAGCGTGGTGGCGGCGATGGCGCCTCCGGCGAGCGAAGTGTCGGGACCGGTCATGGCATTTTGCACGGAGTTCGAGAGCAACAGGAGCAGCGTGAGATCGAACGGAGTCATCTGGCCGACTTCCCTCTTGCCGCTGATGCGGATTCCGATCAGCACGAGGCAGTAGATGACTCCGGTGCGGAGTGCGATTTCACTGAGCGTGTGCAGGTTCGCGGGCAACATAGGAATGTCAGAGGTTAGAGGTCAGATTGAAGAGGTGAAAGCCCAGGATCGGCGACCACTTGTTGCATGATGGGTTTTAACCTCTGCAATCTGACCTCTAACCTCTGACCTCATCACCTACTGCGGCGTCGCAGTGATCGGTATCGGCGCATTTTTCGGCGTGCTCAGGTAGCCGGTGATCTTGTTCTTGTCCACCGTCCAGACTACGAGTTCGTAAAGCATGTGTTCGCGCCCGGTATAGAACTGCACCGGTTCGCTCTGGTTCTTGTCTTTCTTTTCGATCGTTTTGTCGTCGGCGGTGACATCGATCGTGTACTTGCCCTTTTTGGGGTCCGTCTTCTTAAGCTGCAAGGCCACGGTCGAGAACGCCGCCGGCTTGGCTCCCTTCAACAGGGCGAACTCGTAGTATTGACGGTCGCCCTTGTGTTTGAGGGCTTCCAGATCGCCGCGTGTGTTGGCGATCAGGCCGCTCTGCACACCGAGATCGCCGATGGTGTTTTGCAGCTTCGCGATGGTCGCTTCAAGCGAGGCCTTGGTGGCGGCTACGTCGGTCTTCACGCCGCCGACGTCGGTCTTCACGTTTCCTACTTCTCCGGCAACGGCGTTCACATCTTTTTTCTCTTCTTCCGCCTGTGCCGCGAGGCGCGCTGATGCGACTTGTTGCTGACGCTGCAACTCGGCGGTACGCTCCGCCAATTCCTTCTTGGTCATGCCCAACTTTTGGGCTAAGGTCTCGGAATCACCTTCGGCGGTTAGCATGCGCTTGGTCAGATCGCCAATTTGTTTTTGGGTAACGGTTTGATCTTGCGTGACTTTTTCCAGCTTGCCGTGCTGGTCGTAAATGAAAAACGCCGATGCGCCGGCATAGGCAACGGCCAGAATGATAAGAATCCATTTGCCGACGTTGCTCTGCGGCTCGGGGTGGTAAACATGCGGTTGCTCGCCTTCAGACATAAGTGGGGTCTCCGGTGGAATGTGGATTGTAGACCTTATTGTTTGTGAGATATGGGTTGCTGTCAATTGCGTTTCAGGTTCTTGCTAGATCCACGTCTCGAAAAGCGCGAGACGTGGGGCACCCGCTAGAATGAAGGCGTGAAGAGCTGGGACGCGATCGTCATTGGGGCGGGGATCATCGGGTTATCGCTGGCGATTGAACTCAATAAGCAGGGACTGCGGGTGCTGGTGGTGGAGAAAGGCGAACCAGGGCGCGAGGCGTCGTGGGCCGCGGGTGGCATGCTGGTCGACTTTCCCGGCGAAACACAGCCGCCGCTGCGGGAACTGGCGGCGGCTAGCACGCGGATGTATCCCGAGTTCGTGCGTGAGCTTGAGGATGAGTCGGGGCTGAAGATTGATTTGCGGTCGGTGGGGACGCTGGTGTTTTCTCTGGTGGAGACGGGGCAGAGCCCCGCCACCACACAAGCCGCCACCGCACAGACCTGTGCTTTGCCAGGGCCACTGGCGGAACTGGAACCAGTGCTTCGAGCTGCGGACGCAAACGCTCGGTATTTGAAAGAGCGATGTGTGGATCCCCGCCATCTGACGACAGCCGCCATCGCCGCTGCGCGCCATCGCCGCATCGATTTTTCCTCGGGCGACCAGGTGCTGGCCGTGGACGTGGCGGACGGCAAAGCGTGCGGCGTCCGCACCAACAAGACGCGATTCTCCGCGGGCATGGTGGTCAATTGCGCGGGAGCCTGGGCCGGACAGATTGGGCCGCACCCGTTTCCGACGCGGCCCGTCAAAGGACAGATGCTGTGCGTCATCACGCCCGAAAAAGAGATGGTGCGACACGTGGTGCGCTCGCCGGAGGTTTACCTGATCCCGCGCAGTGATGGACGCATGCTGATTGGGGCGACGGCGGAAGAAGCGGGATTCGACAAGCGGACGGTGCCGGAGACGATCCAGAAGCTGCGGCAGGCGGCGCTTGATCTGGTTCCGAAATTGGCCGACGCACGCTTTCTGTCAGCGTGGGCGGGGCTGCGTCCGGGAACACCGGACGGGTTGCCGATTCTGGGCGCAACGCCGACGCCGGGATATTTTGTAGCGACTGGGCATTTTCGGGATGGAATTCTGCTGGCGCCGGTGACGGCGAAAGTGATGGGACAGGTGATTGCCGGGGAGAAGCCAGAACTGGATTTGAGCGCCTTCGAGGCGGCGAGGTTTCGAAGCTAGAATTTATTGTGGTATGGCGGTTCTTGGGATGGTTGATGCTATTGCCGTTCATAACATCAGTTTTGTTTCCGATCAGTTTCCGATCAGTATGCTGTCCTGCTTAGGCACAAATCGTTGCCCCTCGGTGTCCATACCCAATGGGAGGTGTGTTCGTGACCCTGACGCAGTTCGCCATGAGGAACACGTGGCGCAACAAGCGTCGCAGCCTTCTTACCATCCTCAGCCTCACGTTTTCCTTCTTGTTGCTTACGTTCATGATCACCATCTGGCGCAGTTTCTACATTGATCCGTGGACGGCGAAAGGAGCTTTGCGTATGGTGTGCCGCCACCGGGTTTCATTCTTTGTGCCGATGCCCAGCTATTACCGGGAGAAAATCCGAACGGTGCCCAGCGTGGCCAATGTAGTTCCATTGAATCGCTTCGATGGGATCAACAAAGACGAACATTCCTTCATTCAGATCGGCACGGACCCGGAGGAGTTCCTCAACGTGTACCAGGAATATCAAATTCCCGGAGACCAGGTCGCGGCGTGGCAGCAAGATCCGACGGGTGCAATCGTGGACAGCGGGTTAGCCAGGAGGATGGGCTGGAGGCTGGGAGACCGCGTCGTCATTCAGGGCGTGAAATTTCCGCTCGACCTGGAACTGACGATTCGGGGGATTTTCCGGTCTCCGTTGCCCATGCCTGTCCTTTACTTCAACTGGAAATATGTAGAAACAAAGGTCCGGCGCGGCGGCGATGAAGTCTTCTTGATCTCGGCAGATTCGATCGACCATGTGTCCCGAATAACCGTCGCAGTTGACGACATGTTCCGGAATTCTCCTGCTCCGACCAGGACGGAAGCCGAACAGGTTTTCGACATGGATGCGGTTGCGATGTTCGGCAACGTAAAGGGTTTCATACTGAGTATTTCTCTGGCGGTTCTGTTCGCCACGCTGATGGCTTCAGCGACGACGGTGGCGATGTCGATTCGGGAGCGGACGAGAGAAGTTGCGGTGTTGCGGGCCATGGGCTTCGTGCCGAAAACCATCGTGGCGCTATTTGTGGGAGAAGCGGTGACGCTATGCCTGGTGGGTTGGTTGCTCGCTGATATCGCAGCTTACGGACTGGTGCATGTCATCGTGCATTCCGCTGCCCCCCTTGCGATCTTCCTGAAAATCAAGCCGATCGCCCTGGCCGCGTCGCTGCTGCTGGCGGTGACGGTGGGCATATTGAGCGCGATCGTTCCTTCGTACGGCGCATCCCGCATGAACGTTGTGGAAGGCCTGCGCCACATTGGCTGAGTGCGCGCATAATTGCTCCAACATCCCCATTTCACCACTAATACTCAGCCCTGCGTTGGCGCTCGAGGCCCTCAGCCGACATTCGGGTATATACTGAAACGTTTTCGGCGATCATCTTCATTGCGCGCGTCCGCGCGCCAGAAAGGCAACAGACTATGGCTTCCCCGGCAGTCGATTTTGCCCGTAATAATCAACCTCGTTTTCTTGACGAACTGAAGACTCTTCTTCGCATCCCCAGCATCAGCACGCTCGATGAACATAAAAGCGACGTGCTGAAGGCGGCGGAATTTGTGGCCGCTGAGCTGCGCCGCATCGGAATGGACAACGTCGAAATCATTCCAACCAAGGGACATCCCCTGCTCTACGCCGACTGGCTGCACGCGGCTGGCAAGCCGACGGTTTTGATGTATGCACATTATGATGTGCAGCCGCCCGATCCTTTGGACGAGTGGAAGACTCCGCCGTTTGAGCCGACCGAGCGCAACAACAACATTTATGCGCGCGGCGCGGTCGACGATAAAGGCCAGCTCTGGATGGAAGTAAAGGCGCTCGAATCCCTGATGCAGGCGCATGGGGGCAAGCTGCCGATCAACGTCAAGATTATTTTTGAAGGCGAAGAAGAAGTGGGCGGTGAATCGATTGCCGACTACGTCCGCAAGCAGAAGGCGAAGTTGAAAGCGGATTTCGCGCTGGTCTGCGATACGGAACTGTTTGCGCCCGACCTTCCTACGCTGTGCGTCGGCCTGCGCGGCCTGGTGTACACGGAGATTGAAGCATTTGGGGCCAAGAACGATCTGCATTCTGGCATGTATGGCGGCGCGGCGCCGAATCCGTTCTTTGCGTTGATTGAGATCATCAGCAAGCTGAAAGATGCCAAGGGGAAGGTACTGATCCCGGGCTTTTACAAGAATGTCAAAGCACCCAGCAAAGATGAGCTGAAGGCCTGGAAGCGTCTGCCTTTCAACGAAGAGCATTATCGCAAGACCGAAGTCGGCTCCAAGGTGCTGACCGGCGAGCCGGGATATTCGGTGCTCTACCGGACTTGGGCGCGTCCTACGCTTGAGGTGCATGGGATGCCGGGCGGGTTTGTGGCTCCGGGGGCGAAGACGGTGATTCCGGCTAAGGCTTCGGCAAAGGTCTCCATGCGCATGGTGCCGAACCAGGACCCGGACGACATCCTGAAGCGCTACGCGGCGTTCGTCAAGAAACTTACGCCCAAGGGGATTGAGACCAAGATCAAGGTCTGGAGCAAGGGGCCAGCATCCGTCGTCGGCACCGACAATCGGTTCATTGAAGCGGCTACTGAGGCGCTGCATGACACGTTCAAGAAAGACACCGTGTTTATTCGCTCTGGCGGGTCGATTCCGATCGTGACCGATTTCCAGGACGTGCTGAAGATTCCTTCGGTGATGATGGGCTTTGGGCTTCCCGACGACAACCTGCATGCTCCGAACGAGAAGTTTCATATTCCGAATTTCCATCGCGGGATTGAGACAATCTGTTTGTTCTTTGAGAAGCTGGGGTAAGGTTCAGAGTTTCGGGATCATTTTTCATGAATTGTCATCCCGAGCGAAGCGAGGGATCTGCATTTTGCGGCGAACTGCAGATCCCTCGCTTCGCTCGGGATGACAAAATTCTTATGAGTTTGTCTGAGGGCGTAGATGCGGCTGCCCCCGGAACCCTTCCAGTGATTCGCCAATCCCGCGCCTTCAGGTAAAATGAAGGGTTGAGGCTGATCTGCATGCGTGCACGGGTTTTCGCGTCGGCAGTGCTGTTTTTGACGGTCGCGATGGTGTCGGCGCCTTGGCTTCAATCCGAAGCCGATCAGGGAGTTCCGCATTTTAACGCGGGTCCTCCGGCGGCGGGCAGCACGCTTCCGCCGATCCTGACCAAGGATCAGCTTTGGGGCGCGAACGCGCAGTTTCCGTATCAGACGCATGCCTATGAGCTGGCAGCGAAGATTCCCAAAGTGCTCTACCAGCAGCCGTGTTATTGCTATTGCGACCGCGGCATGGGACACAACAGTTTGCACAGCTGCTTTTCGGGCACGCACGGCGCGGAGTGCGGAACCTGCCTCAAAGAGCTTTATTACGCTTACACCATGTACAAACAGGGCAAGACGGCGCGGCAGATTCGCGCCGGGATTATCAAGGGCGATTGGAAGTTGGTCGATTTGGCGACGGCGGCCAGCATTAACTAAGGGCGCCCGCGATTTGAAGCTTTTCGATTTTCAATACTGAACTAAATTTCGAACTAGAGGCGGTTTGATGGCACTGAAGATAACTCCCAAGAAACAAGTGACCGAAGATCCCCGACACACGCAGGCGGTGCAAAGCTACGAGTTGGGGCTTCGCGCGTTGCAGGAGCACAAGTTCGAGAAGGCCAAAGGCCACCTGCAAAAGGTACTGAGCGGGCCGAATAAATCCCTGGTCGACCGGGCCCAGATGCATATCCTCGCCTGCGAGAAGCATCTGGCAACACCCGCGTTGCAGTTCAAAACCACGGAAGAGCATTACGATTACGCGGTGTCGCTGATCAACGCGGGGGACTACGTGACGGCGCGCGAGCAACTCGACAAACTGCTGAAGCAGAATCCTAAAGCAGACTACATTCTGTACGGGATCGCCGCGCTGGATTGCCTGACCGGGCACGTGGAAGAATCGCTCAAGACGCTCCACGAGGCGATACAGGCGAAACCGTCGCTGCGCTTCCAGGCGCGGAACGATGGCGACTTCCAGAACCTGGCGGAGGATCCGCGGTTTACAGAACTGCTGTATCCGGATCCGGGTGCGGAACCGGAGCCGCAGGAAGAAGAAGCCAGCGCCTACTAAGGTCGATTGAGTCATTGAATCATTGAGGTATTGAATCATTGAAAGCCAAAGTTCCCAGCGGTTTGCCCAATGATTCAATGGTTTAATGATTCAATGACTCAATGGTTGAATGATTCAATAGTTGTATGCTTCCCCACTTGCGCACGAACTCATCCGATACCGGCAAGGCTGGGCCCGAACTGCGCGTGGTTGCGATCGGCGGAGGCACCGGCCTCTCCACGCTGCTGAAGGGGCTGAAGCGTTACGTCATGACGCCGGCGCTGGCCACCTCGGGCCAGCCCACCATTCGCGAATTGAGCGGCGTGGTAACGGTGAGCGACGATGGCGGATCGAGCGGACGTCTGCGCAAAGAGTTCAACATGCTTCCGCCGGGCGATGTGCGGAATTGCATCGTTGCTCTTTCGGAAGATGAAGCCCTGCTGTCGAGACTGTTCCAGCATCGCTTTCAGAAGGGATCGGGACTGGAAGGTCACAGCTTCGGAAACCTTTTTCTGGCGGCGCTGACTTCGATTACGGGAGACTTTGCGGAGGCGGTGCGGCTGTCTTCTGAGATTCTGCTCACGCGCGGGCATATCTATCCGGCAACCATGTCTAGCGTGGAACTGGAAGCGTTGCTCGAAGACGGGACGAAGGTGCGCGGCGAGACCCGGATCACGGCGAGCAAGGGCAAGATACGAGAGCTGGTCCTGGTGCCTCCCGACGTGGAGCCGCTTCCGCAAACGCTGGAAGCGATCGCCGATGCTGACCTGATCACGATCGGCCCAGGTTCGCTCTTCACCAGCCTGATTCCAAACTTGCTGGTCCGTGGAATTCCTGAGGCGATTGTGGAATCTGCTTCCGTCAAGGTATTTATTTGCAACTTGATGACGCAGGTAAATGAAAGCCTTAGTTTAACTGCGGCGGATCATATCCGCGCGCTCAATGGCCATGCTGGCGTCCAGTTGTTTGACTACACCCTGATCAATAGCAAGGCGGCATCTCCGGAGCTGAAGGCCAAGTACGCACTGGAGGGAGCGTCACAGATCGCGGTGGATCTCGAGGCGATCGAGGCGCTTGGCGTGTGCCCGGTGCTGGGAGATTATCTGGAGGAAGGCGTGGTGGCGCGACATGCTACCGACCAAGTGGCGCACGACCTGATGGCGTTGATGGCGCAAGCGCCGGATCGGCAGACGATTCGGGGTTAGATTTAGATTTGTGTGGTGACGGGGCTGTGCCCCGTACTGGCGGGGCATAGCCCCGCCACCACACAAGCCGTCAGTTCTTCTGGGGAAAGGTCCAGCAGCTTGAGGACGCTCGGCTCGCTGTTCGCGATATATTGATTCAGCATGGCTAAAGTTTCCAACACCAAGTCCAAACCTTCTCCCTATCGCCCGCGTATCGCCATTGCGATTATGGCGGCGGGCAAGGGCACGCGACTCAAATCGAAGCATCCCAAGGTTCTGCATGAAATCGGCGGCAAACCGATCCTGGCACATGTGATTGCTACCGCCGAAAAGGTCGTGCCGGCGCGCGACGTCTTCGTGATCATCGGCCACGAGGCGGAGCGCGTGCGTAAGGCGGTTGCCGGCACGGGCGTGAACTTCGTACTGCAGGCCGAGCAGCGCGGCACCGGACACGCGCTCATGGTGGCGCGGGAAGCGCTCTCGGGTTACGACCAAGTTATCGTGCTATCTGGAGACGCGCCGCTGATTACCGCCGAAACCATTCGCAAGCTCAGCGAATTTCACGCCGCTCAAAAGGCGACTATGAGTTTGCTCAGCGCCGATCTTGATAATCCTTATGGATATGGGCGAGTGATTTGCAAAGGCGCGCGCGGCAGCGTCGAAGTGCTGGCGATTGTCGAGGAAAAATCCGCGACTCCGCAGCAGAAGAAAATCCGCGAGATCAACTCCGGATTCTATGCGTTTGATGCGCACGCTTTGTACGAAAATATTGACCGTCTTTCCACCGCGAATCCACATGGCGAGTACTACCTCACGGATATGGCGGCAGTGTTTCAGCGGGCGGGCAAGAAGGTGGTCGCGATCAAGACTTCAGATGCGGGCGAGATATTGGGCACCAACACCCGTGTGGAAATGATGATGCTGGATGCGCGGCTGCGGCTGGCGAAGTGCCGCGAGCTCCTGGATGCGGGCGTGACGATTTTTTATCCGCATACCTGCGTGATCGACAGCGACGTGGAAGTGGGCGCTGACACAGTGATCGAACCCTTCGTGCAGTTGCTGGGCAAGACCAAGGTGGGCTCGGATTGCCGCATCCGCTCCTACAGCGTGATCGGCAATTCCGTCCTCGGCGACGGGGTCACGGTGCGGCCGGGGACGATCATGGAGGACTCGCGGATCGGCGCGGGAGCTGTGCTGGGGCCGTATTCTCATCTGCGGCCGGGGAGCGATGTGGGCGAAGGCGCTCATGTGGGGAACTTCGTTGAGACCAAGAAGATCAAGCTGGGCAAGGGCTCCAAGGCAAATCACCTTACCTACCTGGGCGACGCGGAAATTGGAGAAGGCGTGAACATCGGCGCCGGTACCATTACCTGCAATTACGATGGCGTGAACAAGCACAAGACAGTTATCGAAGATAACGTGTTCATCGGCAGCGACTCGACGCTGGTGGCTCCGGTAAAGATTGGACGGGGGGCCTACGTCGCCGCCGCCAGCTGCATTACTGATGATGTGCCGGAGGACGCGCTGGCGTTTGGACGGGCTCGGCAAAGCGTGAAAGAAGGCTGGGCGCGGGCGAAGCGGGATGCGCAGAAGGAGAAGGGGCGTTAGTGGAAATCAAAAGCATATGCGGGAGACATTTGTGGAATCCCATCCTTGCGCAAAGAACGCGCAAGAATGGGGCACCCGGCACCCGGTACCCGTCTGGACGGGCGAGGCGCCCGTCGCTCCACTTCGGAATTCGACTACACTAGAGCCGAAGCAAAACCATGACGCCTAAACCTCCAACTCAGGAATTATCTCCGGTCCGTTACGACGTTTCCCTGCTGACTGCCGACGATTTTTATCTGTTCAACGAAGGCTCCCACTATCGCATTTACGAGAAGATGGGGGCGCACTTGGCCGAATCCAATGGGACCAAGGGCACGGTCTTCAGCGTCTGGGCTCCCAACGCCCGCGAGGTATCGGTGGTTGGAGACTTCAATGGATGGAACCCGCAATCCCATCCGCTGCAGGCTCGCGGTTTGTCGGGAATCTGGGAAGGGTTTATCCCCGGCCTCGGCAAAGGCACGTTATACAAGTTCCACATCCACTCCACCCAACTCGCTTACCAGATTGATAAGACCGACCCCGTGGGACTTTTCTCTGAGAAACCGCCGCGCACGGCTTCGGTGGTCTGGGATCTTGACTACTCCTGGAACGACTCGGCGTTTCTTGAGAAGCGCGCCGGCCTCAACTCGCTGCACGCGCCCATGTCGATCTACGAGGTTCACCTCGGATCATGGATGCGTGTCCCGGAAGAGGGCAACCGTTCGCTTACTTATCGCGAGATCGCGCCCCGCCTGGCGGACTACGTGAACAAGCTGGGGTTTACCCATGTCGAACTGCTCCCGATCATGGAGCATCCGTTCTACGGTTCGTGGGGATACCAGACTACGGGCTATTTTTCTCCCACGGCGCGTTACGGCACGCCACAGGATTTCATGTATCTGGTGGACTACCTGCACCAGCATGGGATCGCAGTCATTCTCGATTGGGTCCCGTCGCACTTCCCTTCCGACGGTCACGGCCTCGCGTTCTTCGACGGCACCCACCTGTTCGAGCACTCTGACGCACGCCAGGGGTTCCATCCCGACTGGAAGACGTTTATTTTCAATTACGGGCGCACCGAGGTGCGCAGCTTCCTGATGTCGAGCGCCATGTTCTGGCTGGATAAGTATCATGCCGACGGCCTGCGGGTTGACGCCGTCGCTTCCATGCTCTATCTCGACTACTCGCGCAACGAAGGCGAATGGATTCCCAACAAATACGGAGGACGCGAGAACCTGGAAGCAATCGACTTCCTGCGCAACTTCAACCTCGAAGTCTACAAAGAGCATCCCGACATTCAAACCTTCGCCGAAGAATCGACTTCCTACCCCATGGTTTCGCGGCCCACCCATCTTGGCGGTCTGGGATTCGGCCTTAAGTGGGACATGGGCTGGATGCACGACACGCTCCAATACTTCAGCCAGGACCCGATTCATCGGCAGTATCACCACAACAAACTGACTTTTCGCATGCTTTATTCGTTCCACGAGAATTTCGTTTTGCCACTCAGCCATGACGAGGTGGTGCACGGAAAAGGTTCGCTGATCGGCAAAATGCCGGGCGACGAGTGGCAGAAATTTGCGAATCTGCGCCTGCTCTTCGCTTACATGTTCGCGCAGCCGGGCAAAAAACTGTTGTTCATGGGCTGCGAGTTCGGCCAGGTTAGCGAGTGGTCGCACGATCGCAGCCTCGATTGGGACGTGCTGCAGTACCCGGTGCATCGCGGGCTCATGAACTGGGTCGAGCAACTCAACCGCGTCTATCGCAGCGAGTCTCCGCTGTACTGGTTCGATAATGATCCCAAGGGTTTTGAATGGGTGGACTGCAACGACGCACCGACGAGCGTCATCTCGCTGCTGCGCAAAGGCAAAGAGAGGGAGAACCCGATACTCATCGCGTGCAACTTCACACCCGTGACCCGGTTGGGCTACCTGGTAGGCGTGCCCGTGGATGGCTATTGGAAGGAATTGTTAAACAGCGACGGCCTCGAATACGGCGGCACCGGCACCGGCAACATGGGCGGCGCCGAGGCTCTCCCCATAAAAACCCACGGCCGCCCCTATTCGCTGCGACTGACCCTGCCGCCGCTGGGAGCGCTCTTCTTAAGAAAGGCGTAGTCGCGGCTGTGCATGCAGCAGCCGCGGGTTCAACCTCTAGATTCAGAGCGTTCGACTAACCGCAAAAAGATTTGACACAGTGCGCCGTGATAGAAATCACTGCGACGCGCCACACTAGGCTTTAGACTTTGGGGTGATTACGGGAATCGGGCTAGTGGCTCGGCATGCACAGGCTGTAATAACGCTCCAGCAACTTGAAAAGCTAATCCCCGCTCTGCATAGTCGTGGGTACCAGGTGATTGGACCGGTGGTACGAGACGGAGCCATCGTCTATGACGTGGTGGAGTGCCTTTCCGATCTCCCGGCAGGCTGGACGGATGAGCAAGAAGCCGGACGCTACCGCTTGCGGCGCCGCAATAATAATGACAAGGCGCTGTTCGACTACGTCGTCGGTCCGCAAAGTTGGAAGAAATATCTGCACCCCGCCGAAGTCCCTCTACTGACGGCGGAGCGTAGCGGTCGAACCTTTCGCATCATGAATCATGAAACGGCTCCGCCCCGGCGCGCGTTCCTGGGCGTACGCGCCTGCGAACTGGCGGCCATCGCCGTGCAGGATCGCGTCCTCGAGGGCGATCGCTATCGAGACCCCGTCTATGCCGCACGCCGCAAGGGAATCTTTATCGTGGCCGTGAATTGCACGCAAGCGGCGCCAACTTGCTTTTGCACCTCCATGGGTACGGGGCCGCGGGTGCAGGGAGGCTACGATCTGGCGCTCACGGAATTGGTCGGGCCGGGCAGGCATGAGTTTGTCATCGAAGCAGGCAGCGACGCGGGGGCGGAAGTGCTGGCGGAATTGGGAGCGGCATCAGCGTCTGTTTCAGCTTCAGCATCATCTAGGACGGGCGAGCCCGTCCCTACACAACCCGTCGCTCCACAACAAGCGGTCTATCAGGAAGCAGAAGCTGCGGTACAGCGCGCCGCCTCGCAGATTCAGCGCCGGATGGACACAACCGGCATTCGGGATTTGCTCTACGCCAACTTCGATCATCCTCGCTGGGACAACGTCGCCGCGCGTTGCCTCACGTGCGCCAATTGCACCATGGTCTGTCCCACCTGCTTCTGCACGACAGTGGAAGATGTTAGCGATGTAACCGGCACGCACGCCGAGCGCTGGCGCAAATGGGACTCCTGTTTTTCGCAGAATTTCTCCTACATTCACGGTGGCAGTGTGCGCAGCTCCTCCAAATCGCGATACCGGCAGTGGATGACGCACAAGCTGGCCTCCTGGATTGACCAGTTTGGCAGTTCGGGCTGCGTGGGCTGCGGCCGTTGCATCACCTGGTGCCCGGTGGGCATTGATATCACAGAGGAGGTTCGCGCCATTCGCGAGTCGCCGGCCTCGGCTAAATCCAAGGAAAACAGCCATGGAAACTCTTGAGCACATCATCTCCGAACACCCGTTTTTCTCCGGTCTCGAGTCGTATTACACCAACCTGCTGACGGGATGCGCCTCCAACGTGCGGTTTGAGAAGGGCACCTACATCTTCAAGGAGGGCGAAGAAGCTAACGAGTTCTACCTGATCCGGGCAGGCAAAGTGGCCTTGGAGATCTTTGCGCCGCAACGCAAGCCGATCATGCTGGCCACCGTAGGCGAGGGAGAAGTTCTGGGGTGGTCGTGGTTGCTGCCGCCCTACCAGTGGAGAGTTCACGCGCACGCCGTTGAAACGGTGCGGGCGATTGCCCTCGACGGCAAGTGCTTGCGTACGAAGTGCGAGGGCAACCACGATCTCGGTTATGAGATGTTGAAACGTTTTGCCCACATCATGGAGCAGCGGTTGGAGGCGACGCGTCTCCAGTTGCTCGACGTTTACGCGGTTGGAAAATGACCATGGCCACAGCAGCCACAACCGATCCCATGCTCCCGCAGCCGTACTCAGTGCGGCAAGTGGTGAAGGAGACTGCCGATACTTTTACCCTGACGCTGGAACCGTCGGACGGAGCGGGCGGGAACCGGTTCCAGCCGGGACAGTTCAGCATGCTGTGGGTATTTGGCGTGGGCGAGTTACCCATTTCCATCAGCGGCGACCCGGCTGACCGCGCCCAACTGGTGTATACGGTTCGCTCCGTCGGTCAGGCAACCCACGCGCTGGTGAGTCGCGAAGTGGGCGAAGCGGTTGGGGTGCGAGGTCCATTTGGGATGGGCTGGCCGGTGGAGAAAGCCGAGGGCCGGGATGTTCTGGTCATCGCTGGTGGAATCGGTTTAGCCCCGCTCCGACCCGTGATCTACGAGGTTTTACACAACCGCGAAAAGTATGGGCGACTGGTGATTCTCTATGGCGCGCGCAGTCCTCGCGACCTGCTGTATGGCAAGGAACTGACCGCCTGGGCGCGGCAACGGGAGACGCAGGTGTTGGTGACGGTTGACTATGGCGGGTTGAGCTGGCGCGGTCATGTGGGCGTGGTTACGACGCTCTTCAAGAATGCGCGGCTGCAACCGGCGCGTTCGCTGGCCTTTGCCTGCGGACCCGAGATCATGATGCGGTTTGTGGCCCGCGATCTGGAAAACCAAGGATTCGCCCAAAAGAATATTTACCTTTCCATGGAACGAAACATGAAGTGCGGCGTCGGTTTCTGTGGACACTGTCAGTATGGTCCGCACTTTATCTGCAAGGACGGCCCCATCTTTTCCTATGACCGGATGCGGCCGCTACTGGAAAAATATGAGCTCTAAAGTCAGACGCAAGCCACGGATCGCAGTCTTCAAGCTGGCTTCCTGCGACGGCTGCCAGTTGAGTTTGCTGGACGCTGAGGATGAACTGCTGGGCGTGGCGCAAGCCCTCGACATTGCGTATTTTCCCGAGGCGTCCAGTGCCATGGTCAAGGGGCCCTATGACATCGCATTGGTAGAAGGATCGATTACCACGCACCACGACGCCGAACGGATCCAGGAGATTCGGCGACAGTCGAAGACCCTGATTACCATTGGGGCCTGTGCCACTGCCGGGGGCATCCAGGCGCTGCGCAACTGGAAGGATGTGGATGAATTTATTCGCATCGTGTACGCCACGCCGAAATTCATCAATACGCTGAAACTCTCCACCCCAGTGGCCGAACATGTGCCGGTGGATTTCGAATTGCGGGGCTGCCCCATCAACAAGCACCAACTTATCGAGCTGATCTCGGCCACGCTGGCCGGGCGCAAACCGAATATCCCGACCTACAGCGTCTGCCTGGAGTGCAAACGCAAGAGCAACGTCTGCATTACGGTGGCGCAAGGCGTCGCCTGCTTGGGACCGGTTACGCACGCGGGTTGCGGCGCTCTGTGCCCGAGCTTTGACCGAGGGTGCTACGGCTGCTACGGGCCCATGGAGAGCCCCAATACGGAATCGCTCGGCAATCAGTTGCGCGTTCTGGGCCAGAGCAACGCGGAGATCACACGCGCTTTCCGCAGTTTCAATGCCTGGGCCTGGCAGTTCCGCAAGGCAAGCGAGGAGAGTGAGCGGACGTGAGCAAGCAACCGGCCAGAACAATCAAGGTTGACACTTTGGCCCGAGTCGAGGGCGAAGGCGCGCTTTACGTCAAACTCAAGGGCGATCAGGTTCAGGACGTAAAGCTGAAGATCTACGAACCTCCTCGTTTCTTCGAGGCCTTTCTCCGCGGCAGGCACTTCTCGGAAATTCCGGATATTGTGGCCCGCATCTGCGGAATCTGCCCCATCGCGTATCAGATGAGCGCGGTACACGCTATTGAGCGGGCTCTCGGCGTCGAAATCGATCCGTCAGTGCGGCTGCTGCGACGGCTGTTCTACTGTGGAGAATGGATCGAGAGCCATGCGCTTCACGTGTACATGCTGCATGCGCCGGATTTCCTCGGTTATCCCGACGCGATTGCGATGGCGCGCGATCATCAGGCGACGGTGCAGCAGGGCCTGCGGCTGAAAAAGGCCGGCAACCGGATCGTGGCCTTGATGGGCGGCCGGGAAATTCATCCGGTTTCCGCTGCGGTCGGCGGGTTTTATAAGGCACCCTCCAAGAGCGCACTCCAAGAACTGGTGGAGGAATTGAAATGGGCTCTCGACGCCTCGCTGGCCACGGTTCGCTTGGTCTCAGGGTTCGAGTTTCCCGATTTCGAGCAGGATTACGAATTTGTTTCGCTGTTTCACCCGGAAGAATATCCGTTCAACGAAGGCCGGATCGTATCCAATCGCGGGCTTGACATTGACGCGTCCACGTACGAGGAGAGTTTTACCGAGCAGCATGTGCAGCACTCGAATGCGCTGCATTCCGTCCTGCGCGGCCGGGATTCCTACATGGTCGGGCCGATGGCCCGCTTTAATCTGAACTTCGACAAACTGCCGGACGTGGCCAAACAGGCAGCACGCGATTGTGGACTACAGGCGCCGTGCCGCAATCCGTTCCGCAGTATCGTGGTGCGAGCGGTCGAGTTGGTGTTTGCCTGCCATGAGGCATTGCACGTAATCCGAGAATACGAGCCGCCAGCCACACCTCGCGCCCAGACAACCGCGCGGGCCTCGACTGGGCAGGCCGCCACGGAAGCGCCGCGGGGCCTCCTTTACCATCGCTACGAACTCGATCCGGACGGGCTCATTGCATCGGCCAAGATTGTTCCTCCAACTTCGCAGAATCAGAAACGGATTGAGGAAGATCTTTGGCACTTTGTCAGGCAGATTGCGACCCGGCCTACCGAAGAAATCACCTTGAAATGCGAGCAGGCGGTGCGCAATTACGATCCCTGCATTTCTTGCGCAACCCACTTTTTTCGCTTGCATCTGGAGCGAGATTAGACGTGACCCTGCGCATCATTGGTTGCGGTAACTGCGATCGTGGGGATGACGCGGCGGGTGTGCTGGTGGCGCGACGCCTGCGTGCGCTGGCTGTCGAAACGCTCGCCGTCGAAGCCACTTTTGTCGAAGTAATAGAGCAAAGCGGCGAGAGCTTCTCGTTGATGGACAGCTGGATCGGCTGTGAGCACGTCATTCTAGTGGACGCCACTGCAGCCAACGGAACGCCCGGTCAAGTTCGGATATGGAACGCAAACGACGACCTGCTGCCGGAAGATATTATTCCCCGTTCCACGCATGCTTTCGGCGTGCGCGAGGCGATTGAATTGGCGCGCGTGATGACTTATTTGCCGCAAACCCTGCTGGCTTACGGCATTGAAGGCAAGCAGTTTTCCCTGGGTGCGCCAGTTTCCCCGGAAGTCGAGCGCGCCGTGGAAACCGCGGCGCAGCAGATCCTTGAACTGGCCCGGACGATGACGGGCAACCCCGCGGCTGCAAACCTGGCGCAGCACATTTTCTGAGGGTTCTACCGAGATCTTCTTCTGCGGTCTTGCTCTTTGCGGCTTTCCACCTTCCATCGCTTCGGATGCGCTGCTCTCATGCTAGACTCGCAATTGAGTCAATCACTTTGCGGATGCGCATCCTCACCCGCTACATTCTGGGCGAAGTCGTCTCTCACGCCTTGATCGGCGCGGCGGTTTTTACCTTTGTTCTATTCACCCGCGCTCTCGACCTCATCCTTGAACTGGTGGTCCGCAACAGCGCTCCGCTGCCGAGCGTCGCACAAGTGTTTTTTTTCACCGTCCCTGGAGCGCTCACCTACACCATTCCCATGGGCGTGCTGGTTGGCATCCTCATCGGACTTAGCCGTCTGGCGGCGGACAGCGAAATCACCGCCATGCGCGCCAGCGGCCTCGGCGTATGGACCTTCCTGCGCGTGATCTCAGTTTTCGTGATTGTGGCGTGGCTGCTCGCTCTCGGTAACAGCGTTTATCTCGCGCCCCGCTCGCTTGCCGCCCTCGGACAACTTCAGGATCGTCTCAAGTCTTCTCAGGCCTCTTTTGAAGTCCAGCCCCGCGTGTTTTACGAGGAGTTCCCGAAGAAGGTTCTTTACGTGCAGGACGTCAAAGCCATGTCCGGCGGGGCGCTGTGGAAAGGCGTTTTCCTCGCCGATTTGACAGACCCATCCGCACCCAGCATCAGCCTGGCGCGTGAAGGCATGCTGGTCAGCCAGGGGCAGGATACGCTGGACTTGCACCTTACCAACGGCTCCACTCACGAAAACGATCCCAAGAATCCGGACCAGTACCAGATCTCGACCTTCCAGACCACTGACATTCCGATCCAGATACCCCCGACACAAAACGGTCAGGAACACGTAGTCGCATCGCTGCATGAAATGAAAGTTGCCGACCTCCTGCGCAATGCACGAACCACCGACCCCATCACCCGCCGCTTGTACCTGATCGAATACCATGGCCGCTTCGCCCTGCCCACCGCCTGCATCGTACTTGCCCTGGTCGGCATTCCTCTCGGCCTCTCGTCGAAGAAGGGCGGCAAGGCCAGTGGACTGGTTCTTACGATTCTGCTGGTATTTCTCTACTATTCAATTTCCTTGATCGGAGTATCTTTCGCAAAACAAGGACACCTTCCGCCTGCCGCCGGTGTTTGGCTCGCCGACGTTGTCTTCTTTGTGGGAGGAGTTTTTCTGTTATGGCGATCGGAGCGCCGGCCGATCGATCTGGCGGGGTTCCGCGCCTGGTTTAAAGCAGCGAGGTTTAAAGCAGCGAGGTTCGGAAGTGCGAGGCCCAAGGCTGCGGTGGGTCCATCGTCGCCAAGCGGCGTGGGCGCGCTTCAACAGAACGGCGAGACGTCTCGCATGGGACTAGCGCCGGGCGTTAACGACGGTGTCAATCACGGCGTCAACCACACTTTGCCCATTCGCCGGCGCCTGTTCAATCTCCGTTTCCCGACCATCCTCGACGAATACGTGCTGCGTGACTTTGCTCTTTACTTTGCCATGATCGTCGCCGCTTTCGTGATGCTGCTGCTGGTGTTCACCCTGTTCGAGTTGCTGGGCGATATCCTGCGGAATCAGGTATCGCCGATTACCGTGGGCGAATATCTGCTCAACGTCACGCCCTACTTCCTTTACTATCCGATAGCGCCGCTGAGCATGCTGCTGGCGGTGCTGGTCACGTTCGGTCTGCTGCAGCGGTCCAACGAAATCACGGCGATCAAGGCCACCGGCATCAGTCTTTATCGCGTCGTCGTTCCTGTCCTGATCGCTTCCACCGTGGTCGCCGGCGTGCTCTTTCTTTCGGACCAGCTCTACCTTCCCTATACCAACAAGCGTCAGGACGCGCTGCGCAGCCAGATCAAGGGCAAGCCGCCGCAAACCTACCTGCGCCCCGACCGCAAGTGGATCTTCGGCCAGCATTCGGACATTTATTACTATCAATTCTTCGATCCCGAACGAGACGTTTTCGGCGGTGTCTCGGTGTTTCAATTCGATCCGCATACCTTCCAGATCACGCACCGCATCACCGCCGACCGCGCGCACTGGTCGAGTTCCATGGGCCGCTGGGTATACGAGCAGGGGTGGGAGCGAAGCCTGAGCGGCTCCGCCATCGAGAACTATCACAAGTTCGATGCGGCCACTTATCCCGAACTGGCCGAAGCGCCCGCCTACTTCAAGAAGGAAATCAAACAATCGTCGGAAATGAACTACGACGAACTACGCCGCTACATTTACGACCTGGAGCAGAGCGGCTTTGACGTGGTGCGCCTGCGGGTGCAACTGCAAAAGAAGATTGCCTATCCGCTGATCACGTTCGTGATGGCGGTGCTGGCGATTCCGTTCGCGCTTTCCGCCGGCAAGCGCTCGGCTTTGACCGGGGTGGCGACTGCCATCGGCATCGGCCTTGTCTATTGGATGATCTCGGGCTTGTTCGAGGCTATGGGCAATTTCAGCCAGCTCCCGCCCACGGTCGCGGCGTGGTCTCCTGACCTGGTGTTCGGTTTCATCGGAGGCTATCTGATTCTTCGGATGCCAACCTAGTCGGAAAGCATTGAATCATTTACTCACTTAGCCATTGAATCATTGAAAATCGCTGGGAGCTTAGGCTTTCAATGATTCAATCGTTCAATCACTCAATGATTCAATGCTTCAATCTAGCAGGTTGCGGAAAAACTCCGTTCAAACGGCTCTACCTCGGATGCACGGCTCGCTCAATTTGAACCATTCGGGAGTGCGTAGCCGGATAATTCTCTGGAGCAAATGCGCGGTTCAAGCGT
>Ga0187862_10001956_pt1 | contig 21452 bp, 24 predicted proteins | sample June2016WEW_10_1_FD_133003 | JGI IMG/M metagenome (GOLD analysis project Ga0187862, IMG submission 133003) | Peatland microbial communities from SPRUCE experiment site at the Marcell Experimental Forest, Minnesota, USA - June2016WEW_10_150 | ecosystem: Environmental > Terrestrial > Soil >...
ACCTGGGAGCCCACCGCGATGGCGAGGGTCTGGGGCATGAAGGTGAGGCCGGCGGCCAGCGGGCTCATGCCGCGGACGCCCTGGAGGTACAGCGACTGGAAGTACCAGACCGAGAAGAGGGCCGCGCCCACCCCGAAGGCGACCAGGTTGGCGCCGGTGATCGAGCGGGAGGAGAAGATCCGCAGCGGCACCAGCGGGGCCCGGGCCAGCCGCGCCTCCACCACGCCGAAGATGGCGAGCAGGACGATCCCGGCCGCGAAGGCTCCGAGGACCTCCGGCGACCCCCAGCCCGCCGCCTGGCTGCGGACGATGCCCCAGGTGACGGCCACCAGGCCCGCGGTGACGGTGAACGCCCCCAGCAGGTCGATGTGCCGGCGTCCCGCCGGGTCCCCGGCGCCCTCGGCGACGAAGAGGCTGGAGGCGATCAGCACCGCGATGCCGATCGGCAGGTTGATGAAGAAGACCCAGCGCCAGGTGAGGTACTGGGTGATGACCCCGCCCAGCAGGGCGCCGGAGGCACCGCCGGCGGCGGCCACGCCGCTCCAGATCCCCAGGGCGCGGGCCCGGGCCCGTCCCTCGGGATAGGTGGCGATGAGGATGGTGAGGGTGGCCGGGGTGAGCACGGCTCCGCCGAAGCCCTGGAGCGCGCGGGCGAACACCAGCATGGTCTGCGAGTCGGCGATCCCGTCGAGCAGGCTGGCGAAGGAGAAGAGCGCGAGCCCGGCCAGGAGCAGGCGCCGGCGGCCGAAGAGGTCGGCGGCGCGCCCGCCGAGGAGGAGGAATCCGGCGAAGGTCAGCGCGTAGGCGTTGACCACCCACTGCAGGCCGCTCGCCGAGAAGCCGAGGTCGTTGCGGATCGACGGCAGGGCGACGTTCACCACCGAGACGTCGAGGATCACCATGAACTGGCCGAGGCAGACGAGCAGCAGCACCAGCCCGGGAGGCGCGGGCAACCGCGCTCCGATGCGTCGGAGATCCCTTGTCATGTTGCCGCTCGCCTTCTCACCGCTCATCTCGCTTCCGGACCTCACTTGGTGTAAAGTTCGATGCGGATCGTACCATGGAAGTTCGATGACTGTCAAACTAACAGCCGCCTCTGAGACGGCACCGCCCGACCACACCCCGCCGCGTCCCGAGACCGGCGGAGCCGACCTCCATCCCCACCCCGACCTTCACCCGGGGGTGGTCGGCGTCCTCGAGGCGCTCGCCGACCCGATGCGGATGGCCATCGTCCGCCGGCTCGCGTCGGGGGTCGAGTACCCGTGCGGCTGGCTCGGCCTCCCGATCAGCAAGTCGACGCTGACCCACCACCTCCACGTCCTCCACCACGCCGGCATCGTGGTCAAGCGGGAGGAGGGCACCCGGCGGATGATCAGCCTGGACCGACCGGGCATGGAGAGCCGCTTCCCCGGCCTCTTGGATGCGGTTCTGGGCGCCCCCGACCCCGAGGCGGTCGCCGAGCCCTGAGACCACGCCGCCGGTTGCGGCGGACGGGAGGGGTGGCGCCGGCCGCGTGGCGGCCCGGCTAGCTCCGGCCCAGCCGGGCCCCTCTCCCAGCCGGGCGGCGCGTCAGACGGAGGCGACCTCCGGGCCCGGCGCGCTCTGCGACGTCACCCAGAGCAGCCGCGAGCTGATCAGCATGTCGGCGGTCGCGATGTTGGTCGCGAGCGGCACATCGTGGACGTTGCAGATCCGGAGCAGGGTCTGGATGTCGGGATCGTGGGGGTGCTTGTCGAGCGGGTCGACGATGAAGATCACCGCGTCGATCTTCCCGTCCACCACGCGGTTGGCAATCTGGACGTCCCCGCCGACCGGGCCCGACTGAAGAGCCTCGACGTTGAGCCCGACCTTCTCGCGAAGGAGCCGCCCGGTGGTGGCGGTGGCCACCAGCCGGCAGCGCTGGAGGGTGCCACGGTTGAAGGTGGCGAAGGCGATCATGTCCGCCTTCTTGCCGTCGTGCGCGATCAGGGCGAGCCGGGGCCGGTACTTCGTCGCCCGCACCGGCGCCGCCTTGGGGTCGCCTGTCGCTGTCGCCTCAGGGGTCATCATGTCTCCCACGGCGGTCTCGGTCTCGCTTGCCGAGGCTGCCTGCCCCCATCATGCCTCGCGCCAGGTACCGGCCATCTCCTGGCCGGCGGCGACTCTGGGGTACGCTTGGAGCGGATGCCCACCGCCCTCACCCGCTCCGGTTCCGATCCCGGCATCGGCCAGAAGCTGCACGACGTCGTCGTCATCGGTTCCTTCACCGGGCACAACGGACGCGATCGGGCCGAGATCCAGCTCGACGAGCTCGAGGAGCTCGCCCGCACCCTGGGGACCAGCGTCGTCGAACGCAGCTCGGTCCCGGTCCACGAGCCCCACCCGGCGACCTTCTTCCGGAGCGGCGCGGTGGAGGCCCTCAAGGCGCGCCTCGGCGAGCTCGGCGGGCCCGCGGTCATGGTCAACGACCGTCTCAGCCCGCGCCAGCAGCGCAACCTCGAGGAGGCCTGGGGGGTGCCGGTCCTGGATCGGACCGAGGTGATCCTGGCGATCTTCGCCCGGCGAGCGGTCACCGCGGAGGGGAGATCCAGGTGGAGATGGCCCAATTGGAGCATCTCCTCCCCCGCCTCGCGGGAGGATGGACCCACCTGGAGCGGCAGCGCGGCGGCGTGGGCCTCCGAGGCGGTCCGGGGGAGACCCAGATCGAGGTCGACCGGCGCCTGATCCGCCAGCGCATCGCCAAGCTCCGCCGCCGGCTCGAGCTGCTGGAGCGCCAGCGGCGCACCCGGCGGCAGGCGCGGAGCGACGTGCCGCTCGCCGCGTGCGCCCTGGTCGGCTACACCAACGCCGGCAAATCGACCCTGCTCAACCGGCTGACCAACTCCGAGGTGCTCGCCGACGACCTGCTCTTCGCCACCCTCGACCCCACCTCGAGGCTTCTCAACCTCAACTCCGGGCGGAGGGTGATCCTGACCGACACGGTCGGATTCATCCAGGCGCTGCCGACCGAGCTGGTGGAGGCGTTCGCCGCCACCCTGGAGGAGGTCAGGCAGGCCCATCTTCTCGTGCTCATCGTCGACGTCAGCCATCCGGAGTGCCGGGCCCAGCTCCAGACGGTGCTCGACACCCTGGCCGAGATGGATTGCGACCAGCCCACCCTGCTGGTCGCCAACAAGATCGACCGTCTCGCGGCCGAGGTTCTGGAGGAGACCGTCGCGGGCCTGGAGGACACCGCCGACTGCCGGGCCCTGCGGGTCTCCGCCAAGCTGGGGACCGGGCTCCGGGAGCTGCGCACCGCCCTCGACGCGCTCGCCGGCCGTGCCGTCCCCGAGACCCGGGCCAACCGGCCGAACGCAGCCGCCGCGGAGCCGCTGGAGGACGCGCCCGGCGCCGAGGAGGGCCGCGCCGCCAGCTGAGGGGGAGGGCGCCGGTCAGCCCCTCAGCGCGTGGGCGGTGGCGCGCTCGACGTCGCGGCGGGCGTCCCGCTCGGCGATGTCCTGGCGCTTGTCCCAGAGCTTCTTGCCCCGGGCCACCGCGATCTCGCACTTGATCCGGTTGTGCTTCAGGTAGAGGCGGAGCGGCACCAGGGCCAATCCACCCTGCCGGACCTTGCCGTCCAGGTACTCGATCTCCCGGCGGTGGAGCAGGAGGCGGCGGCGCCGCTCGGCCTCGTGGTTCTGGCGGTTGCCCATCTCGTACTGGCCGATGTTCACCTGGATCAGCCAGGCCTCGCCGTTCTCGACCCGCACGTACCCCTCGCGCAGGTGGCCGCGCCCGGCCCGCAGGGCCTTGACCTCGGTGCCGGTGAGCTGGATGCCGGCCTCGAAGGTCTCCAGGAGGTGGTACTCGTGGCTGGCCTGGCGGTTGCGGGCGAGGACCGGATCGCCCGGTCGGGGGTTCGGGGACATCGCTGAGGCTATATGCTGACGCGTCGACCGGGAGACGATCCCGATCCGGGACCGAGGAGAGATGCATGGAGCCGCTGGAAGTCGCGATTGCGCTGAAGGGGGACAGCCCCGACGCCGTCGAGGCGATCCGCACCGAGCTGAGCCGGGCCGAGATCTACTGCCTCGGCCAGCCGGCCGGTCACATGGCGACCTCGCAGCAGGGCAGCGAGTCCGATCTTCTCCACTTCACCATCCATGACGCCCAGGGGGCCGAGCGGGTGATGCTCCCGGTCTTCACCCAGCCCGAGATCATGCGCGCCGCCCTGGCCCGCAACCCCGACTGGCAGACCCTCTCGGTGCTCCAGGTGCAGGGTCAGGCCCTCCTCGACAACGTGCACCCCGAGGTCATCGTGGTCATCAACCCCTGGTCGCGGCTGGAGTTCCAGATTCCCCCGGCCGCGGCTCTCGGGGCCGCCTGAGGCGAGCCGCTAGAGCGCGAGGTGGAGGCGCAGGGCGTCGTCGACCGCGCGCATGACCGCGCCGGGCAGCGCCCCCAGGAGGTGCCCCACCCGCTCCACCGCGATTGACCTGACCTGCTCGGCCTGCACCTTCGAGTCGCGCTGAAGGCCGGCGGTACCCGCCTGCAGACGTACCTGGAACGGGCGCACCCGATCGACGTTGGAGGTGATGGGGACCACGGTCACCACTCCCCTCCCCAGACGAGCGGCCGTGGTGTTGGCGGCGTCGTTGCTCACGATGACGGCGGGCCGGCGCTTGGCCGCTTCGGAGCCCTGACCCGCCCCGAAGTCGACGATGTGGACCTCCCCCCTGAGCATCATGCGATCCCGTCGCCTGACGTGGAGTCCCAGAGCGCTGCGTCCTCGGCCACCGCCCACTCCTGCCAGGCGGCCTCGTACTCGGTCTCCAGGTCAGCCGCGCGAAGCAGTCCGACCGCCTCGTGCACGGCGGCAGACCGGGAGTTGAGCCCCCGCTCGCCCACGTAGCCGTCGAGGAAGCGCACGTCGTCCTCCGGGAGGCTCACACTCAGCTTCATACCTGGAATCCTACCACTGGTAGTATTCCGGTGGGATCATCTCCGGCCTCGCAGGAAGGCGGCAGCGCTCATCGCGCGGCGCCCCGGGGGCTGGACGGCGTCCACGCGGTATAGGCCGGCGGCGGTGGCGACCAGGGCGGCTTCACCTTCGGTGCGGACCACCGAGCCGGGGGACGCGGCCGCGGCTCCCAACACGGGGCCAGCCACCCCTGACATCTCGCTCTGCCGCCCGGCGATCCGCCGCCCACGGAGGATCCGAACCGCGACTCCGGCCAGGTCGGCGGTCACCCCTGGCCACGGGTTCAGGGCCCGGACCATCCGGTCCACCTCCTCCGCGGAGCTGGCTTCCCAGTCGAGCAACCCGTCCCCCCGCGTGAGCCGGGCCGCATAGCGCATCCCCTCCTCTGGCTGCGGGGTCGCTGCCGCTGTTCCCCGTTCCAGGGTGGCCAGCACGGCCACCAACTCCTCGGCTCCGGCGATGGCGAGGGTCTCAGTGAGGCCAGTGGTGGTGGCCCCGGCGTCGATCGGCACCTCGCGGCGCGCGTACACCGGCCCGGTGTCCAGCCCCGCCTCCATCCGCATGATGCATACCCCCGTCACCGTATCCCCGGCCAGGATGGCCCGAGCGATCGGCGCCGCTCCCCGCCATCGGGGAAGCAGCGAGGCGTGGACGTTGACCCCGCCGAAGCGGTGTCCGTCGAGCAGTGTCCGGGGCACAATCTGGCCATACGCGGCCACCACCAGGACGTCGGCTTCCAAGCCCAGGATCTCCTCGACCACCGGGCCCGAACGGATGCGCTCCGGCTGCAGGACCGGGATGCCGAGCTGGACGGCGGCGTCGGCCACCGGGCGGGGTGCCGGTCGTCCCCGGCTTCCGGGGCGTGCCGGCTGGGTGACCGCGGCCACCACCTGGTGACGCGCGTTGCAGGCGCGCAGGCTGGGAACGGCGAACTCGGCGGTCCCGGCGAAGGCGATGCGCACGGGGTGAGAGGGTAGCCGGTCCGAGTGGGTCGAGTTTCTCTCCACACCGCGGGGGCACATTGCCCGGGTCCACATCTCCGTCAACCCTGGCCCCAATCCTTGATCAACCAAGGACCGGCCGGCTGCCGTTCCAGGTCAACCTCCCATCCCACATCGGTCCCCGGGTCATAGCAGCAATTCGGAGGATTGAACGGCACGTGGAAGGTGCACACAACAGTCGTGAACGTGAGGTCTTCTGGAGGTCCTGAGTCCCCATGGCATCGGACCTCGGTGACGTAGAAGGAGCAACCCGAGTCGCTCCCTCGGACCGCGGGTGTCGAAAGGGCCAGCTCGAGTGGCTGGTCGCCGTCCTGCAGCGCCTTGAACCACATCAGGGTGGTGGCCGTCGCCGATTGGACCGGGATCTGGGGAAGTGGTCCGACATAGGGAGCACAGAACCCCGTGGAGGAGAGAGCCTGATTGAGCGGGGGTATCGCACAGAACGAGATTCCCACGATGACGCCCATGGCGAACACTCCAACCACGATCTTCGACGCGACCAGCACGTCCGAGAAGATCGCCGGTCGGCGCTCCCGCGGGGCAACCCAGAACACCAGGGGGACCCCCGCCAGGGTGAGCAACAGGAGCAGGCCCGCCGCCATCAGCAGGATGATCGACTGCGAGAAGGTCCAGAACACTGGCATCGGGAGGAGGATCTCGACCACCGCCGTGATCGCCAGGCAAACCAGGGCTGCGGCGAGCACCACCAAGGGGACGAGGGCGGGTGACAACCGCTGCCCGGATGCCCGGCTCTGGCGGGAACCGCGCTCGGTCACGCCGTCGACCCTGCGAGAGGTCCCACGCCTCGGTGAGGCGCGCGAGGCTCACCGGCGGGGCTGCGGGATCGAGATCGCACAGCCGCTTGGGACGACCGGGAGACGAGGACGGTGGTCGCCCGAGGGCGGGCTCGAATCCAGCCGTCGGCCCCAACCCGCGTTGCGCGTGCCGCCACCATGCCCGGTCAACTTGATCGATCGGCGCAGAGTTACGCTGCCACGGACGGGTGGCGCGAAGCATCCCCCTTCACAGCAACCGGTCGGCTGCCGGCGCCTTCAGCCGGTCGGCCTGGCCCCGCCCCTCGCCCGCGGTGTCTGAGCCTTCGGCGGCAGGGCCGCAGTGTGCGCCAGCGCGCGGCTCACCCACTCGCCCGCCGCTGCGGGCACCGCATGCCAGTCAGGGGCGAGGCAGGTGTACCCGCGCATCGGCCGCCCGGGCATGGGCACGAAGTCCGATCCGCCGGCCGCCAGCAGCCGGTCCCTGTCCTCGGCGTCGAGGCGGACGAAGAGCGCGTCCCCGAACAGCCCGGCGAACATGTTGCCGTTGAGGAAGGCCGCCTGGTTGCCGAACATCGGCCGGGTCGTGACCCCGGCGGCCTCCGGGACCAGCGCCTGGAAGGCGGCCAGCGCCGCCGGACTGGGGCGGGGCATCCCTCCCCCGGTCATCGGGCTCATCTCATCCCCTCCAACGGTCGAGGCCTCGGCCCGTGGAACCGGGCGCGGCCCCGCGGCTCAGACGGTGACGGCCTCGCCCTCGACGCTCGCGACCTCCTCGCCGTCCAGCTCGTCCACCCGGCGCAGCGTGCTCGGGTCGGTGAGCCGGTCGGTGAAGAGGATCCCGTCCAGGTGGTCGATCTCGTGCTGGATGGCCCGCGCGAGCAGCCCGTTGCCCTTGATCCGGACCTGCTTGCCGTGGCGGTTGAGCGCCTTGCAGACCACCTTCTCGGCGCGCGCCACCTCCCCCACCATCCCCGGGATGGAGAGGCACCCCTCGTAGGCGATCTGCTCGCCCTCCGCCTTGATGATCTCGGGGTTGGCCAGGTGGAAGAGCTGGTTGTCGACCTTCAGGGTGATGACCCGCAGGGAGACGTCGACCTGGGGCGCGGCCAGACCCACCCCGGAGGCGGCGACCATCGACTCCATCATGTCGTCCATCAGGCGGCGCACGGAGTCGTCGACGCGGCCGACCCGGGGCGCCTTGCGGCGGAGGACGGGGTTGTCCTCGGCGACGGTGACGATGTGGAGGAGGGTCATCCGGGTGGGTTCTCTCTGAACGGTCACATGACCGGGTCGACGTCGATGCTCCAGCCCCGGCCCCGGGGCAGATGGGGAAGCGCCCTCTCGATGTCGTCCCCGCGCACCGTCAGCTGCCAGCGGTACTGGCCGCGGAGGCGGTGCAGGAAGGCCGGGCTGGGACCGAGGACGTCGAGTCCGGCACCCGGGCCGAGGATAGCAGAGAGGCGTTCCACGGACTGCTGGGCGGCGGCCTCCGCCGCCCCATCCTCGGCATGGCTGACCGTGCAGGTGACCAGCCGCGTGTAGGGCGGGAAGCGGTGGGTCCGCCGCACCCGGATCTCGTCGTGGGCGAAGCCGCGGTAGTCGTGGGTCACCGCGTGCCGGACCGCGTAGTGGTCCGGGCTGTAGGTCTGGAGGATCACCCGCGCCGGCTCGTCGCCGCGTCCGGCCCGGCCGGCGACCTGGGTGATCAGGGAGAAGGTGACCTCGCCGCTCCGGTAGTCGGGGAAGTGCAGCGAGGTGTCGGCGTTGACGATCCCGACCAGGCGCACCCTGCCCAGGTCCCAGCCCTTGGCGACCATCTGGGTGCCGATCAGGCAGTCCGCCTCGCCGGCCCGGAAGCGCTCGTAGATCTCGAAGTAGGCATCCCGCCGCTGGACGGTGTCGCGGTCCATCCGGAGCAGGCGGAGGCCGGGAAAGCGGGCGGCGACCTCCGCCTCCAGCCGCTCGGTGCCCATCCCCAGACCCCGGATGGCGGCCGAGCCGCAGCCGGGGCAGCGATCCGGGAGGGGTCGCCAGCTGCCGCAGTAATGGCAGTCGCAGCGGCCCCGGCCGGCGTGGTAGACGAGGGCCACGCTGCAGTGCGGACAGCCGAGCGGCTCGCCGCAGCTGCGGCAGAGCACAACTGTGGCGGTGCCCCGGCGGTTGAGGTAGAGGATCGACTGGCCCCCGTCGGTCCGGCTCTCCTCCAGGGCCCGCTCCAACGCCTGGGAGAGCGGGCTCCGGTTGCCGGCCCGCAGCTCCTCGCGGAGGTCGACCACCTCGATCGAGGGGAGCGCCCGGCCGGTGATCCGCTCCGGGAGGGTGGTCAGCACCAGGCCGCCGGTGTGGGCCCGGTAGTAGGTCTCCACCCGGGGGGTGGCGCTGCCCAGCACCACCGGCACCCCGGCCCGCCGCCCCAGCTCGAGGGCGACGTCGACGGCGTGGTAGCGGGGCACCCGGTCCTGCTTGTAGGCGGAGGCGTCCTCCTCGTCGACCACCACCACCCCCAACCGGGGCAGGGGGGCGAAGACCGCGCTGCGCGACCCCACCACGACGTCGATCTCGCCCAGGCGGGCGCGGCGCCATTCGACCGCGCGCTCGGCATCGGTGAGCCCGGAGTGGCTGACCGCCAGGCGCCCGGGGAAGCGGGCGGCGAAGCGCCGGATCATCTGCGGGGTCAGGGCGATCTCGGGGACCAGGCAGATCGCCTGGCGGCCGAGGGCGAGGGCGGCGTCGATGGCAGCGAGGTAGACCTCGGTCTTGCCGCTCCCGGTGACCCCGTGGAGCAGGACGGCGCGGTGGGTCCCGGCGGCGATCGCCTCCAGGAGCGGGGCGGCGGCCTGGCGCTGCGCCTCGGTCAGGTCGGGCGGCTGGAGCGCGGTGCCCTCGGCCCGCGCCGCGGTGATGGCGGCGGAGGTGGTCCGCGGCCCGCGCCGCCGGCCGGTCGCGGGCCCGGCGGTGCGGGCGCCCCTGGGCACCATCGCCTTGATGACCTCGGGCAGCGGCGCGCAGTAGCGGTCGGCGATCCAGACGGCGAGCCCGACCATGGCCTCGGAGAGGAGCGGCTCCTCGTCCAGGACCGCGGAGATGGGACGGGCGTCGGCGTGGTCGGATTGATCCAGGAGGGCGACCACGAGGCCGGGCAGGGAGCGGGCGCCGAAGGGGACCTGGACCCGCACCCCCGGTCGAATCGGCCCGGACAGCTCCTCGGGGACGGTGTACGTGTACCGCTCCTGGGGCAGCATCCCCCGGGTGTCGGGCACGACCGAGACGAACACCGGTGCGGTCACTGGCCAGCATGATGCGCGCCCCGGGGGGGCGGGCGAGGCCGCCCGAGCCACCCGGGGAACCGGGGGATGCGGCCGCGCGTCATAGGCGTGCATGCCGAATCAGCGAGGTGCCCCATGAATGCGCGACTGCTTCTGCTCAGCACGATGAGCATCGCAACACTGGCGGCGGTGGCCGGCTGCGGCTCGGCGGGCGCCCGGAGCGCAGCCACGGATCACAGCGCCCCCTACGTCAGCGGCGCGGTGGCCGCGCCCGCCGTCAACGCCCCGGCCGGCTCCAAGGCGGCGTCATCGGGCTCCGGGTCACTGCAGGCGGGGACCTCGACGAGCGGAGGCTCCGGGGGCTCGAGCGGGTCGCCGGCGTCGCTCAGCGCCGACAGCTCCGACGGCGACATCGTGGTGGGATCTCCGGGAGCCGACGTGGCCCGCTCGGTGACCGCCGCCTACACCGTCCCCACCGGGACCTTCCTGGCGTCGTTCGACACCGTCATCGCCGACGGGGTCGCGCTCAACGGCTACGTGATCAGCTCGCAGACGTCGCCCGACGCCAAGGGGAGGATCGTGAGCGGCCAGGTGACCCTCGCCATCCCCACCGCCAGCATCGCCAGCCTGCTCAACAGCCTGCCCTCCAGCTTCACCGCATCGTCGATCAACTTCTCGAGCGTCGACGACACCAACTCCATCGTCGACCTCAACGCGCGCCTCACCTCGGCGCAGGCGCATCTCACCGCGCTCCAGGGGCTGCTCGTCAAGGCCACCTCGCTGGACGACATCACCACCCTGGAGCAGCAGATCGAGGACGTGGAGACCTCGATCGACACCGACCAGGGGCAGCTCAACACGCTCACCCAGGCGGTCAGCTATGCGACCGCCACCGTCCGGCTCAAGGAACGCGGGGCGGTCACGGTGGCGGTGAAGGTCTCCACCGGTCCGTCGGTCTCCAGCGCGGCATCCAGGGGCTGGGGCAATCTGCTCGCGATCGCCGCCGTCGCCGTGGAGGTCCTGGTGACCGCGATCCCGGCTCTGGTGCTGCTGCTGATCGCCGGGGTGGTCTGGCGGCTCCGGCGCCGCGTCTCCCCGGCGCCTCCCGCCGAGGTGATCGGCTAGCCACGGGCCCGCGGGACGGTCTCCGGGATCCCTGCGCCTGCGGTGGGGTGGTTAAGGACGCGATTGTCCGTAACCACCCCACCGTGGAGAGGGGTGCCGGTGGCGTGAGGAGCCGGGCGGGCGGGGCCGCGCGCCGGGACGCCGGATGCTCAGCCCCCCGGGCTGCCGGCCAGCCGTGCGGCGACCAGGGCGGTCAGCCGCCGGGCGACCTCGAGCTTGGGCGAGCGATCGACCGTGAGCACGACTCCGCGCTGGTCGAGCACGGTGACCGCGTTGTCGTCCGCCCCCATCCCCACCCCGGGTGCGCCCACGTCGTTGAGGACGATGAGGTCGAGCCGCTTGCGACGCAGCTTCTCCGCCGCGTTGGCGAGCAGATCGTCGGTCTCGGCGGCGAAGCCGACCACCAGGACGCTCCCGCGCCGGGGATGAGCGCCCAGGGACTCCAGGATGTCGACGGTGGGCACCAGCACCAGGGTCATCTCGGCGCCCGTCTTCTTGAGCTTGCGGCCGGCCACCTGGCGGGGGCGGTAGTCGGCGACGGCCGCGGCCATCAGGAGCACGTCGGCGCGCTCGAGCGCCGCCCAGACCGCGGCCTGCATCTCGGCAGCCGTCTCCACCGTGATGACCGAGACGCCGGGCGCCGGGGGCGGGGGCGAGGCGGCGGTGATCAGCTCCACCTCGGCCCCGGCCTCGCGGCAGGCGGCCGCCAGCGCATTGCCCATCTTGCCGCTGGAGCGGTTGCCGACGAACCGAACCGGATCGATCGGTTCGCGGGTGCCCCCGGCGGTGACCACCACCCGACGGCCCCGGAGTGCCGAGGGGTCGGATCCGGCTGCGGCCATCTGGTCCCGGCCCGGCTAGGCGCTGCCGGCTTCGGTGTACCCGAGCAGCCCGGATGGCAGGTCGGCGATCGGCGGGGGCGGTTCCACGATGCCCTGCAGCACCGCCGCGGCGCCCTCGACGATCTCGGCAGGCTCCGCCATCCGGCCGATGCCCTCGTGGCCGCTGGCCAGCCGCCCGGAGGACGGACCGACGAAGGTCACCCCCCGCCCCCGCAGGGTCTCGACGTGCCCCTGGGTCGCGGGGTGCTCCCACATCGCCGTCTCCATCGCCGGAGCGATCACCAGCGGCGCCCGGCAGGCGAGGGCGGTCGCGGTGACCGCATCGTCGGCGAGGCCGAGGGCGAGCCGAGCGATGAGGTTGGCGGAGGCGGCCACCGCGAGCTGCAGCTCCGCCCATGCGGAGAGGGTGAGGTGCTCCATCCCGTGGGCGGCCTCTCCGCTCCCGGCGGAGGTGGCGCCTCCACCCCCCGGCTGACGCCGGTGCGCCTCACGGAAGAGATCGCTCACGACAGGGTGGCCGGAGAGGCTCTGCAGCGAGAGCGGGGTGATGAAGCGGGTGGCCGACGGGGTCATGGCCACCCGGGTCTCGGCGCCGCGGCGACGAAGCAGCGTGATGACCTCGCCCGCCTTGACGGCGGCGATGCTGCCGCCCACGTAGACCAGGGCTCGCCGGCCCTCCAGGTCTGCCACCTGCTCACCTCCGATCACTGATCCCCCTCCCGCGGCCGGCTGCGCTCGATGATGTCGAGGATCTCGCGAGCCGCGCGGTGGACGTCATCGTTGACCACGCGGAAATCGTACTGATCCTGGTCCGCCATCTCCCTGCGCGCGTTCTCCCAGCGCAGCTCGAGGCTGGCGGCGGTCTCGGTGGCCCGCTCGGTCAACCGCCGGCGGAGCTCCTCCGAGCTCGGAGGCAGCAGGAAGATGAAGATCGCCCCCTCCACCCGCGGGCGGATCCAGGCCGCCCCCTGGACGTCGATCTTGAGGACGATGTCCTCGCCCCGCTCCAGGCTGGCCCTCACCCGCGCCTCCCCCGTGCCGTACCAGTGGCCGTGGACCCACGCGTATTCGAGCAGCTCGCGGCGTTCCCGCAGGGCCTGGAAGCCGGCCTCGTCGACGAACGAGTAGGCGACCCCGTCCACCTCCCCCGGCCGTGGCGGCCGCGTGGTGTACGACACCGAGTAGTGGAGCCCCGGCGCGATCCGGAAGAGCTCCTGAAGGACGGTGTCCTTGCCCACCCCGCTGGGCCCGGAGAGGACGATGAGGCGGCCCGGCGGGCTGGAGAGCCGCGGCCGCTGGGCGGCGCCCTCGGCGGCGGCTGGGAGCCCCTGGCTCATGTGCGGCCCTCGTGCGCCGCGTCGCGCATTCGAGTCAGCTCGGGGGGAAGCGGCGACTCGAAGGCCATCGGGCGGCCGTCCGCCGGATGTGCGAATCGGATCTCGCAGGCGTGGAGCGCCAGCCGGGCCGCACCGTCGCCGCGCCGGCCGTACACCGGGTCCCCCACCAGCGGGTGACCGGTGTAGGCGAGGTGGACGCGGATCTGGTGGGTCCGTCCGGTGCGCAGCCTGACCTCCAGCTCGGTGGTCCGGGGGTATCGGGCGAGCACCCGGAAGTCGGTGATGGCGGGGCGGCCACCGTCGACCACGGCCATGCGCTTGCGATCGCGAGGGTCGCGCCCGATCGGCGCGTCGACGGTGGCGGTGGCCTCGGTCAGCTCGCCGTGGACCAGCGTCCAGTAGACGCGGGTCAGGCTGCGCTCCTGAAGCTGGGCGGCGAGGTGGCGGTGCGCCTGCTCCGACTTGGCGACCACCAGCAGGCCGGAGGTGTCGCGGTCGAGACGGTGCACGATGCCGGGACGCTCCTCCCCGCCCAGCAGGGACCAGACCGCGCCGCGCTGGCGCAGCCCGTCGGCCAGGGTTCCGTGGGGATGCCCGGGAGCGGGGTGGACCACCAGGCCGGCCGGCTTGTCGATCACGCCCAGCCATTGGTCCTCGTACACGACCACCAGCTCCACGGCGGGGGCGGGCCCCGCCGGCCCGGGGGTGGCCGCCGGGGAGGTGGCGGGAGGAGGGATCACCTCGACGCGATCACGCGCGCCGATCCGCTGGCCCGCCCGGCCGGGCCGCAGGTTCACCCGCACCGCCCCGGCCGCGATCAGGGTCTGGGCGGCGTGCCGGGTGATCCCGCGCTCGCGCGCCAGCCAGAGGTCGAGGCGGACGGCGTCATCGACGGCCGCGGGCGGTGCCACTATCCCGAGGCCACGCTGTCGTGGCGGATTCCGAGCTGGTACACGATCACCAGCATGCCACCCACGATCCCCATGTCGGCCACGTTGAAGATCTGGAAGAGCCAGAAGTGGAAGTCGATGAAGTCGACCACGTATCCCTGAACCAGGCGGTCGACGCCGTTGGAGATCGATCCTCCGAGGATGCAGCCCAGCGCCAGGAGGCGGAGCATCCCCCCACCCATGCTGGGCCCGAAGAGAAGGATGTAGCCGGCGACGATCGCCGCCACCACCAGGTAGAGGAAGTCGAACTGGGGGAAGAGTCCGAACGCCGCCCCCGAGTTCTGGATGTAGTGGATGGTCACCGGCCACCCGGCCGGCACCTGGGTGTCGAGGACGACGTGGCTGCTGACCAGCCACTTGCTGATGTGGTCGAGGGCGTAGACCACGACGGCGGTGGTCAGCATGATCGCGTAGCGGTGCTGGTTGCGCCGCGGGGCGGGCAGCCGGCCGGCGGAGGCCGGTTCGGGTGCGGGCTGGACGGTGACCGGCTCGGTCGGACGAGGATGCCCCTCCCGTCCCCCGGCCGGCTCGGTCGACGTCAACGGCTCACGCCCAGCCAGCAGGGCTCCCCGCCGAGCTTCCCCGACCACTCGCTGAGCACCTCCCCGTGGCCGAAGCTGATGCCGGTGGCGAGCACCTCCCCCATCAGGTGGTCGTGGTGGGCGTCGATGGCGCGGCGAAGCTCGCCGTCCGCCTCCACCCAGAGCCGGATCCGGTCGTCGAGGGCCAGCCCGGCCTGCTTGCGGAGGTCGTTGACCTTGCGCGCGACGGTGCGGATCAGCCCCTCGAGCCGGAGCTCGTCGGTGATCGTCGTGTCGAGGGTGACGGTCTCGTGGTCGTCGCCGGCCGCCTCCGCATACGCGACGGCCTTGACGTTCAGCTCCTCCGCGAAGATGGCCTCCAGCTCGGCGGAGAGGCGCGCCCCGTGGACGGCCGCCTCGCGAAGGGGCTGGCGAACTCCGATGCCCGCGGTCTCGCGGGCGGCCAGGCCGTCCTCGACCAGGCGGCGCAGCCGGGCCATCTCCTCCACCAGCGCAGGGTCGCGCCAGGCCGGCGAGACGGTCGGGTAGTCGGTGAGGTGCACCGAGTCGGGGTGCTCCGCCAGCGGGTTGCCGGTCTCGTACCCGCTCAGGTTGCGGTACATCCGCTCCGCCAGGAAGGGCATGAACGGCGCCAGCAGGTGGGAGAGCACGCCGAGGGAGGTGAAGAGCGTGGCGTAGGCGGCGGGCTTGTCCGAGTCGTCGACCGCGGCCGACTTCCAGAACCGCCGTCGCGAGCGGCGCACGTACCACTTGGAGAGATCCTCGACGAAGAGCTCGATGAGCCGGGTGGCGGCGGTGGCGTCGTAGGCGTCGAGGGCCGACCGCACCCCGTCGACGCACTCCGCCAGCCGGGCGAGGCACCAGCGGTCCAGCTCCGGGCGCTCATCCACCGCCGGGGCCGGGTCACCGGGGTCCCAGCCGTCGATCCGGGCGTACTCGCAGAAGAATTTGTAGGTGTTCCAGAGGGTGAGGATGAAGCGGCGGACCACGTCCCGGATCAGCTCCGGGGAGACCCGGTAGTCGCTCCCCGGGGCCACCGCGCTGTAGAAGTACCAGCGGGTGGCGTCGGCCCCGAACTCGGCGAAGGTCTGGTTCGGGTCGACGATGTTGCCGACGTGCTTCGACATCTTGCGGCCGTCCCGGTCGAGGACCAGGCCGAGGCAGATCACGTTGCGATAGCACGGCTTGTCGAAGAGCAGGGTGCTCTCAGCGAGCAATGAGAAGAACCAGCCCCGGGTCTGATCCATGGCCTCGCAGATGAAGTCGGCGGGGTGGCGGGTGGCGAAGCGCTCCCCGTTCTCGAAGGGGTAGTGGAGCTGAGCGAAGGGCATCGCCCCGCTGTCGTACCAGCCGTCGATCACGTGGGGGACCCGGTGCATGGCGGCGCCGCAGCTCTCACAGGTGAGGACGACCTCATCGATGTGGGGCTTGTGCAGGTCGTCCTCCGGGGTCAGGCCGAGCTCGGCGGCGCTGCCGACGCAGCGGCGGGCATCGCAGCCCTCACAGACCCAGATCGGCAGCGGCGTGCCCCAGTAGCGGGTCCGCGAGAGGTTCCAGTCGACGAGGTTCTCCAGCCAGTTGCCCATGCGGCCGTCGCGGATGTGCTCGGGCTGCCAGTTGACGCTCCGGTTGTTCTCGATCAAGCGCTCCTTCACCGCCGTGGTCCGGATGAACCAGGAGGTGAGCGCGTAGTAGAGGAGCGGGGTGTCGCAGCGCCAGCAGAAGGGGTAGGAGTGGCGGATCTGCCCCGACTTGTAGAGGCGGCCCTCCGCCTGGAGATCGGCGATGATCCGCGGGTCGGCGTCCTTGACGAAGAGCCCCCGATACCGGGTCTGCCCCTCGAGGAACCGGCCGTCCAGCCCGACCACGTGGCGCACCGCGACGCCCTCACGCTGGCAGAGCTCCAGGTCGGCCTCGCCGTAGGCGGCCGCGGTGTGGACGATCCCGGTCCCCTCCTCCATGGAGACCAGCTCGGGGGCCGCCAGCACCAGGAAGGCCTTCCCCTCGGGGAGCATCTCGGTGAACAGCGGGTCGTAGGTGCGCCCGACCAGGTCGCTGCCGCGCAGCTCCCGGATGACCGTGTACTCGCCGTCGAGGACCTCCAGGCGGGCCCGGGCCAGGATCAGACGCTCCCCGGCCTGCTCGACCTCGACGTAGGTCGCGTCGGGGTGGACGGCGAGCGCGACGTTGCCGGGGAGGGTCCAGGGGGTGGTGGTCCAGGCCAGCAGGGAGACGCGCTCCTCCCCTGTGAGCCGGAACTTCACGTAGACCGAGGGGTCGGGCACGTCGTCCTGGTAGCCCTGGGAGAGCTCATGGGAGGAGAGCGAGGTCTGGCACCGCGGGCAGTAGGGGGTCACCTTGTAGCCCTGGTAGAGAAGGTCGCGGTCCCAGAGCTGCTTGAGGCTCCACCACACCGACTCGATGTAGGTGCCGTCGTAGGTCCGGTACGGATCGTCCATGTCGATCCAGAAGCCGAGCCGCTCGGTCATCGCCTCCCATTCGTCGATGTACTTCGCGACCGAGGCGCGGCAGAGGTCGTTGAAGCGGGCGACCCCGAACTCCTCGATCTGCTGCTTGCCGCTGATGTGGAGCGACTTCTCCACCTCCAGCTCGACCGGCAGACCGTGGGTGTCCCAGCCACCCTTCCGCTCCACCGAGTACCCGCACATCGACCGGTAGCGGGGAAAGAGGTCCTTGAAGGAGCGGGCCAGCACGTGGTGGATGCCCGGCTTGCCATTGGCGGTGGGAGGCCCCTCGTAGAAGACGTAGGGCGTCCCGTCCCGACGCAGCTCGAGGCTGCGCCGGAAGACGTCGCCCTGCTTCCAGAGGGCGAGGACGGCACGCTCGGCCTCGGCGAGCTGCGCTCTGCTGTCGACGGCGGCGAAGCGTGGTGCGGCGGCCATTGTCGGGCAAGGATAACGGTCAGCCCGGCGGCCCGACCCCCTCGGCCGGCGACCCCCCCGCCGCGGCGGCCGGCCGCTCCCCGAAGATGACCCTCCCCAGCCGGACCATGGTGGCCCCCTCGGCGATCGCGATCTCGAAGTCGTCGCTCATCCCCATCGACAGCTCGGGCAGCTCCACCCCCAGCTCCTCCCGGAGGCGGTCGCGCAGCTCCCGGAGCCGGCGGAAGCAGTCGCGGGCGGTGGCGGGGTCACCGAAGGGGGCGATGGTCATGAGGCCTACCAGGCTCAGACCGGGATGCCCGGTGAGCTCCTTCAGCAGCTCCGCGGCGGCCTCCGGAGGGACCCCGGTGCGACCGGGGATGCCGGTGAAATCCACCTCCAGGAGGCCCTGGAGCGGGCCGCGCCCGGGGGCGCGATGACCGGCGAGGGCGGCTCCGACCCGCCGGGAGTCCAGGGAGTGGACGGTGTCGAAGAGCTCGGCGGCGAGGGCCGCCTTGTTGCTCTGGAGGTGCCCGATCAGGTGCCAGCGGATACCGAGGGGGACACCCGCGTGCTTGAGCCGGGCCTCCTGGACGCGGTTCTCGCCCACGTCGACGACCCCGGCGGCGACCGCCTCGGCGATGCTCGGCGGCGCCACGGTCTTGGTCACGGCGATCAGCCGCACGGCGGCGGGATCCCGGCCGGCACCCTCGGCGGCCCGGGCGATGCGAACCCGGACGCTGTCGAGTCGCGCCGCGATCCGGCCGGCCGCAGGGCCCTCCATCCTCTCCGGCACGTCTGGCATGGTAGGGGAATGGACGAGCCGGTCGGGCCACTTCCGCCACCGCCACGATCGCGACTGCGAGCCTCGCTGCAGGCGCGGGTGGGCGGGCTGTCGGGTCACTTCTGGGTGATCTGGAGCGGCACCCTGATCAACCGGACGGCAACATTCGTCCGCCCGTTCCTCGTCCTCTACCTGACCGGCTCCGAGCATCAGAGCCTGACGACGGCGGGCGCGGTGGTGAGCGTCGCCGGCTTCGGGTCACTGGTCTCACAACCCGTCGGCGGCTTCCTGGCCGACCGTTACGGGCGGCGCTGGACGCTGGCCGGCGGGATGATGGGGACGGCCGCCGCCGAGCTGCTGCTCGGCTACGCGCCCAACCTCGCCCTCACCTTCGGCGCGGCGGCCCTGCTGGGCATCCTCCTCGACCTCTACCGCCCGGCCGTCCAGGCGATGGTGGCGGACCTGGTCCCTGCCGCGGACCGGCCGCGCGCCTACGGCCTCCTCTTCTGGGCCATCAACCTCGGCTTCTCGATCGCCATGGTGGTCGGCGGGGTGCTCGCCCAGCGCGGCTTCCTCTGGCTCTTCTGGGCAGACGCCCTGACCTGCGTCTGCTTCGGGCTGCTGGTGCTCCGCGCCGTGCCCGAGACCCGCCCCGCTCCCGGCACCACCGCCGCCCAGGGATCGATCCGGGCGCTCATGGGCGACCGGGTGATGCTGGCGCTGGTCGGCCTTGCCCTGATCTACGCCACCGTCTACAGCCAGGCGACCTCGGGGCTGCCGCTGGCGATGGAGCAGGCCGGCTTCAAGCCCGCCGGGTTCGGGATCACGGTGGCAATGAACGGGATCGTCATCGTCTGCGTCCAGCCCCTGGTGTTGAACTGGCTGAGCCGGCTCGATCACTCCCGGGTGACCGCCATCGGCCAGCTCCTGGTGGGGGTGGGATTCGGCCTCACCCAGCTCGCCGCCACCCTACCCGAGTACATGGCCACGGTGGTGGTCTGGAGCCTCGGGGAGATCGCCACCGCGACCCTGATGAGCGCCATCGTCGCCGACCTCGCCCCCCGCCAGATGCGCGGCCGCTACCAGGGGATGCTCGGCATGGCCTGGGGAGGCGGAGCCCTGATCGGCCCCTTCGCCGGGGCCTGGGTCCTACAGAACGCGGGCGGCGCCTGGCTCTGGTCCGGCTGCGCCCTCTGCGGGGTGGTGGCCGCGGCCGGCCAGCTCCTGGTGGGGCCGTCGGTGCGGCGTCGCCGGGCCGGCCTCGCCCAGGCCTGACCGGAGCCGGTTCACGCCGCCGCTCCACCGGTGCGGGCGCGCCGGTGGCGGGCTCAACGGCGCTGATGCACACCTCCGCCCCCGACGGAGGAGGCGACCCGGCTCGAAGAGACCCCGGCTCAGGGTTGGGCGGCCATCCCCTCGACCCGGAAGAGCAGCTGGGTCTCGGTCTCCAGCATCTGGCGGAGCGCCTCGGGCGTCGCCGCGCCGGCGGCCCCGAACCGTTCCAGGATCGCCGCCTCCGCCGCGGGGTCGATCTCGGCGGCGGTCATCCGGTGGACGGTCCCCTCGGCGGTCACCCCGGTGCCGGGGACGGTCAGGCGCACCCAGGGGTCGCGCTCCCACCGGAGCGCCTTGACCGAGAAGGCGCTGGTCAGGAGGTGGATGACCCCCGGAGGCGCCAGCGCGAAGGTCATGGTCACCGTGCCGGTGCGGCTGCCGGCGCGGGAGGACACCAGCACCTCCTCACGGCCGGCGAGAGCGGCGAGGAGCGTCCCGGGCAGAGGGCGCGGTGCCGGCAGCGGGACGGCTCCGGGCAGAGGGATCGGCTCCGCGGGCGGGCTCGCGTCGTTCGGCGGGGCGGGCGGGCCGGCCATCGCCTACTTGCCGAGGTCGAGGGCCAGCTCCTCCTCCCCCTTCCCGGCCGCCCGGCTGCGCCGCGGGGGACGCCGGGCCGGCGGCGGGTTGGTGAGGACGTCCTCGATCTCGGCCCGCATCTCGTGGACGTCCTTGAAGGAGCGGTAGACGGAGGCGAAGCGGACGTAGGCGATCTCATCGATCTCGCGCAGCCGCTCCATCACCATCTCCCCCACCCGCTGGGAGGGGACCTCGGTGAGGTGCTCGCCGCGGAGATGGTTCTCGACCTCGTCGACCAGCTCCCCCAGGCGCTCGGGGGCGACGTCGCGCTTCTTGCTGGCGATCACCAGCCCGCCGAGCAGCTTCTGGTGGCTGAACTCCTCGCGCCGGCCGTCCTTCTTGAGCACCCAGAGCGGGGTCGCCTCGATCCGCTCGTAGGTGGTGAACCGCTTGGCGCAGGAGAGGCACTCACGGCGGCGCCGGACCCCGGTCTCGGTGTCGCGCGAGTCGACCACCTTGGAGTCGACCGATCCGCAGAACGGGCACCTCACGGTGCGGGTTCCTGCCGAACGTGGCCGTTACTGTCGGTGTGCACTCACTTGCCTGGGACGCGCGGACGGTCCAGAACCGAGCGGCTACCTCCGGTCCCTGAGGAAGGCCGGGATGTCCAGGTCGTCGGGGTTGCCCGGGATGGTGTGGCGCTGGGGCATCGCGAAGGCGGGACGCTCCTGGGCCATCGGACGGGCCTGCGGCTCGTAGGCGAGGGTGCCGATGACATCGATGTGGCCGGTGAAACCGGTCGCGATGACGGTGATCTTGACCTCGTCCTTGATGCTCTCGTCGATGACCGTGCCGAAGATGATCTGGGCGTCCTTGTCCGCCGACTCGCTGACCAGCTGGGCCGCCTCGTTGACCTCGTAGAGGGTGAGGTCCTTGCCCCCGGTGACGTTGAGCAGGATCCCCTTGGCGCCGGCGATGGTGGTCTCGAGCAGCGGGCTGGCGACCGCGTCGCGAGCGGCGTCGGCCGCCCGGGTGTCGCCGGTCCCGAAGCCGATGCCCATCAGCGCCGCACCCTGCCCGGACATCACCGCCTTGACGTCGGCGAAGTCCAGGTTGATCAGCCCGGGGTAGACGATCAGGTCGCTGATCCCCTGCAC
>Ga0187862_10001969_pt1 | contig 21368 bp, 16 predicted proteins | sample June2016WEW_10_1_FD_133003 | JGI IMG/M metagenome (GOLD analysis project Ga0187862, IMG submission 133003) | Peatland microbial communities from SPRUCE experiment site at the Marcell Experimental Forest, Minnesota, USA - June2016WEW_10_150 | ecosystem: Environmental > Terrestrial > Soil >...
CTCACCTTTACGGTCGAGCACACCATTGCCCAACAGGATAAGGTCGCAGCCCACTGGAGAAACAGGGGAATCAACAGGAAAAATGAGCCCTATGAGAACGAGGGAGTGACCCTGTTTTTCTTCGAAGACGGGCTGGTCTCCCTGATGAGCGACTTTTTTAAAGATACTGGAAAGTTCTGACCACGCCCGGCAGTCGCCCCCCTGTCAATTGACCCTTGGTATCGACCCTGCACGCCATCCGGGTTTTCGGTTCCGTAATCCTGGCAAAAATGAAAACACCTGAAGACAACTCCACGCCCCGCGAGGTTTACGTTCGGATTCTTAACATGAAAGAAAGGGATTTTCCTTCCCGCTCCTCGCTACTCGCTCCCGGCTTCCCGCTTCCCGCTCCCGGCTTCCCGCTCCTTGAGCAGGAATCTTTGTATCTTGCCGCTTGGCGTCTTGGGCAACTGGTCGACAAACTCGACCTCCCGCGGGTACTCGTGCGCGGAGAGGTGTTCCTTGACGAAGTTTTTTAACTGTTCGGAAAGCTCCGGGCTAGGCGACGCCTCGGGAACCAGGGTGACATAAGCCTTTATCGCCTCTCCTCTAAGTTGGTCCGGTTTTCCGACAACCGCGGCCTCCGCCACCGTGGGGTGCTTCATGAGGGCGCTTTCCACTTCGAACGGCCCTATCCGGTAGCCGGCGCTTAAGATGATGTCGTCGGAGCGCCCGCTGAAGAAAAGATAGCCGTCTTCATCCATTTTTACCGTATCGCCGGCCAGGTAATATCTCCCGTTTCCGACTATTCTTTCCTGCGTCCTCTTATCGTCTTTCCAGTACCCGCGGAACCAGTAAAGCGGTGAGTTCCGGATATCCACGGCAAATTGCCCCTCTTTGCCCGCTTTGACTTCCTGACCTTCTTCGTTGACGACAACCATCCTGAAGCCCGGCATCGAAGGACCCATGGAACCAATCTTGACAGGCTGCTTGACCTCTTCCATGTGGTGATTGTTTGCAACCATGCCCAGTTCGGTCTGGCCGAACTGGTCGTGGATCGGAATACCCCAGAGTTTGCTGCTCCATTCGATAACCTCGGGGTTCAGAGGTTCCCCTGCGCTCGAAGCAACTCGCAAAAAGTAGGGGTATTGTCTGGCAATCCGGTCGCCTGCGGCCTTGAACGCACGGTAGGCGGTGGGGGACGAGGCAAAGTTGGTGACCCGGTATTTGCTCATGATCCGGAAAAACTCACCCGGAGTAAAGGGAGCGTCGTAAAACATGGTAGCCTTGCCCATGAGCAGCGGCCCAATGAGGTTGTAATAGAGACCGTAGGCCCAGCCGGGGTCGGCCATATTCCAGAACATGTCGTCTTCGCGTAGGTCCAGGCCGAATTTCATGTAAGCCGCAAAGGAAGCAAGACATTTCACCGGGATGTCCACCCCCTTTGGGTTGCCGGTCGTGCCGGAAGTGTAGAGCATAATCATAATGTCTTCGCCCGATATCCTGGCCGGCATGGTCTCGGCATCCGCAGAGTCCAGCTCGTGCCAGAAGCTGTAATCTCCCTTTTCTAGGCCTTTCCCGCGCCCTTCACAAAGAGTGACAACTGAAAGCTTTCCGCTCCGGTAAGCGGGCGTGGCGCTCAGTTTGGCCCGATTGGCCGCATTGGTCACCACCACTCGCGTATCGCTGTCGAGTATCCGGTAATCTACAGCGTCGGGGCCAAAAGCCGTGAAGAGCGGCAGGTATGCGGCGCCCAGCCTCCAGGCGGCAAGAGCTGAAATTATAAGCTCCGGGGTTTTGGGGAGCATCACGCCGACACGGTCTCCTTTCCGGATGCCGATTGACTTCAGAAAACCCGCCAGCTTGGAGGAAGCCTCACGGAACTCCCGGAAGGTCCACTTTGCGGCCTCCCCATGAGCGTTTTCATAGAAAAGCGCGACCCTGTCCGGAATGCGGGCGTGGCGGTCGCAAAGAAAATCTGCCGCATTCACCTCGCTGGCTGAGTATTCTTTGAGCCAGGATTGCACAAGCGCATCGACTTTCGAATCGGGCTTTCTCATGGCGGTCTCCTTTGTATTTGTTTGGTGGACTGCAAGCATAAACGCGCGTAATGTTTTTTGCAACCCGGCGTTCCAATGAAAGGTAACCCGTATAATACGTAAACTTTAACGTCAGATGAACTCCCCCATGGCCGGAACCCCATGCCGGAACACAGCTCGTACCTCCACTGAACGGTCGCCGGAAGTAGCCCGAGGTCCCGCCTGGAATCTTTCATCCGGGCTTCCAAACCTTATTCGATTCAACCCGTCACATTAATGCCCATCAATTGAAAGAGTGGACCTGGGTATTTGAACCTGCGTTGAGTACAGGAGATATTCCACCGTGGGGATGGTAGTGTGTCTTGGAAGTGTCCGAAGTTGTCCGAGAGGCATTCCGATTTAAGTTTTTCGATTGGGATACCGTATGATTTATGGGCTATGTGCGTTCTAAGAGCTTTTTCGGGTGAGTGGACTTTGTAAACCTGGATCAAGCTAAGATTTCCTGCCTCTGAGCATTGGAGTGCAATGGACTCTGTAAAGGTGTAAGCTGTTGGCAAAGAGAAGGCTGACCTGATATGTCCCTCATGCAGCAGGGCCAAGGTTATTCTTTTAGCTGATACTGATATGTCCCGGAATTGCGAGATCGAATGTATCTGCAAAAACACAATTCTGGTAATTATTGAGAAGAGAAAGTCCTTTCGAACACGTGTTTCATTAACCGGAACTTGCTTCTCCAAGAGTGACCCCCGGAAGGCGCAATGGTTGATATTTTGAATTTGTCCACAACTGGAATGCTATTTGCCAAGGTTACTGGGGAGAAGGCAGAGCTAAAAGATACGATTCGGCTGCGTTTTAGACCTGAATTGTCCAACACAGTGATTAGATGTAGTGCCTTGGTTAAACATATTGATGGGGACAGCATTGGGGCAAAATCCCTGAACTTGGACTTGAACGCACAAAAACTTATCGCCTCTTGCGTCCGGGTTTGAATTCTTCTGCTTCAATCCGTTTGTGTTAGCGAGAAGGTGAAATCAAAGTTATCCTTGACCTCGATCCTAACAACTGTTGGAAAAATACTTGGAGTCTCTATGGTTAAGATTTATAAAAGGAGATGAGTAGAGTGTGGGCATGAGTTTCAAATAGTTCGAAAATAGAGGAGGCGCGTATGATCGCCGAATGGAAGGAGGTTAGAACAACAGCGAAAATTTTCATGCTAATTGACTTAAGCTTTTTATTACGTACGGTGGCAAGTTCCCTGGAATTCTTCATTACAATTGTCGGCCTGCTCGTCTCACTGTGTGGTAAGATACGAAACCCCAAGCGCCGCGAGTGTTCTTATCGATCTTTCAATCCTGGACCCCCAAAAGGATTCGCCGTTGGCCTTTCCGCCGGAGATTGATACAATTCTCGAGGAGCCGGAAATGCAGGATGAAGAGAAAACTAAAGAGCAACTCATCACAGAATTGCATGCATTGCGTCGGAGGCTTGCTGAATCGGAGAAAGACGGGACGGAGCGCAAGAATGCTGAAGAGGCGCTCCTTGAATCGGAAAACAAGTTCAAGAGCTTTGCAGAGCAGGCGATTACAGGCACCAATATCATACAGGACGGAGTCTTCAAGTATGTAAATCCCAAGTTCGCCCAAATGTTCGGCTACACTGTCGAGGAATGTCTGAACGAAATGCCTTTCAGGAACCTGGTCTATGCTGAGGGCTTGGCCACGGTCGAAGAACAGGTCGGAAGGCGGGTATCCGGCGAAGCCGAGTCAACTCATTACACATTCAGGGGGCTGAAGAAAAACGGACAGATATTCCACGCCGAGATTTACGGGTCGGCAATGGTTTATCAGGGAAAGCCGGCAACCACGGCGACTATTCTTGACATCACGGAGCGCGAGCGGGCAAAGAAGGGGCTGGAGGAGAGTGAACTTCGCCTTAGAACCATTTTGCAAACGGTCAATGAAGGATTCTGGCTTATAGATAACGACACTGTAACCACGGATCTCAACCCGAGAATGTGCGCCATCCTGGGCAGAAATCGGGAAGAGGTCTTGGGCAGGAAGATTTTTGACTTTGTAGATAGTGAAAATAAGGCCATCTTCGAGCAGCAGATCAGATTGAGAACGAAGGGAGCAGTAGGCACATATGAGATCGCCCTCTCTCGTTCTGATGGGTCGAATGTCTTCTGCCAGTTCAATTCAACGCCGCTTTATGACGGGTCAGGGCACAAGGTCGGCTCGTTTGCAATGGTGACCGATATCTCCGAGCGGAAGCAGGCGGAAGATGCACTGCGCAGGAGCGAGGAAAAATATCGCCGGATCGTTGAAACGGCCAATGAAGGCATCTGTATGACGGATGCAGATAACCTTGTTACATATGTGAATCAAAAAATGGCTGACATGCTTGGCTATCTCCCTGAAGAGATCGTTGGCAAGCCGTTACCCCATTTTTTCTTCCCGGAAGACCTGGCTGATCACCGGGAAAAGTGGTCACATCGCATCCAGGGGATGGGTGAGACTTACGAACGTCGTTTTCGCCGAAGCGATGGCGGAGAATGTTGGACGAATGTTTCTGTCACGGTGATTCGATACGAAAATGCCAGGTTTATGGGCGCTTTTGGGATGCTCACCGACATCACCGAGCGCAAACAGGCCGAAATCGAATTGCGCGCGAGCGAGGAACGTTTCTCCAGGTTCTTTCGCGCCACTCCCGTCGGCACCAGTATCACCGGCCTCAGCGACGGCCAATATGCCGACGTCAATGATGCGTGGCTCGGCTTATTTGGCTATACGCGCGAGGAGGTTATCGGCCAAAACCCGCTGAAGCTTGGGATGTGGGCTGATCCTGTGGACCGAGCGAAGATGCTCGAAACGCTGCAAGAGCGAGGCAGGATGAAAGACTTTGGAACACAATTCCGCAGGAAATCCGGCGAGATCATGGATGTGCTCGTCTCGGCGGAGGTGATCGAGGTGGACGGGCAGCAGTATATCCTGGGCCTTACGCATGACATCACCGAACGCAAGCGGGCTGATAAGGAAAGAAAAAGACTTGAGGAACAACTGTTTCAGGCCCAGAGAATGGAGTCCATAGGGCGGTTGGCCGGCGGCGTGGCGCACGATTTCAACAACATACTCGGTGTGATCATCGGCCGGGCGGAATTGGCTTTGAACACGGACGTTTCCGCAGATGAACTCCAGCACAACCTGGAAGAGATCCTCAAAGCAGGTCTGCGTTCAGCGGACCTTACCCGGCAACTGCTGGCCTTTGCCCGAAAACAGACCGTCGTCCCGAAGATGCTGGATTTAAACGGCACGATCTCTGGCATGCTCGAAATGTTGAGGCGGCTCGTCGGTGAGGATATCGACCTGTTATGGGCGCCGGAACTCAATCTTTGGAATGTCAAAATTGATCCCTCCCAGGTGGACCAGATTCTGGCCAATCTTGTGGTCAATGCCCGCGATGCCGTTTCCGGAGTTGGCGCCATCACCATGATAACAGAAAACGTTGTGATCGATGATTCCAATAGGGCCGAGACCCCGGAATTTATTCCCGGAGAATACGTCCTGCTGACCATTAGCGATACCGGAGCGGGCATTAGTCAGGAAGTGCGCGAGAATATCTTCGAGCCTTTTTTTACCACCAAGGAAGTGGGCAAGGGAACCGGGCTGGGACTGTCCACAGTCTACGGAATCGTTAAACAAAACGAAGGTTTTATTTATGTCACCAGCGAACCGGGGAAAGGAACCACGTTTAAAATCTACCTGCCGCGGATCGTGGCTGAAACCGCACAGGTCCCCTCTGAGGAAGCAACCGGCAAGCGCCCAACAGGCACGGAGACCATCCTGCTGGTCGAAGACGATGAAGCGGTCCTGAACCTCAGCAAGATAATTCTCGAAAACCTGGGCTACACGGTCCTTGCGGCGCCGACTCCGGTACAGGCCATTCATCTTGCCGAGGATCACCCCGGCGATATTCACCTGCTTATCACGGACGTGGTGATGCCGGAGATGAACGGGCGAGAACTGGCAGAAAAGCTCAGCGCCATCCGCCCGAACCTCAAGTGCCTGTATATGTCGGGCTATACCTCCGATGTGATAGCACATCGCGGCATCCTGGACGAAGGACTCAATTTCATTCAGAAACCTTTCCTCAGCTATGATCTTGCGGCAAGAGTCAGGCAGGTGCTGGGCCGGCATTGCTCGTGAATTGACCTCACGATGGCACGATAAACCTCCCCGTATCTGTCACATTTGTGAACCTTCATAAGCTCCCCATTCGGATCGTACGCAAACCAACTCATTATACCGTCTTCTGCCATCGATAGTATTGTCATGACTCACCGCTATCGTTTTCGATCAAAGTTCGGGTTGAAAAGAAAGAAAATCAACCCTAGGTCCCGCCTAAGCTCCATAGAAGTTTAGTGAATACATCTAGCTGTTTTGTCGCTCTTCTTTCAGCATTTCTCAACATAGTCCTAAAGATATTTCTCTCCTCATCCGAATCAATTTTTAACAATATCTAGAAAGATACTTTGGTTTTTGCTTTTCAGGGGCGCTTGTAAAACGTTAACCACTGCGAATTTCTGTTGTAGGGTCATTTTGCGGTTATCCACAAATTGAGGGCTTCAGGTATGGATAATTTCGAGCCGATACCACCAGTCGCTGTCTCATTCCCCCTGTGCTTAAAGCAAATCGCAATGGATAATCAGCTCGTTATCCACCTTAAGACCGGCCATAAAATTGAAGGTCGATTGGCACGATCTTTCTCGAATAATGACATCGACGTCGGGATCTATATCGCAGAGGAGCAGCGCCAGCTTTTCTTCGCGCTGGATGAGATTTGCGCCGTTCGTTTCAAGAAGATTCCCCCTTGGGCATTATCCGATAGACCGGCAAAAATTGAGGATGTCCGGACGATTGCAGGCGAAACCTTCCGGGTGGCTGTGTTCCCGGACAGGAAATTTCTCAAGGGATTTATCTCTATCGACCCGAATGAAGCCGCTCCATATCGGACTATTTTCTTCACGTTTTCCGGCGTACGCTGCCGCAACGCAGTCCGACGCGTAGGGGAGACGCTTCAGGATAATGGCTATGTGACAAACTATCGTCTCGATGAGGCGCTCAGGACTCAGGAAGAACTTCGCAGGCGTCGTATAGGAGAGGGTGTCGCACAGAGCGAGGACGACCCGCGTGAAGCGATCGAAAAAACCACTCAGGAAGATCTGGAGAAATCGAACATCCCGCGTTATGTAAGGGTCGGCGACATTCTGGTCGAGGCCGGCCTTCTGACGCGTGAACAGATAGAAAAGGCTTTCGAGACCCAGGCAAAGGGTAAAAAGCTGAAAATCGGTGAGCTTCTGATTAGTAAAGGGCTTATCACTGAAGATATACTCCTTCAAGTGCTTGCAACAAAGTTTCGGCTTCGTTTCATCAATCTGGAAACCATTATCCCTTCTGAGGAAGCGCTTGGGGCCCTTCCCGAGGAGTTAGTGCATCGATTAGAAGTATTCCCTATCGAGTTCGATGGTCGAAAACTTGTTGTTGCCACGTCCACTCCCACAGATGCGGCCGTTGGAGACAATCTCCTCTTCGCTACGAAATACTATATCGAGCTTGTTGTCGCTTCTTCCCGACAGATTACCGCAGCAATCGACAAGTATTACCATAAGCATGCTGACAATAAGTATGCAATCGATACCCTCCTTGCATCAATGGAGGAGGGGGCTCAGGCGATCTACGTCGATAATGAAGCCGACGATGCTCAAATAGTTGAATCCGATTCTGAAGTAATCACCCTCGTTAACCGGATACTCATTGACGCTTACAAACGGGGGGCTTCGGATATCCACCTCGAGCCCGGCATCTCAAAAAATCCAATCATTGTTCGCTACCGCATCGATGGAGATTGCAGGGTAGTCCACAAAATCGCAAAAATCTACAAGGGAGCCATCATCTCCCGAATAAAGATCATGTCCGGCGTTGATATCACCGAGCGGCGCAGGCCGCAGAGCGGCAAGATTTTTCTTCGGTTCGACCAACACAATCTCGAATATCGGGTTGAAGTTACACCAATTGTGGGAGGTCAAGAAGCCGTTGTGTTGCGGCTGCTCTCCGCATCCAGGTCACTCCCTTTAGGCGAAATGGGGTTTATGCCTTACAATTTAGAACGGTTCGCAGAGGTCATTAGCAAACCGTATGGCATAATCCTGTGTGTCGGTCCCACTGGATCTGGGAAAACGACTACACTTCACTCGGCTATCGCTCATGTCAACACGCCAACACGCAAGATCTGGACTGTCGAGGATCCGGTGGAAATAACCCAACCGGGCCTGTGCCAGGTGCAGGTAAATGCCAAGATTGGCTTCTCCTTCGCTGAGGCTCTCCGTTCGTTTCTTCGCTCCGATCCCGATGTCATTATGATCGGCGAAATGCGGGACAGCGAAACGGCCAAGATCGCCATTGAAGCCTCACTCACCGGGCATCTTGTCTTCAGTACGCTCCACACCAACAGCGCCCCGGAAACTGCTGTCCGACTCATTGATATGGGCATGGACCCTTTTAATTTCGCGGACGCCCTGCTGGGAATCATTGCGCAACGCCTCGCAAAAAAACTCTGCGACTACTGCAAGAAAACCAGGCGGCCAACACGTAGGGAATACGACGAACTCATCGCTGAGTTCGTCCACCATTCGGGTAAGATATTGGAGCCTATTCCTACTTTCGAGGATGCGACTCTAATGGTAAAGAGCGGCTGCGAGCATTGTGGAGGGAGCGGCTACAAGGGGCGTATCGCTATCCATGAGCTGATGATGGGAACCCCTGCCCTCAAACGGGCAATCAGGGAAGGAAAAGGAGCCGAAGACTTGAAGAACATTGCCCTGGAAGAAGGAATGTGGACCCTCAAGATGGACGGAATCTGCAAGGTCTTCAAAGGCCTAACCGACCTGGAGCACATCCGCAAGGTATGTTTGTAGCGTTCTTGGGTCATCTTAGAATGAACACGTGCACTTAAATGGTGATCCTTAAAATTATCGCCTCTTGTGTCAGGGCTTCAACCCAACCAGCATCAAGAAGTTGGAGATCCGCAAATGGGCATGGTAAAGCTATACTTAATTGAAATAAAAATGCGTTTGTCATCTGCCCTGATTGCGGTGCCGATAATTCAATTGAAAAAGGACAGCGAACTCGCCGAAATAGGGTTGGAATTCTAGCATTAGCGAGATTGGTTAAGAAATGCCCGGCACCTTTAACGGATGAGAAAGCAGAATCGTTATGGCCAACCACACGCTGAAGATAACCGACGAAGCTGTTCTGCACGTGAGCTATTTCAGCGGCAGAGGGGCTTCTTTTGAAATGTCGCTGAAATAGTTCTTCCAAAATTCCAGCATCGGTTGGATGCACGTAAAGTGACCAATCAGTTTCGATGCCGGTAAGAGCAAAGCAGCCCTCGATGGCTCGCGTGAAACAATCTGTATCCAGATCGCTGGTCTCTGTAAGTGTACCGTCGACATCAAGGATCGCTAGCTTCATAGAGGTTGCTCACGAAACGGAAAAAATCGTACGCTAGGCCGATTTGACTTCCGCTAAGAGGTCAGGGTGACGATCAAGCACTTTGAGCAGTTTCACCAGCGCGAGTGGCGGCTTGGTCTTGCCGTTCTCATAACGTGAAAATGCATTGACGCCACCACCAAAAATCTCGCCGGCTTCGCGCTGGTCGAGAGCAAGCTTCTTGCGCACACTCGCAATGAATGCCGGATCAACAATGGATGCATTTACCCGTTTATTGAACTCCAGCATCAAAGAACTAATACGGTCGGATTCGCTCTTTTCAAACACGGCTTCGCCACACGCAGGGCAGAAATCACCCGCGGCCGAGGGAATGATCATTGATTCGCCTTTGTACGTGTAAGGTACGTCACGGGTGTCGCGCACCATTTCAGCCCCGCCGCAAACTGGACATTTCATGATCATAGCTCCTTAAAAGAAACGACGAGCACTTCATCGATGACGGTGAGCTTCAGGTAAACCTCACCGGCTGATGTTGCAGGTCGGTAAACGTCTTGCCAGATTCGATGATCGGAATGCGTCGTCATGCTTTTATAAAAGTCTTTGGTCCTTAGCGCCATGACCACGCCGACAATGCCGTCCGCATCGAATCCCAACGCCGCCCCACCCGCAAGCGCTGACAGGGTTATTCGCACCTTGCCGGCTTGAATCATGGCCTTTATGACCGACAGTTTGCAGTGAGGCGTGCGCTTTTCCATACGACCATAAAGTAACCCAATCGGTTAAATTTAGCAAGTAGGTTAATGCAGTTGGTAATGCGCGGGATCTCTATATATGTCAGGTTGAACTATACCCCAACCTGATCTCAGGAAGAGCAACGTTGTGGCGTCAGAATAGGGTTGATTTCTAAATTAATTGACAGGGCGCATCGAGCGCACGCTGTTCATTCTGGACTGGCTACAAAGTGTGGAACTGCGCCGCCGTGTTCACGCTGGACTGAACAAGGGCGAAGCCCGAAACGCTCTGGCGCGCGCAGTGTTCTTCAACCGCCCGGGCGAAATCCGCGACCGCAGTTTTGAACAGCAGCGCTATCGCGCCAGCGGTCTCAACTTGGTCACGGCCGCCATCGTGTTATGGAACACAGTCTACCTCGACCGTGCGATAAGGGCGCTACGCGCGACTGGCAAGATCATCGACGATACGATGCTGCAGTATTTGTCGCCGCTGGGCTGGGAGCACATAAACCTGACTGGCGATTATGTCTGGCGGCAAGCCGCAAACTCGATGATGGGCAGTATCGCCCGCTACGCACCATCGAAAAGCCTTAGCGTAGTATTTTTTCCGAATTCTGTGTCGCCCCTCATAAGCATTTGCAACGCCCCTTTATCCCCCTTTACAAAGGGGAAGAAGAGCCTGGCCCCATCGGACTTGACCGGGCAATTCTGAATTGCGACACAGTCTCGCAGGCCGGAATCCCGACGTCCTTTTCATCTCGAGAAATCCTCTGGACCCCGGCTTGCGCCGGCGTGACAGACTTAAAATTGTTACGCGCACTTATACAACTAATTACCAGGTAAGAATTGCGTTGAGAGCTATTTTCTGTTATAGGACCTCAGCTATGGAAAGATATCCAAATCTTGCGGCCGAAAACAAATACTTCTGCTCCCACCCTCGTTATTGGACCGGCTTCCCGGGGGACACTTGGCCCATTTCAAAATAGAGGAGAAACGTTTGATAAAGATGAAATGTATTATTGGATGCCTTCTGCTGAATTTGCTTCTCTTTCCTTTTCATGCAGCCGCTAAGTCATTTTATAGCGACGGGACGGTGGACAATAGCTCTGGAACGCCGAACAAGGACCTGGTATTCAGGGATTTCGAGATTACTCAGGACGGCCACATCAGGGGCTACATAATCAACGAGTCGAATCACCCCCTCAAGTCGCTACGATTGGATATGTGGACGACAAATCGGCAGGAGACCCAGATTCTCTGGCGAAAAAGCCTCATTATTGGAGACATGGCTCCGAAGGGCAAATACGAGGTCAGCGAACCCTATAGTCCTCTTCCTGATGACCTATCGGGAGTGGTGTTCAAGTTTAGACTGCCAGGCGCCACGAATTACAGAAACCCGAATATTAAATATTAATCAATTATCAAATTGTAACGGCCCGGCATGTCTGTTGCCCCCTGCACCTTACCGAGCCCGAAGTCCATGTTTCTGGCTTTAATTGTTGTTTTTTAGGCTCATGATGGATCTTTGTTATGGAAAGATTTCGATAGCCGTATACTCTGAAATGGAAGGCAGTGTTTTTTGCCCTGTTTTTCGGTTCTCTCGCCGGCGTTTGTCCTGTGATGCTTTGCTATCATAAGAATTTGGCCTCGCTCGTCATCTTTCCTGTAATAACACTATTTTCTATATACCTTACTTTTTTGGGATACCAATTATTTAGAAGATCGGATGACGTAATCCTTACCAGTGATGATGGCATCGACATCCAGTCGCCTAATCGTAGCTGTCTTATTGGTTGGAATGAACTAAGCGAAATCAGATATCGTGGGATACTGCAGTGGATTGAGTTGTATAGTCGTACTGGCGAACATATTGTTAATATTGATTATCAACTGGACGATTTTGAGAAACTCTGCCGTTTGATTTCATTTCAAGTACGGCATTTATATGTAGATAATCAAAAGGAATATGCCTCATCCGGTTATACTCATCTTAGATACATTGTTTTCATCGTATCTTTTTCTATGATGGCGGTTACATCTACATTGTCTGGCCTAAGGGGGACATGGATTGTAATGTCGGCCTCCATTGCATTCGCGGCCCTTTTTATCCTTGCATATCTTTGAGAGATAAAAAGAATAAGCATCGGACAAGATAAGGTCCGCATAAGAACCGCTCTGAAAGTCCAAATCGTAGCTTACCAGGACATTTCTGACGTCATACTGCGCATTGAACAAATGAGATGGGTTTACTCGATAACTGTTATTGTTGAGCGGAACGCGAATAAACCGATAAGACCTTGGGGCATTGGAGGCCCTATTCCCTTACACAGGTCTCTCCATAGAGAATGGAATAATTATAAGCTGGCCAACTCTTCTCCTTCCAAAGAGACTTGATGACGGACGGTCAATGGTGCTGGTGCTTTTGCTGAAAATGCAAAAACCGGTCTCATTGACATATCACTTGCTTATTCGATTGGAGAATCGTATGGTTTTACGTGCTTTGACAATATCAGACTGCTCTTGGTCGAATCCGTACCATACCAGGAGTTAAAACTGTGAAGGTGTTGATAAGCTTCTCGCCATGATCACGAACAACAGATGATACGAGATCAGCTTTGCCGGCAGGAGATAGACCGGCAAGGCGCATGAGAATAATCCCCGCGGAGATGCGGCGCAATCGGTAGACCAGTTCACCGAAATCTTTATCCGCTGTCAAGAGCAGAGCATTTTTCTCATTCGCAGAGGTCAATACCATCTCATCAGAAACGCCTGGGTCCATTTCTGCAACATAAAGCACTGCATGCCCATCACCGCGTAGCCTTTGGACTACCGGAAAATCAACGCCTTCATCGGCGAGAAAATTCATGAGCTTGTATCGCTTGTAGGATAGATCACATCTGCCCGTAAGGCTTCGGCGGCGAACGCCAGAGCCGCTCTGACCGCCTCTTCCGTCAGTCTGGGGTGGGCTTCGATGATCTGCTCGACGGTTTCTCCCGCTGCGAGTTTCTCAAGTATTAATTCGACTGTGATGCGTGTTCCTGTTATGACAGGTTTGCCCATCATCACGGATGGATCGGATTTAATCAGGTTCGCTCTCATTTCGAACTCCTTCCCCTGAGGACACCGCCCGGGGTTTATCCCTGCACGAAAGGGGCAGCCGCTTTTGCTCCTTGCTTCCGGTTTATCCCCGCCCGGGTTTATCCCGGGTTTTACCTTGCTGGTCGCGATAAAAGATGCCCTTCATTGATTCATAGATATTTCATCCGGATAGACGATACTTTTGGAGCAGGAGGTTGTCAATCGGAATGGTGACGCCATAGGAACGCAGGCTCTTCGTGTTGAGCTATCAAGGCATGCATATTCGCGGCTCTTTGTGGCGTGCCCCGGCATAAAATGTCTCAAGATCAACCTTTCACCTGATAGCCTTCAGCCTGATCCCCTTCAGCCTGATCCCCTCAAGTCCATCCGTTTTGTTCGAGGGCGCGCCGCACCCGTTCGAATTCGGTTTCCAGGCGTGGCAGAACATCGAGCGCGTCCCCCATTCTCCCGGCTTTCCCTATCTGTTCCAACTCGAGCGCCACATCCCGAAGGGCAGGGGCCCCAAGGTTGGCCGCGGCACCTTTGATTGTGTGCGCCTGCCGCTGGGCGCCGGGCGCGTCCCCGCCGCTAAGAAACTCTTTGAGCTTGCTGACCTGGACCGGTATATTGTCAAGGAATCCGGCCACGATCGTGCGCGCCAGATCTCGATCGTCCATGAGGCGCTCCAGCAGTTCGGATTCATGAAACACCTCGTTGTCCGCGGGAGGTGCGGGGGCTTCTTCGCTCGGAGGGGCCTTTTGCCCGTCCCCGGCCTTAGCTGAGGAGAAGAGCCAGCGGTCGAGCGCCTCAGCCAGTTCTCGCGGCTGCACCGGTTTGGACAGATAGTCGTCCATTCCCGCGTCGATGCAACGCTCCCGGTCGCCTTGCATGGCGTTGGCCGTCATGGCTATGATTGGTACCCGATGGTTCAGTACGCTCGAGCCGGCGTCACGGATGCGTTGGCTCGCCTCAAAACCGTCCATTTCCGGCATCTGGCAGTCCATCAGGACCAGATCGTAAGGCACGCGCGAAAGCGCTTCGATGGCTTCCAATCCGTCTGCTGCGACGTCCGCCCGGTAGCCGAGCTTCTTGAGTATAGCCAGGGCCACCTCCTGATTGATTGTGTTGTCTTCGGCCAGAAGAATACGAACGCTTCGCCGAGCGGACTTGTCGTCCGCATGCAGGGTTGCGATGGGCTTTCGCATGTCGCTGTACGCCCTTTCCTCCCTGCCCATGACCACGGAAAGGACCTCCCGCAATTGGGCTTGCCGTAACGGCTTGGTGAGGGATGCCCAAAACCCCGCCTGCTCGATTCTCGCTGCACCCATTCTCTGCCCGAGGGAAGACAAGAGGACCATCCGCGTATCGCTGATCTCCGGATTCTCCATGATCTTGCGAGCAAGCTCCTCACCATCCATACCGGGCATCTGGTGGTCGGTTACCATAATCTGGAAGGGATCGCCTCGACGGGCGGCATCCAGCAGCGCGTCAAGCGCGCTTTGTCCGTCGACTGCTTCGGACGAGTGGCAGCCCCACGACTGGAGCAGGGTGGTAACCAGGAACCGGTTCGTTTCGTGGTCGTCTACCACTAGGACATGAAGTCCCGCGATGTCGGCGCTTTCTTCGGATATGCCGGGCTGTTTCTCCGACTGTCTGGCAAACACAGCCGTAAACCAGAATGTTGAGCCTTTCCCCTCTTCGCTTTCAACTCCTATGGTTCCGCCCATCAGCTCGGCCAGTTGCTTGGAGATTGCCAAACCTAAACCAGTGCCGCCATATTTTCGCGTGGTGGATCCGTCCACCTGGGTGAACGCTGTAAAGAGCATGCCCAGACGGTCGCCTGGGATACCAATTCCGGTATCCCGGATCTCAAGGCGAAGGGTGGCGTGCGTATCGGTTTTCTGTTCCAGGCTGACCCGAATGCCCACCTCTCCCCGATGTGTAAACTTCAAGGCGTTGCTTGCCAGGTTTACGAGCACCTGGCGCAACCGCCCGGGATCGCCCCTTAGAAGCGACGGTACATCGGGCTCAACCAGGCAGGTAAGTTCCAGCTCCTTTTCCTGCGCCCTTACGGCCAGCATCTCTGCGGCGTCTTCCACGGTAGTGAGCAAATCAAAGTCGAGAATTTCAAGATCGAGCTTTCTTGCCTCAATCTTTGAAAAATCCAGGATGTCGTTAATGAGGGACAGTAGATTCTCCCCGCTCGAGCGGATCAGCTTGGCGTATCGCTTTTGTTCGGAAGAAAGCTCGGTATCCAACAGCAGACCCGTCATACCGATCACCCCGTTCATCGGCGTGCGGATTTCGTGGCTCATGTTCGCCAGGAACTGGCTTTTGGCGATGCTGGGCAATTCAGCCTGAACAGCCAGAGTGTTGGCCCGGGCGATTGCCTCTTCGATTGCCTGGTTTGTGGTTTCCAGCTCGGCCATGGCCTCGCGAAGAGCCTCTTCCACCTTCGTGCGCTCGGCGACTTCCTGATGCAATCGTTTATTCGAAGCTTCCACTTCGGTCATTGCCTTCGTGATGTCGCTCAAGTCTCTGGCAATGCCTACGCTGCCGATAATTCCCTCCGAATCGTTTCGTAGCAAGCTGATGGAAACCTCTGAAGGAGACACGGAGCCGTCTTTTTTCAACACGTTGATCGGATATTTTCGTATGGCGCCTTTGCGGCGCAATTCCGTTAGCATCTTGTCGCGTTCGCCGGCATCCTCATACATTTTAAAAGCCGATTTCCCCTCGAGTTCTTCGAAAGCGTACCCGTACTGTTCGGCTGCCGTTCTGTTCCATTTGAAGAACTTCCCATGCTTATCGACAATACTGATGCCTTCAGGTGAGTTCCTGAAGATATTTTCGAGGAGGTCATTGGCGGCCTTCATCTGATCTTCAGACCGCTTGCGCTCGGTAATGTCCACAAATGACTCGAGCAGGCAAAGCCTGTCGCGCAAGATTACAGGCTGCACCGTCATGAGTATGGGAATCTGCTTTCCGTCGGCGGCTATCAGCACTTGATCGGCATTATCCACGATCTGGTCTTGATCCGTGATGGGACAATCGCCCAACTGGTTGGGACAGACAAAGCTGTGGCAAACACGGCCTACAATGTCGTCGCGTGATGCGCCGATCATTTTGCATGCAGCGGGATTGGCTTCGATGATCGAGAGCGTCTCCGCGTCGACAACAAGCATGCCGTTTTGAAGGGCTTGGAAGATCGTTTCCACCTGCTTCTTGCTCGCGAATAGTTCGTGCGTTCTTTCGAGGACCTTTTGCTCCATCCTGGCTTGACGTGTGCGCAGAAAACCCACAAAAGCGGTTGCCGCCAGGGTGACCAGCAGGCCGCCAAGGGCTGATGCGGCTCCGGCCAGATTCCGATGGGAGGCTGCAAAGGCCGGGCTCGGGTACGTTTCAATGACCCAGGACCGTCCAAATATGAACAGCGGATAGATGTTTTTGTATTTGTGCCGATCCAGTGATTTGACTGAGGGTTGATCGGCATTCCAGTCGTTGCTCTGAGCTAAGATCTTCAGTTCTGCGTCATCAGTGATATCAACCAGGCGCACCTGTATGTGGGGATCGGCGCCCCCGCCGGCGGCCAATGCTTTCTCCAGGGCGGATTGCAGCCGCAATACGCAGAGAGCAAATCCCAAAGGACTCTTTTGCCCCTCCTTGAATACGGGATGAAAAACCAGCATGCCCTGCTGCTGCCCGGTTTCCTGCACCAGAGTGATCGGGGCCGTCGCGGCGGGCAGCTTTGTCCTGATCGCCTCTTCCAGTGCTTTTCTCCGGATCGGTTCGCTGCCGGGATCAAATCCCTCCGCCGCCTCATTGCCCTGACGCGGGGTTATGTAGGCGACGGGATAGTACTCATCGCGTCCGGAAACGGGGACCTTTTCGCCCGCTACGTTTTTTTCGAAGAGCTTGAAGGCTCCGAATCCCTGTCCGTGCATCCAATATTCGAAATAGTCCTTTTCGCTCGACGGGACAAGAGGGAGCCACTCTAACGCCAGCACGGCCGACGACTCCGCCAGAGGACCGGCGAACGACTCGAAGTCTTGCACTTGAATCGGCTTGTCACATTCGAAGAACCGGGCAAGGCCGGCCAAATCTTTTCGAACGTCGCGAAATGCCGAGCTGACGATCTGTGCTTGGCCATCGGCGAATCGCTGGAAGGATTGATGGGTTCTACGGTTTTCCGTATCGTGAACGCCCAACGCGAGAATCGCTGTCATCCCAAGCCCAAACGCGGCAACGAACAGGGTCCCCGCGTGACGAGTCCACCACCTTTGACTCTCGGGTGAAAAGCGATAGCGCAATTCCAACAAGCTGATGCTGCATAAAAGAATTCCACTCAGAACCAGCGTCAGAAGGATCGTTTCGAGTCGCGCTCCGGCAATTGCGGTTTTCCACTGCTCGGCAGGAACATCGACACCGACTGCCAGCAGCACCTCGCCGGAACGCGGATCGATGACCGGGCCGAATCCGGAGATGAACGCGCCGTCTTCACCTGCGTATGGACCGGCAACGGCCGGTTGATGATTCCGGAAGACATCCCGAAGCTCTGCTTTGGACTTCTCGTATACCTTTCCCGGTGGCGAAGCCGATGGATCGTTCTCGTCCAGGTTCTCAGGCCCGAAGAGGAGCGCGCCGTTGCGCATGGTCACGCTATAAATTGAACGCAGCCCCGTGAAACGTCCGAAGGCAATCATCTGAGCGCGTATGCGTTGATAAGAAGGAAGAAATTTGTCATTGGCAGAAAATGTGAGCGCCTTGACCCGATCGGGGTTGACGGTCTGTGCGATATCCCTGGCCTGACGCAAAACATCCTCACGCATACGGGCGTCAACAACTCGCCCGCGCCACTCGGTTACGGCCCACCCTGAGATTATCAGTATCGCCAGTGCAACTGGAAGGACCCATGTGCTCAGCAAGCGGAAGGGGTCCCTGGAGGGCGATGAGACGCGTGTGGCTCGCTCGTGGAGCCAGAGCCCGGCAACGCATCCAAATGCGCACAGTCCCAAAATTACCTGGACCGGCAATCGGGCGGCAACATTGAACGGATGCTGGTTGAAGGAGGCAGCCGGCCAAAAAACTGCCCTTGGCTCAATGATGCAAATAGTCAGTGCGTATGCGAGCATCGCTATCGAGGCAACCCGCAATCCGGCTCTCCCGGTTGGTTCTGCAGATGCCGCCGCGCGCCGGAGGACAACGGCGGACACCAGAGCGCCGGTTACCCCGAGCAGGCAATGGTAGGTAGCCCTCAACCCTTGCGGCCCTGCGAGCCAACCCAACCCTCCAAGTGTTAGCAGAGCAATTACAATCCATGCGCCTGGTGCGCGGCCCCCTTGAGCTTTCAACCCGCGGCGCCCGAATTCGAAGAGTGCGGCTAATGAGGCTGCCAGCACCGCGATCCTGGCCAGCTTGAACATGGTCGGATCGGGCAGGTTCAAAGCCAACATATCAAGCCACTTCTGCAGGCCCCCTAAAAGCCCGGACATCCCAAGCCAAATCCAGGGCAGTTCAGGCTTTGTCCCCTTTCGGGTTACCCTCAGACAGGCTGCAGCCACCAAAATGTACGCCAGGCCGTACAAGAAAAAAATGTAATCAAGCTGTCCGGCAAACCATTCTCGAGGCATGTCCTGTCATCCCCCGTTCCGCAACTGGTAGAAAACAGCGCGTAGATAGCGCTTGGCCTCGAATTCCTGGCAAACGCCCGTAATGGACTCCGTTGAGCCAATGATGAGGTAGCCGTCCGGCGCCATGGCCTTGGAGATCGATTTGAACAGCCGGATTTTGTCCTGCTCGGAAAAATAAATGGCCACATTGCGGCAAAGAACTATGTCGAATCTGCCCGGCAGGGCGAAAGGTTCCAAAAGGTTCATCGTCTTGAAAGTGGCAAGGGCACGAATTTCATCGCGGATTTTCCACGTCTGTCCCTCCGGGGCGAAATACTTGGCCGTCTTATCCACAGCCATTCCACGGTCCATTTCTAATTTGCTGAAATGGCCGTAACTGGCTTGGGCAACGGCTTTGTCCGAAATGTCCGTACCCAGTATGCGAACATCGTAGCGATTAAGATCTATCAGAACTTCCTTGACTGCGATGCCGACGCTATAGACTTCCTGTCCTGTAGAGCAGGCTGCGCTCCAGATGCGAATGGGGATTGGTCGCCCGTTTCCCGATGCTTTTGAACGCTTGTCGATAAGGTCCGGAATGATCTTGTGCTGGAGCAACTCAAATGGGGAGGTATCCCGAAAAAAAGATGTTTCCCCTGTGGTGATTGCGTCGATGACTTTCCTTCTGAGCCCGTTTGAAGCATCGGCTCTGAGCTTTTTGTAGAGATCGGCGAAACTGGCGCTACCGGTTTCGCGCAGGAGGGGACTCAACCGGGTCTCAATCAAATATCCCTTGGAACTATCCAACTGCACGCCGCAAATAGATTGGATGTAACGTGACCAGAGGACCAGATCGTCGGCTGACAACGCGCTCATGGGCAGCAACCTCGCACGGAAGCGATAATCCGGGAAGCGATCTGCTCCATTGGCAGTACCACATCCACAACGCCGGCTTCGATTGCCGCTTTTGGCATCCCGAAGACGACGCATGAGGTCTCATCCTGCGCGATAACGTAACAACCCTGGCGTTTGAGCAGGCGCAATCCCAGGGTCCCATCGCTTCCCATGCCCGTTAAAATAACGGCCATGGCTCTTCCGGGGAAGCGGTTGGCCACCGAACGGAACAGGTAGTCTACGGCCGGCTTGCAGTTGTTCTCAGGGGGATCGTCCGTGATATCGATCACCTTTAGGCCGTCCACTGCGGGTGTTAAACGCATCTGCTTTCCCCCGGGAGCTATGTACACAGTGTTGGGTTCGACTTTCTGGTTGTGCGAAGCCTCGCACACCCGAAGCGTGCACTTGGAGGAAAGGCTCTCTGCTAACGATTGTGTGAATACTGGCGGCATGTGCTGAACGACCAGAATCGGTACACCGATGCTTCCCGGAATCGCTGGCAGAAGTTGCGCCAATGCGTTGGGCCCCCCCGTGGAAACACCGATCAAAATCATCTCTGGCTTGGTGGCGGACGCCACACGCATCATCGTTTCCGAAACGTGCCCCAGGTCGACGGATTTGGAAACCGGCTGGAGTGTGCTCGGAGGAACAGGTCGGGGAGCACCCTTCAGCATGTTTCGAATCGCCCTCCGGTGGGCCAGGGCCCGCACTCGAGGGCTTAATTCCTTGAGCACGGCCGTGCGGCCGTTTTCACCTCCCATAACATCGGGTTTGGTAATAAAATCCACGGCGCCTTTTTCCAGCGCCTGCATCGTTAGACGCCCTCCCCGTTGCGTGAGGGCGCTGACTACTATAACCATCGTGTCTTCACCTGCCTGGCGCAAGGCGTCCAGGACGGCTAGGCCATCCATTTCCGGCATTTCCATGTCGAGGGTGAGAAGGTCGGGCTTGAGCTCCCGAACGCGCTGTACGGCCAGCTTGCCATTCGGCGCGCTGCCCACCACCTCCACGTCGGAAAGGGATTTGAGGGCCTCTGTGATCACACGGCGAAAAAGCACGGAGTCGTCTGCAACCACAACTTTAAAAGGCATTTGCTCTGTCCTTACCGAAGCGATCCAAAATCTATACGCTGCCTGAATAATACTTGCGCAAATCTTGATATCCGTCACCCCGGTGCAAACCGGGGTCCGGTGTCTTTTCGACCCGTGAAGTCGATCGAACGCCTCTGGATTCCGGCTTTCGTCAGGCTTGCGCCCGAATGTCGGAAATCTTTGTTTCGCAACTATTCATGTTGTTATGTCTAGTTTTCGAGAGCCAGCACCGCTGCCATATCCAGCAGGGCGGCCAGTCGTCCCGCGACTTGAAAAACTCCCTTAAATTGCCGGCTTTGCCTATTGCGTACATTCTCCGGCGCGGACTTGAGATCAGCCTGATCTACCACGATTGCTTCAGCCACTCGGTCAACCAGCAGGCCGACCTGCTCACCTTGCCAGTCCACGATAAAAATGCGGCTGTCCGCGCCCCGCTCCGTTC
>Ga0187862_10001972_pt1 | contig 21323 bp, 18 predicted proteins | sample June2016WEW_10_1_FD_133003 | JGI IMG/M metagenome (GOLD analysis project Ga0187862, IMG submission 133003) | Peatland microbial communities from SPRUCE experiment site at the Marcell Experimental Forest, Minnesota, USA - June2016WEW_10_150 | ecosystem: Environmental > Terrestrial > Soil >...
CCGAACACGTGCGGATGGCGGCGCACCAGCTTGGCCACGATCCCGCGCACCACATCGTCCATCCCGAAGGCGCCCTCGGCGTGGCGCAGCTCGGCCTGGAAAACAATCTGCAGCAGCAGGTCGCCCAGTTCCTCGGCGTGGTTGCGCACGTCGCCCGCGTGCAGGGCGTCCACCACCTCGTAGGTTTCCTCGACCAGATAGGGCAGCAGCGATTCCAGGGTTTGCTCGCGATCCCACGGACAGCCGGTGGGCGCGAGCAACCGCTGCATCAGGCCGACCAGATCGGGCAGGTTGCGGCCCGTCTGCTTGCCGGGCAGCGGGCTGAGGTCGAGCTGGGGCGGCGGCGTTTCCTGGCTCACGGGGTTGCGAAAACCTAGCCTGGAATGTGCCCGGACGATAGGAAGAACGAGCCCGATCTTCTTCCTGTGGCAGCGAGCTCCCTTTTGGCCCGAGAATCGGACGCGCAGCCAGCGGGTTGCCTATCGCCGAACTCTACTTACGCGCCTTTCCGGAGCCCGTCCCGGCGCTCGACCCCGTCATCGCCCCCGGTCCCCGACCCCGAATCCGACCACGCCACTGCACGCTGGTCGCCGCGTGGGTTCCGTGGTAAAGGAGATCAGGTTCGATTGAGTCAGCGGCCAAGCGATCCCCTGCGCGAAAACACGGATGTCGAATCGGACCGGGTGGTCCTCGACGACAACCGCGTCGCGCTTTCCTTGTTCGGCGAGAAGAACTCCAACCTCAAGCGCATTGAGCTGGAGACCGGCGCCAGGCTTCACTCGCGCGGAAACGAGCTGACTTTCCTGGGCCCGACCGATGCCATCGCCCAGGCGCGACGACTGGTGGAACAGCTTTACCGCATGGTGCGCGGCGGCCGCGCGGTGGGGCCCGAGGACGTCACACGCGCGGCGCACGTGCTGCGTGGCGATGCCAACGCCAACCTGCAGGAAGTTTTTTCCGACACCATCCTGGTGGGCAGCCGCGCCCGGCCCATCGCGCCCAAGGGACTGGCCCAGAAACGCTACGTCGACGCCATCCGCGAACGCGACATCGTGTTCGGCATCGGGCCTGCAGGCACCGGCAAGACCTATCTCGCGATGGCGCTGGCCTTGCGCCAGCTCATGGAAAAACGGGTCAAGCGCATCGTGCTGACCCGGCCGGCCCTCGAGGCAGGCGAGCGCCTTGGCTTCTTGCCCGGCAGCATGGAGGAGAAGGTCTCGCCCTACCTGCGGCCGCTCTACGATGCCTTGCACGACATGATGGACTTCGACCGCGCCCACCAACTGGTCGAGCGCGGGATGATCGAGATCGCGCCCATCGCGTTCATGCGCGGCCGCACGCTCAACGATTCCTTCGTCATCCTCGACGAAGCGCAGAACACCACCGGCGAGCAGATGAAGATGTTCCTCACCCGGCTGGGCTACGAGTCCAAGGCGGTCATCACCGGGGATGTGACCCAGATCGATCTGCCCGACCACCGGCGCTCCGGCTTGACCGAGGCCGAATCGCTCCTGCGCGGCATCGACGGCATCGCCTTTTGCACCTTCACCGAGGTGGACGTGGTCCGCCACCCGTTGGTGGCCGCAATCATCCGCGCCTACGACCGCAAGGCGCAGAACAACGGCACCGGCCGCCCGCCCGGCAGTGAGGGCTGACGCCGTGTCGGGGAGAATGACGGGTCGTGGGACCGAACCAACCCGTGTCTGAAGCGCCGGGCCCGGTCGAGCGATCGCGCTACGAGCGCGACGAGTTGCTCGCCATCTCGCGCGCCCTGTCTTCCGAACATGATATCCGCAAGCTGCTCGACCTGATCCTGGACAAGAGCCGGCGCATGACCGGGGCCGATGCGGGTAGCGTGTACGTGCTGGAGGCGGCCGACGTGGACGGCGACGGCCAGCCCGACGGCCGAGCCTTTGGCGATCCGGCGCGGCGACCGCGAGCGCTGGGCGAGGCCGGCCGGCGGCACGCGCCGACTCCGGTTCGCGGGGTACAGAGCCGCCCAGCCCGGCTGCACTTCATGCTGTCGCAGAACGATTCCATCCCGGTGGACTTCAAGGAGTTCACGCTGCCCGTCGACAACACCTCGCTCGCGGGTCGGGCCGTGCTGGAGGGCCGGCCCATCAACGTGCCCGATGTCGAGCAGGCCAAGGTGGCGACCGGGGGCGCCGCGCACAACCGCAGCTTCGACGACAAGATCGGCTACCGTGCGCGTTCGATGTTGACCGTGCCCATGCTGTCTACCGAGGGCGAGGTCATCGGCATCATCCAGCTCATCAATAAGAAGCGGAAACCGAGCCAGGTTCTGTCCACGCCGGCGGATTTCGAGGAAGGCGTGGTTCCCTTCGACGAGCGCGCCGAGGAGATGGCGCTGGCGCTGGCGTCGCAGGCGGGCGTGTCGCTGGAGAACGCGATCCTGTACGACGAGATCCGGCGCCTGTTCGAGAGCTTCGTCGACGCCTCGGTCACCGCCATCGAGTCCCGCGATCCGACCACCTCGGGTCATTCGCGCCGCGTGGCCACCTTGAGCGTGGCCATGGCGGAGACGGTGGACGCGGTCAGCGACGGCCCCCTCGCTGCCGTGCGCTTTTCACGCGAAGATCTGCGCCAGATCGAATACGCGGGCGTGTTGCACGACTTCGGCAAGGTCGGCGTGCGCGAGCAGGTGCTGGTCAAGGCCAAGAAGCTCTACGACTGGCAGCTCGATGCCATCCGCCTGCGCTTCGCCTATGTGCGCAAGTCCATCGAGGCCGAGTCGCTGCGCAAGCAACTGGATCACATTCGGCGGGGCGACTCGGCCGCGGCATTGGCCGCCATCGAGCGCGAACAGGCCGAGGGTCTGGCTGCCCTGGACGAGTGCTGGCACCTGGTGCTGACGGCCAACGAGCCGACCCTGCTGGACCAGCCGGTGATGGCTCGTCTGGCAGAGGTGGCGGCGTGGAAGTACGTCGACGAGGCCGGCCAAGCGAGGCCGTATCTTCTGCCCGACGAGGTGGCGGCCCTGCAGGTACTGCGTGGCAGTCTGACGCCGGCCGAACGCCAGCAGATCGAGAGCCACGTCAACCACACGGTGGCCTTCCTGCGGACCATTCCCTGGGGCCGCTCGCTGCGCAAGGTGCCGCAGATCGCCGCCGCCCACCACGAGTTGCTCAACGGCGCGGGCTACCCAGCTGGCCTGCACGGCGCGGAGATTCCCATCGAGGCGCGCATGCTGACCATCGCCGACATCTTCGATGCGCTGACCGCGGCCGACCGGCCCTACAAGGCCGCCGTCCCGGTGCACCGTGCGCTGGGCATCCTGGAGGGAGAGGTCAAGGCGGGCAAGTGCGACGCCGATCTGTTTGGCATGTTCGTGAGCGCCGAAATCTATAAGCGCGTACTTTGATCGGGATTGGTGAAGGGCGCGCGAATCGTCTAACATCGCAGTCGTGCCCATCGATGTCGTGGTTCGCAGCGACGCCCGCCGCCTGGTCGGCGTGCCCGCCTGCCGCAGGGTCGCGAATCGACTGCGCGTGGCCTTGCGCCGGCTCGGGCGCTCACGCTCGTCGGCTACTCTGTTGTTCACCGGCGATGACGAGATCCGTGCGCTCAATCGCGAGTTCCGCGGCCTCGATCGCGCCACCGACGTGTTGAGTTTCCACATGCAGGAGCTCGCAGGCGAAACCGATCCGGCGGGCGATGGGGTCTTTCTCGGCGACATCGCGATCTCGGTGCAAGCCGCTCGCCGCTGCGCGGGCCGCGCCCGCCTGGACCGCGAACTCGAGCGCCTCGCCGTGCACGGGCTTTGCCACCTATTTGGCCACGACCACCACCGCCCCGGCCAGTCCCGTCGCATGCGCGCGCTGGAGAAGCATCTCCTGGCTGCTACTTGCCAGCGTCGGGCCTAGCCCGCAGCGGCTCCAGCACAGCGGCGGGAAGGTTGCCCCGGTAAACCTGGCCGTCAACCAAGAAACTCGGCGTGCCCTCCAGCTTGAGTGCGATCCCGACCTCGACGTCGTTCTTGACGGCGGCCGCCCCTTCGCCTTTCATGCAGCGATCGAGCGCAGCGGGATCGAGCTTGAGGTCGGCCGCAATCTTCTCATCGGATTGCGTGTCGAGAAAGCCCGACGCATCGAAAAGGTAGTCGTTGGCTTCCCAGAAACGTCCGGCGCGGCCCGCGCACTCGGCGATGAGCGCGGCCCGGCAAGCGGTCTGGTGGAAGGGACGCTCGATGCTGCGGTTGCACGCCTGATCCAGGGGAAAGTGACGGTGAATGAGACGAACCCGATCGGGAAACTGCGCGACAATGTTGCGTAGCTGCGCGTGCGCTTGCCTGCAGAAGGGGCATTCGTAGTCGGAGAACTCGGTGATGGTCACGACAGGCTCGCGCGCGCCGATCCAGTGGCCGCCACCGGGCGCCTCGCCGCGGGACAGGCCTTCCAGCGCGAACGCTTTTCGCCCAGGACTCGTGCCGCGTCGCCAGTAGGGTGGAACCAGCGCGACAAGTCCCAGCGCCATGGCGCCGAGCAAGAGAAAAACCGCCAGGGTCTTGCCCGGACTTTCGCGAAGCAAGTGCCACGGCGCTGCGCCCACCTGAGGAAACCCGAGGCCCGCTGCCTGCACCAAGACCAGGACCAAGAGCAGCAGGTTGATGCCATAGGTGGCGGCGCAGAGGATGCACAGGGCGTGCAGGCGGAAGGCCGAAATGGCGCCCAGCACGGCGCTGAGCGCGGCGAACGCGACGAAAAGGTGCAGGCCACAGGCCGCAGTCAAGACGGTGCGCCGAGTGCGCAATCCCCAAACCGTGACGACCACCGCCAGCAGATAGCCGAAGATTCCCCACAGTGCCGTGGGCACGCCCAGCAAGACCGAATAGGGGCTGCGGGCCACGCTGTCGCAGTTGAAGGTGCTGCCGCGGCCGCAGAAGCTGTGGAATCCGGCCTGGGTGTTGGCCTTGAAATGGATGTAGGCCAGGACTACCGAGACGAGCAGCCCGGCAAGAGACAGGACGAGCATGGCCCACCAGATCCCCTTGCGGCCCGGGGCCGAAGAGGTGGATTGGCTGATGTCGCCGGTCTTGTCCATGTGGCAGGAGCAAAGCCTTACCACGATCTGCCGTCAATGAAACCGTTCGTCTATTCTGGCCTGCTGCTGTCAGAAGTAGCCCAGCAGTTCGGCGCGGGCCTCCCGGTATGATCCCACGGCATCGCCGACCAGGCGGATCTGGGCCCAGGTTGCAAGATTGAACCCCTGCCCCACGCTGATGACCGGAGCGCGCCGACGGTCGCCCAAGAAGTAGTAGATGTAGCGGCCCTCGGTCGTGGTCTGGGAAAAGCGTCCGAGCCGCAGCACAGCGCCGGCAAAGCCGCCCGCGCCAATCCGGTAGTGATCGAAGAAGGGCGCGCCAGCAGCCAGATCCACGTCGGTGAGCAGGAAGAACAAGAATGGATGATCGAGCCGTAGCGAGATCCCACCGCCCGTGTTCAGGTTGCCATAGCTGCAGCGCACCCCCGCGCATCCCAGGTTGTGGGCCTGGTCGCCGCCTGCGCGAATCGTCCAGGCCGTTTTGGGAATCCATCTGTCGTAGCCCGACACGGAAAGAATGTTGAGCAAATCGAGGCGTTCCGGGAACAGGCGGTGGGTTGCGTTTTGGAACCGGATGCGGACCTGTCCCATCTCCAGCTCGGCATCGTCGAGATAGCCGCGCGACGGGTCCAGAAAATCATGGAGGGCCAGGCGCAGCGAGATCTCCTCGAAGGCGGCGTGCTGGGGGCTGGCCAGGCCGCCCGCCAAGCCCAGGCGCAGCGACCGGTGGCCGGTCTCCGGGGCGTCGCTGGCGGGCTGCACGGCGCTTTCCAGGGGCGGAACGCCAGTGCGGCCACGCAGGATGAGCAACTCGCGTTCCTTGCGCAAGAACTCGGGCGAAGGGTCCTTGGTCAGACCCTCGCGAAAACGCAAGAGGTCGTAGGCGGCATCGATGATGCGCGCCTGACGCTCCCTCGGCCAGTCGGCGATCAACCCCTGCGCCTCGCGCCCGCGCTTGGTCAAGGCCTCGGCGGCTTTGATCTCGCTGCCTGTCATGTGCGACTTGCGATTCAGGATCTGGGCCCGCAGCGACGGCCGCACCGTGCGACCCTTGACCAGGCCGGCAACCGACAGGACCGCGCGCAGGGTATCCGCCGGGATGACCGGGCCATGAAAACGCTCGGAGAGCCGCAGACCGGGATCGGCGACTTCGAGAAGCTCAAGCAAGAAGTACGAACAGTTCTCGGTCAAGAAGTAGTAGTTAAAGTGGGTGCTGCGGGTTTCCCAGGTATGCTCCACCAGGCGCTCGGTCTGCATCTGGTCCAGCGCCAACTCGTACTCCCACAGGTCGCGACTCTCGATGTTCGAGTATTCCTGGATCTTCACGTAGTAGGGCATCACATAGAAGTGGCCAGCGAAGCCCCCGAACAGGCCTTTCCATGCGTAGACGAAGCCATTCTTGGTGTTTTCCTCGGCAGCGAAATTGACGATGTAGTCAATGAGGCGGTTGCCCTCGCCGGTGCGTCGGGTGAGGCGCAGGAAGGTGTGGCCGTACATGGAGGCCGGGCTGTTGATGTAGGCCGCCGAGTAGATGAACCCGACCTTCTCCGGCGCGATGGCCTGGCGCCAGCCGGCGAAGAGCGGGCAAGACTGCTCAGGCAGGCGCGTGGTATCGATGGCCAGTTCCTGCTTCAGCCACGACCAACGCGCGGGGAAGCGGCACTGAGCGTGCTGGCCCGCCTCGTCGTCGGGCGGTACTGGCTTGGCGGACGCGGAGAAGGCAACCAGGGTGGCCATCAGCTCGGCCTCGGGATCGGTCTCACCCGCAGAACCCGCCAGGAAGAAACCGGGGCCGTCAGCGCTGCTGCGCCACCCGCCAAACAGGGTGCGGTGATAGTGCAGCAGAACCTGCCACATGCGCGTGCGCGCCAGCCCTTGCGTGCGCGCCCGTGCCTGTAACTCGCTCAGATAGGACTGGTCGGCCGAGGCAGGCGAGGCGCACAGACCGACGCTCAGACAGACAAGTAGCCGCCCGAAAAACACAACGTCCCGGCGCTCCACTGGGGAACGCCGGGACGAACGGTCGTTCAAAGTGCTTGAGACAGACAACTAGCGCTTGGCCAGGGTCATCGGCCTGCCCTCGGCACGGGCAATCGCGCGCGCGTCGGTGCAGGTGGCCGCCAGCGACGGCGACGCCTTGATCTGCTGCTTGACGCTGATGAGCATCTGAATGGGCGTTGTCGACGGGCTGGGCACCAGCACCTCAAGCTTGTCCTGGGTCATCTTGGCAAAGCCAGGCTTGGCCGAATCCTCGCAGCCGAGCAGCGTAGCAAAGGAGGTTAGGTACTCGCCGCCACCCGCGGCCATGTTGCCCTTGAGGTCCTGGAAGTTGACCTCGGCAAACGCGGCCTGCTCACGCTCGGCCTTGACCACGCCCGCGCTGACGCAGTTTGAAGTCCCGGACGTGATGCCGAAGGTCTGACTGGCGAACGTACCATTGGTGGTGGCCGCGAGAATCTGCTTGAGCGCCCCGTTGTCGTTCCCGAAAATCAACGAGCCAAGGCCGCAGCCAGCCATTCCGTACTGCGCATGAGCCGTGCCCGCGATGAGCAACACAAAGGCCCCAAGTCCGAGTGCTAGTCTCTTCATTGCTTCGTCTCCTCCGTTTGTCTTGCCTCCGCATTCGGACGATCCACCGCGGACCGTCGCACCTCCATGCGGTGCGCTGATTGTACAGAAAGCCGTCCTACATGCAATCGCCGATTGCCAAGGGGTAGCTCTCGACAATCTCGTGCAGCGCACCCTCGGGGCGCAGGGTGCTGCGGTACAGGTGAAAGTCACTCACTACGAAGCGGCTGCTGTCGAAACCGGCATGCTCGGCCAGAAAGCGGTCGAGGTCATGGCGTGGCCGGGTAGGAAAACGGGCCAGAGTCAAGTGAGGGGAGAAACCACGCTTGGCCGTGTCGGGGTCAGGGCCAAGCACACCATCCACCGCACATTTGAGAGCGCGCAGTGGCTCGGGCGGATCGATACCGAGCCACAAGACCCGCGCCGGCTTGCGCGCGCCAGCCGGCGGAAACACGCCCACGCCTCGCAGCGCAAGCTCGAAGCGTGGCACACGAATCTGGCGCAGATGCGCCCGCATGTCAGCAAGCAAGCCCTCTGGCGTGTCGCCGAGGAAACGCAGGGTGATGTGCAACTGCTCGGGCCGCGTCCAGCGCGCGCCGCCTATGCCCTGGCACAGACGCACGACCTTGGGCCGAAGCTCCGCTGGCAAGTCCACCGCGATGAATAGCCTCAACATGAGGTCAGGCCTGGGCCACGGCTTCCCGCCAGCGAGACAGGATACGGTCGCGCTCGCTGGCGGGCATACGAGGATGAAAGACTGTCGCGCCGGAGTCGGTCGCATCCTTGGGCTGGATGTCCAGACCCACGCCCTCGGCCGCCAGCCGTGCCGCCCCCAGTGCAGTCAGCTCGACCTGCGCAGGTCGTACGATGTCGGTGCCGAGCAAGTCGGCCTGGATCTGCATGAGCAGGTTGTTGGCCGTGGCGCCGCCGTCCACGCGCAAGCCGGTCAGCACGCGGCCCGCATCTTGTTCCATGGCGCGAACCAGATCGACGTTCTGCAAGGCCATGGCCTGCAAGGCCGCACGGGCGATATGCGCCGCCCGGGTACCGCGCGTGAGGCCCAAGATCGCGCCGCGTGCTTCCGAGCGCCAGTGGGGCGCGCCCAGCCCGGCCAAGGCCGGCACAATGGTCACGCCCCCGTCGTCGGGCACCGAGGCGGCCAGTCCCTCGCTTTCGGCCGCCTGCCTGATGATGCCCAGCCCGTCGCGCAGCCATTGAATCAACGCGCCTGAGACAAAAGCGCTTCCCTCGAGCGCGTAGGCCGTGTCCGCGGCAGTCTGCCATGCCACTGTGCCGAGCAGTCGATGGCGCGACAGCACGGGCCGCGGGCCCACGTTCATGAGCAGGAACGAGCCCGTGCCAAAGGTGCACTTGGCGTCCCCGGGCCGCAGGCACTGTTGGCCGAAGAGCGCAGCTTGCTGATCGCCCGCTGCCGCAGCCAGAAGGATGCCGTCGGGGATCCCACCTGCGCCACGGATGACCGCCAGCCGCCCCGAGGACGGACCCACCTGGGGCAAAATCGCGGCCGGCACGCCGAAGATGCGACACATCTCGGGGCTCCACTGCAGACTCTCCAGGTCAAGAAGCGACGTGCGCGAGGCATTGGACACGTCGGTCACATGGACCTGTCCGCCTGTCAGGCGCCAGATGAGGAAGCTGTCGACTGTGCCGAACGCGATCTCGCCCGCCTCGGCCCGGCGCCGCAGATCAGGTGTGTGATCCAGCAGCCAGGCGATCTTGCTGGCCGAGAAATACGGGTCGAGCAGCAGACCGGTCCGCTGGCGCACCAGTGGCTCAAGTCCCTCGGCGCGCAGCCGGTCGCACATCTCGGCGGTGCGGCGGTCCTGCCAGACGATCGCCGGTGCGACCGGCCGGCCCGTCGCACGATCCCAGAGCACTGTGGTTTCTCGCTGGTTGGTGATGCCAATGGCCGCAATCTCGAACGACCCGGCATGGGCGCACGCTTGCGCAAAGGCCGTCAGCACCGACTGCCATATCGCCTCGGGATCATGTTCCACCTGCCCAGGCTGGGGGTAGCTCTGCGGAATCTCACAATAGCCGCGACCGAGGAGTGCGAGGCGCTGGTCGAGCACCAGCACGGTCGTTCCAGTCGTGCCCTGGTCGATGCCCACTATGACGGGACTGCGTTTCATGGATCGGATTATCAATCGAAGAAGGCGGCCGAACCTAGCGGAAATACTCGGGTTCGTGATACGATGAGATCTCGGTCCTCGTCTGATGTCATGCAACGGCTACACCCCTGAGGTTCCATGCGGCGCGTGCTAGTGGTGGATGACGAAGAGAACCTTCGCCACATGCTGCAGACCCTGCTCAAACGGGAAGGCTACGAGCCCGTGGGTGTTGCCTCGGTCGACAGTGCTCTGCGCGAGCTTGAAACCCTGCCCTACGACATCATCATCACCGATCTGCGCATGCCAGGTCGCAGCGGCATGGATCTGGTGGATGAAGTACGCCGACGCGGCCTGGATGCCACCGTGGTCGTGATGACGGCTTTCGGAAGCAAGGACGTCGCCATCGAAGCCATGAAGCGCGGGGCATACGACTATCTGTCCAAGCCTTTCGAGGCGGACGAGTTGGTCTTGCTCCTGCGCAAGGCCGAGGAACGCGAGCGCCTCTACCGCGAGAACCGGAGTCTGGCCCGCCAGGTTCGCACTGGCGTGGAGGAACCCGAGGGAACCTTCGGCGATTTGATAGCGCGCAGCCCACAGATGCTCGAACTGTTCCGCACAGTACGCAAGATCGCTGAGTTCAAGACGACGGTGCTCATCGAGGGTGAATCAGGAACCGGCAAGGAACTGGTGGCGTGCGCCATTCATAGCAGTTCGCCGCGTGCGCGCGCGGCCTTCATCGCGGTGAACTGCGGGGCCATCCCGGAAAACTTGCTCGAATCCGAGCTGTTCGGCCACCGCAAGGGTGCGTTCACGGATGCCAACCGAGATCGCAAGGGCCTGTTCGAAGAGGCCTCGGGGGGAACACTTTTCCTCGACGAGATCGGTGAATTGCCGCTCAACCTGCAGGTCAAGCTGTTGCGCGTGCTGCAAGAGGGAGAGATCCGCCGCTTGGGCGACAGCCAGGACACCAGGGTCGACGTCCGCGTCGTCGCAGCCACCGCGCGCGACCTGGCCGACGAGGTGAGGCGGGGCGCGTTCCGCGAGGATCTGTATTACCGGCTGAATGTCTTTGCCTTGCACTTGCCGGCCCTGCGTGACCGGCGTGAGGACATCCCGCTGCTGGTGGCGCACTTCCTGACCCGCATGAACACCCGCATGGATCTCGCCATCACGGGGGTCACAGCCGAGGCGATGCGCCTTCTCGCCGCGTATGACTGGCCGGGAAACGTCCGGGAACTGGAGAACACCGTCGAGCGCGCCATCGTGCTGGCGGAAGGCAGCGAGATTGACGTTGATTCTCTTCCGGAGCGGGTGCGCGTTGCGGGCCCGGGGACGACCGCCGCCCAGCCCGCGGTCGAGGACGGCGATCTGTCAATCAAGAGAGCGTCGCGCCGTTCCGAGGAGACACTCATACGCCGCGCCCTGGAGCGCACCAAGGGCAATCGGACCAGAGCCGCCGAGTTGCTGGAGATCAGTCACCGGGCTCTTCTCTATAAGATCAGGGAGTACGGGATCGTTGCCGGACGGGACAGCCGAGTCTACGCTGCATACGGACGTGATAACGAACAAACACCGTCCCCGGTCACGCCGATGCCAGTGGGCTCAACTTTGAAGGCAAAATGAACGATGAGAATAGGCTGGAGGGGATGAGAGTTTTTTTGACCTTTTTCGCAGATGCCCCACCATGTAGGTGAAGATAGGGGAATGAAGGCAACCATCCAAAGACTCCCCCGATGCCAAAAAATTGCATAGGCCTCGATATCGGTTCTAGTTCCGTGAAGGTCGTCCAGATCAAGGAGACCTCCAAGGGCCTTCAACTGATCAACTTCGGATTCGAGCCGCTGCCAGCGCAGACCATCGTCGACGGCGCGATCATGAACCAGACTGCCGTAGTCGAGGCCATCAAGACGCTACGTGACAACCTTGGCATCAAGGGCAAGGAAGTGGCCACAGCCATCTCCGGACACTCCGTCATCATCAAGAAGATCAAGGTGCCGCCCATGACACCCGAGGAATTGGAGGAGCAGATTCCCTGGGAAGCCGAGCACCACATCCCCTTCTCTAAGGATGACGTGGAGATTGATCACCAGTTGGTGGGCAGCGAGGGTGGCGCCGGGGGCCAGATGGAGCTTCTGCTGGTTGCGGCCAAGAAAGAGGTCGTCTCCGACTACAGCATGGTCATTCGCGAGGCCAAGTTGCAGCCCATGATCATGGATGTGGCCGCCTTCACCATCCAAAATGCCTACGAAGCCAACTATCCGGTGGTCCCCGAAGAGGCGGTCGCCATCATCAACGTCGGTGCCACCCTCTGCAACATCAACATCGTGGCCGGTGGAACCAGCGCCTTTACCCGCGACGTGACCGTGGGTGGCAACGCGTTCACCGAGGAGATTCAAAAGCGTCTCAACGTCAGCCAGGAAGAAGCCGAGGCGTGGAAGATCGGCTCCACCGGCGACGGTGCCGGTGAGGTGGTTCCCCAGGAGGTGGAGGCGGTCATTGCATCGGTGGCAGATAGCGTAGCCGGCAAGTTCCAGCGCTCGCTCGACTTCTACCTGGCGGCCAGCAGCGACGCGCGCATCACCAAGATCTACTTGTGCGGTGGCTCCGCCAAGGTGCCAGCTTTGCAACGCGCTCTTGAGGAGAAGGCGCGGACCCAGGTCGAAGTGATGGATCCCTTCCGCAAGATCACGGTGGACGAACACAAGTTCGACATGGCCTTTGTTCAGCAACACGCAGCCGAGGCCGCAGTGGCGGTGGGCCTGGCCTTGCGCCGCCCGGGGGACAAACAGTGATTCGCATCAACCTGCTTCCCATCAGGAAGGTCAAGCGGGCCGAGGCCAGCCAGCGCCAATTCCTTTATATGGGCGTGGCTATCGTGGCCACCGTGTGTGGGGTTGTCTTTGTGCACTTGCAGGCGGCCGGCCAGCTGGAGGACAACAAGCGCAGAAACACCATACTCCAGGCGGACGTAGCCCGCATGAAGCAAGAAATCGGCGACTACGACAAGGTCCGCGCTCAGCGAGAAGAACTGCTGCGGCAGCGAAAGACCATTCAGGCGCTGGATGCGGGGCGGAACGGGCCGGTCTATTTGCTACGCGAGATGTCCGAGCTTTTGAGCCCGGGCAAGGGGCCGACTTTCGACCGTGTCACCTATGAAGAGACGCTACGGCGTGATCCCAACGCCGGGTTCAACGCAGGCTGGGATCCGCGGCGGGTGTGGGTCGAGGGCTATGCCGAGGACCAGCAGCACGTCAAGATCCGAGGCGCGGCAAAGTCGAACGAAGACGTAGCCGAGTTCCTCAAACGCCTCAACTCTTCCGTCTTTTTCAGCGACGTGAACCTGGATGCGACCACCCAGATGTCGGGGCGCGGGATCAAGTTCGTAAGTTTCAGCCTCTCAGCCAACGTGATCTACTGACATGAACGATATTCTGCAAAAACTGCTGCGACTCAAGACGCCGGCAAAGATCGCCGCCACGGCAGGTCTCGTCGTGCTGATCGTGGTCGTCTACTATATGTTGTTCTACATGGATCTGCAGGATCAGATCAAAGGCAGCGAGGCGCAGCAGCGCAGCCTTACCGCCGAGAAGGCAGACTACGAGAAGCGCAAGAAAGAGTACCTGGCCTATCGAAACGAGCTAACCCAGCTGCAGCAAGAGCAGCGCGAGCTACTCAAGGCCCTGCCCAAGCGGGCGGAGATTCCCACATTCCTTTCCAGCATCCAGGAACAGGCAGAGCTTGCGGGCTTGGAGGTTCTCAATCTGTCCATTGAGGCGGAATCACCCGCCGAGTTGTATGTCCGCATCCCGGTTCGCCTTGAGATCCGCGGCACCTATCACACCATTACGAAGTTCTTCAAGAACGTCGCGGATCTTCCCCGCATCGTGAACGTCGAGAACCTGGCCTTGACTCTGGAGAAAGCCAGCGACGAGTCGGGTTCACCTCGGCTACACGCCAAGTTCTACGCGGTGACCTTCCGCTACAACGACCAGTCCGAAACCGGAGGGGGAACATGAGGCGGACCAGGCTGGCGCTCTTCCTTCTTGTCGGCTTTGTTCTCGCGCCCTGGGGCGACTTTTCAGTTGCGCGCGCAGCCCCTCCCAAGCCGCCAGCCAAGCCCGCCCCGGGTGGCAAACCCGCGGCTGCAGCCGCGCCAACCGCCGCCACGTCCGCAACGGCGGAGGCCCTGCAGCAGCGACTGGCCATCCTGCGCAGAAAAGTCCTGCGCGACGAGGATTTCAACGAGACTGACGACGCAAATCGAGATCCATTTCGGTCCTTTACCGGGATCTTCAGCGAGCGAAATCCCCGGGCAACCCTCATGCAGCAGGTTCCGGCTATCTTCGGGAAGTTTGCTCTCGAAGAGCTGACCTTGATAGCCGTGATCAGCGGCGACGCAAACCCACGCGCCATGTTCCGAGATCCCAGTGGCCTCGGACAGGTGATCAAACGAGGCGACTATGTTTCCAAATCCTCCGCACGTGTCACGAAGATCCTGTCCGACCGCGTGGTGTTGGAGTTGGCGGAAATCACGTCGGGCGGCGAAACCAGAGCTTTGGAGAAAGCCATTCTGGTCAATCCAGAGGGGGCAGAGAAATGATTGCTCAACCAATGTCTTCTGATATGGGAACCCTCAAAGGGTTCCCACACCCTCCCGCGATGGTGCGCCGCCAGCAGAGCTGGCGGGCTCCCCACGCGATCAACATGGGAACCCTCAAAGGGTTCCCACACCCTCCCGCGATGGTGCGCCGCCAGCAGAGCTGGCAAAGCCGGCGGACTGCCCACGCGACGAGAAAATCCGCGATCATGCTTGGCGTCGTCATGGGCGTCTGGCTTTCTGCACCGGCCTATGCCGAGACTGCGCAGGTACGCGCCATTCACGTCTCCGAGGCAGGGGGTGACACGGCGGTCGTGATATCCGCCTCGACGCGGCCCACATTTACGACCTGGAAGCTTGAACAGCCGGCGCGGGTCGTGGTGGACCTCAGCGCAGCCCGCCTGGGCAACGTCGAAGTTCCCCTGGACGCTGGCACCTTTGCTGTCGGACTGGTCAGCGCAAGCGTCAGTGAAGATGAAAGGGGCAGTCCTCGGACGCGCATTGTCTTGACGTTGCGACAGGCCTCCGACTATCGCGTCGAGGCACGCGGCAACGACATCGTGGTCCGGGTGATCCCCCATCTGCGCCCGACGGCGAGCAAGGCCGCAACGCCCGACCCCCATCAGGCCGACGTCACGGCCGAAGCGCAAGCCAAGGCCGCACGAGCCGAGGCACAAACCAAGGTCGAGGCGCAAGCCAAGGCCGAGGCGCAGGCCAAAGCTGAGGCGCAGGCCAGGGTGGCTTCCCAGGCCACTGCCGAGAATGCCCAGCTCAAACAACAGTTGCAGCAAGCCCGGCGCGACGCCGAGCAAGCCCAGGAGGCAGCCAAGACCGCCAGCGCCGAAAACGAACGGCAAAGGGCGGCTGCGGCCCGCGCAGACGAACACGTCAGCAACGCCGAGCACGAGGCCGAGCAAGCCCGCCGTCGCGCCGAGGCGGCCGAGCGGGAGGCGCGTATGGCCCGGCTGCGGGAGGCCGACCGCGACCGAGCCCTTCAGGCGGCCGCTCGTGAGGTCGAGGTGCGAACCGCGGCGCTCGAAGCCAAGGCGAAGAGCCAGGAGGAACAGCAGCGACGTCTGGCAGACGCCGAACGCATGGTCGCAGAACGCGAGGCGAAGCTGCGCGTGGCAGCCGACGATCTGGCCAAACGCGAGCAGGCTGCGCGCGCCGCCCAGGCCAAGCGTGAGCGGCTCGAACAAAGCGGCGCTTCGTCACCCGACAGGGCGCGTGCTGCTGCGGCGGTGGCCAAGGCCGAGCAGGAGCGGAGAAACGCGGCTGATGCAGCCGAGCGTTCGCGCAACGATCTCACCCTAGCGGTGGCCGCGCGCCGTGCAGAAGAAAAACGCCGCCAGGAAGAGATGCGCGTCCGCCGGGAAGAGCAAGAGCAGTTGAAACTCGCCGAGTCCGCGCGTGCGGAGGAGGAGGCGCGCTTGGCCCAGGCGCGCGCCGAGCGGGCGCGAGTCGAGAGTGAACGTGCCAAGCTGGAGAAAGAGCGAGCCCAACTGGAGGCGGCTCGCGATGCGCTGGCGGCGGAGGTCAAGCGACTTGCGCAGGCGTCCACCCTCGCCAAGCCAGCTCCGGCGGCACTTTCCGCCTCCGCGCCGGTCGCGGCCAAGCCCGTGCCAAAGGAGGATCGCGGGACCGTGCTCAGCGTGCGGCCTGCTGCCGATTCGGCCAAGCCGGTCGTGCGTCCACGCTCGGTCACTCTGCGTGTTCCCATCCGCGTCCGCCGCATCGATTTTGTCGACGAGCCCACCCGATCTTCGGTCATCATCGACCTGGAAGAGCCGTCAGAATTCGCCGTCGAACGCCCGGCGCATCGGCGGGTCAGCTTGCGTCTCGACCACGCCGATCTCCCCGACGATCTGGCGCGCAGTTTGGACGCCACCGAATACCTTGGCCCCGTCCGGATCATCAGTTCGTATCAGGATCCGCATGCCCGCGGTACGGTTCGAGTCGACGTGGACCTGGCCGAGGATGTACCCAACCACGTTCGGCAGGATGGCAACCGTATCTACTGGGATTTCCAGAAGGCGACGCCGTCCAATGGACAAAAACTGCCCGCCCTGGGCGGTCGCCTGCCGCCGTCGGTCTTGTTCGTGCCCGCTCGCCGGGTGGCGGGCTTCAGTGTCACGTTGTCGGGTTCCCTGGTGCTGGCCCAGCGCTCTGCACGCAAGGCCGACGAGGAGAAGGAGACGCAGGAACTGGCAGCACGGCGTGCGACCTTGTCGGGGAAAAAGCGCTACACCGGTCGCCGTATCGATCTGGATTTCAAAGGGGCTGACATCCACAACATCTTGCGTCTGCTGGCAGACGTGGGGCAAATGAACATCGTCACCTCGGACGAGGTTAAGGGCGAGGTCACCATCAAGATGCGCGATGTACCCTGGGACCAGGCCTTGGACGTCGTGTTGCGGGCCAAGAACCTGGGATCGGTTCGCGAGGGAAATCTGGTTCGCGTGGCGCCCCTGTCGGCGCTGGAGAAAGAACTGGAACAGGAGATTGCTCGCCAGAAGCAGATGGCGGAAGTCTTGCCCACGGAAACTCGACTCATCGGCGTGTCGTACGCGCACGCCACCTCACTGCAAGACAAGGCCAAGGACCTGCTGTCACCGCGAGGCAAGATATCGGTCGACGACCGCACCAACAACCTGATCGTGTCCGATGTGGCGCGCAACCTGCAACTCATTGAGGACTTGGTGCGCAACCTCGATACCCAGACTTCGCAGGTGGTCATCGAGGCCCGCATCATAGAGGCGACAACGGATTATTCCCGCCAGTTCGGCATCCAGTGGGGCGGCAACACCTTCATGGATACGACACACGGCAACCCAACGGGTCTGGTCTTCCCCTACAACGTCGGCATCGGCGGCGGTGCAGACGACTCCAAGGCGTCCGTATCTGGTCTGGTTCCGGACATCCGAACCGGCGTCCCCGGGGGAACAAATCCGAATTTCGTCGTCAATATGCCTGCCCCCGTCGGCCTCAACACCGGCGCGGCCATCGGCCTCACCTTGGGTTCAGTGGCAGGGGCCTTCAACTTGAATCTGCGCCTCTCGGCCATGGAGTCCACTGGCACAGTCCGCATCCTGTCTTCACCGCGGGTCACCACCATGGACAACATCGATGCCACCATCGAACAGGGTGTTTCGATCCCGGTGTCGGTCGTGAGCGCGATGGGCGCCCAGACACAGTTCGTGGACGCCAAGCTTCACCTGGGTGTCAAGCCGCATGTCACCAACGAAGGCACTGTCATGCTCACGGTCACGGTGACCAACAATACGCCGGACTTCGTCAACACCGGCGCCCGCGGCGACCCCACCATCCAGAAGAAGGAAGCCAAGACGACCATGCTGGTGCGCGACGGCGACACCGGGGTCATCGGCGGGATCTACACGCGCAACTCAGGTCTCAGCTTCACCAAGGTTCCGTATTTTGCCGACATCCCGGTGTTGGGCTACCTGTTCCGCAGCCGCAAAGAAAATGACGACCGCACCGAATTGCTGATCTTCATCACGCCACGCATCGTGAACCGGGCTCGCGCACTTGGGCAGTAGCGACAACGACGAGGGAGTAGAATTTCATCAAAACGACATGGAGAGAGCCATGACAGCAAGCAACTGCAGAACCATTGGTCGAGTGGTCGCCCTCGGCATCCCTCTTGGCGTCTTCCTGTCCCTCGCCGCATGCGTGATTGACGACGGCCCCACAGGGCTGCTCATCGAGCAGGACCAGTGGCTTGCGACGGGATCCACTGGCTGCGTGGTTCCCGGAACAGCTACCTCCCAGCGGAGAAGCGAAGGCATTCTGGACGTCGCGGTTCTCGACCAGAACGACACGCGCTACTACTTCTACCCGCTGGTGGAGAGTCTGTTGGGCTCCTTGACCGGGGCGGGAACCAACCTCGCGTACACGCCGACCGAAGAAAAGAACAACATCACCATGAAATCGTTCCACGTCGAATTGGACGTGGCCACCAGCGCCGGCGCCGGATTTGCGTGGAGTTCCGGGTGCCCGGGCACATTTGACGTTCCAGTCGACTCATGGCTGCTTCCGCCTGGCGGCACCGTCTCTGAGATGGTGGAGATCATCAGGCCCTGCAACGCAGCCCCACTCTTCGACTCCCTGCAGGCGAATCAGTCCGTCACCTCAATCACGGTGACAGCCACAGTTCGGGCCGTGGGACGCCTGGGAAGTTCGGACATCCAGAGCCCGCCTTTCGCATTCCCGGTGCAAGTCTGCTACGGCTGCCTCCAGTCGGGATTTTCCGACCCGACTGCTTCGCAGTTCGACTTTCCGGCGGTGCCCTTGTGCTCGGATCTTACGACTAACCCGTACACCGGTGATCCGTGCAATCCGGCCCAGGACGACCCCATCCTTTGCTGTGCTACGGACGTCAACGCCCAGGGCCAGCCGACGGGGGTGCTGTGTCCGGCGATCCCGACGGGCACCAGCACGACGCACTGACAGAGCCGCCCCAGCCAGCCGCTATTGACACGCCCGGCTCGCGGTGGCTAGAAACAAAGTGCAAGTCATGTTCCGCGACATCCTTCAGAAGATGGTGGACCGCCTCGATGGGGGATTGGCGGGCATATTGATGGGCTTTGACGGCATCGCGGTTGAACATTACAGCCGGGAAGAGCACGACGGGAAGGAAGGGATTGACATCCAGACTGTCGGCATGGAACTGGCCCACGCGGTTTCACAGATGCGCAAAGCGGTCGAACGGCTCGACTTGGGGCAAACGGCCGAGATCACCGTGCGAACGGACAAGTTGGTTATTCTGGTGTACGTGCTGAGTGAGGAATACTTCGTAGCCTGTGCCGTGCGCCCCGAGGCCAGCTTCGGCAAAGCGCGCTACGTGATGCGCCTGGTGGCTCCCCAAATCCGGGCTGATCTGTGAGCGCCGAGCGGACATCTTTGCCTGTCGTCGTGGTTCTGCATGGCCCAAATCTGAACCTGCTGGGCTCACGAGAACCCGATATCTACGGCCACACCACGCTGCAAGAAATCGACGATGGTCTGCAGAAGAGGGGGCGCGAGTTGGGGTTGCTGGTCAAGACCTTTCAATCGAACCACGAAGGCGCCCTCATCGATCGGGTGCAGCAGGCACGCGGGCAGGCCAGCGGTCTTATCATCAACGCTGGCGGGCTAACTCATACCAGTGTCTCTCTGCGGGATGCCATCGCAGCCGTCGCGCTGCCGACCGTGGAGGTGCATCTGTCCAACCTTCATGCGCGGGAGAAGTTTCGCCACCGCTCGCTGCTGGCCCCGGTTTGCCTTGGGCAAATTGCCGGGCTGGGGCCCGTGGGCTACCGTCTCGCGCTTGAGGCACTCGTGCACCTCATCGCCCCGCCACCGCTTGCACAGTCCGCGCCCTACCCCGACGGTGAATCGTCTCCCGCAAAGCCGCGCTCTGCGGTCGTCTCTCCGAAGAAAGGATCCCCCAACCGATGAGCAAAGCCAAAGCCCCAGTCCGGAAGGACGAGAAGAAGTCCTCGTCTTGCTGTTGCGAGGAGCCGCTGTGCGCCCTCGGGCCCGAGGAACTCGCCACAGTTCGGGAACTGGCCGAGATCGCAAACGAGTTTGATCTGGCTGAACTGGGTGTCGACCCCTGCGGGGGGATACGCATCGTGCGCCGTCAAGCGAACGGCGGATTGGCCGTGTCCGCAGCGCCCGCCGCGCCCCCCTTGCCTCCGCCCGCGCCTGCTTCGACGGTCGACAAGGCGGACAAATCTGCCGAGAGCGGCGTGCTCCTCACCTCACCGTTCGTTGGCACTTTCTACCGTGCGCCGGCGCCCGAGGCGCCCCCGTTCGTGGAGGCCGGCCAAGCCGTGCGCAAGGGTCAGGTCGTGTGCATCGTTGAAGCCATGAAACTGATGAACGAGATCGAATCCGAATTCGACGGCAAGGTCCTCGAGATACTGGTGAAGAACGCGGAACACGTCGAGTATGGCCAGCCCTTGTTCCGCATCGAGAAGGCCTAGGACGATCTCACCACAGAAGACACGGACCTCAAGCTCGGCTGCGTATTCTCTGTCTGCTCTGTGGTGAATCCGAAAGCACTACCACCGTGTTCAAGAAAGTACTGATAGCCAACCGTGGCGAAATCGCCCTACGTGTGATTCGTGCCTGTCGCGACATGGGAATCCGGTCGGTCGCGGTCCATTCCACCGCCGACACGGACGCCCTGCACGTCCGTTTCGCTGATGAGAAGGTGTGTATCGGCCCGCCTCCCACGCGCCAGAGCTACAACAACATCCCCGCCCTGATCAGTGCGGCCGAAGTGACCGGCGCCGACGCCATCCACCCGGGCTACGGATTTCTGGCCGAGAACGCCGAGTTTGCTGAAGTCGTGGAGAAGTGTGGCCTGCATTGGATTGGCCCCCAGCCCGAACTGATGCGACTCATGGGCGACAAGGTGTCCGCTCGCAAGGCGATGGAGGCGGCGGGTGTTCCGGTGGTTCCGGGTTCACCCATCATCGAAACCGACCGTCAGGCGGACGAGGCGGTCGAACGCATCGGCCTGCCCGTCATCATCAAGGCGACCGGCGGCGGTGGCGGTCGGGGCATGAAGATCGTCGAAGACAAGTCGCGGCTGCTCGCCCAGCTGGCCTCGGCCCGGGCCGAAGCCCAGGCCGGATTCAACAACCCGGCAGTCTACCTGGAGCGCTACATCGGACGGCCCCGCCACATCGAGGTGCAGGTTCTGGGTGATGGCTCGTCGGCCATCGCCATGGGCGAGCGCGAGTGCTCCATCCAGCGCCGACACCAGAAACTGATCGAGGAGGCACCTTCGGTGGCGCTCGACGACGCGCGGCGCGTAGAGCTTCTGCGCGCAGCACGCAAGGCCACCGCAGCCATCGGCTACCGCACGGTTGGCACCCTGGAATTCCTGCTCGACCAGGACAAGCACTTTTACTTCATCGAAATGAACACGCGCATCCAAGTCGAGCACACCGTCA
>Ga0187862_10001984_pt1 | contig 21180 bp, 19 predicted proteins | sample June2016WEW_10_1_FD_133003 | JGI IMG/M metagenome (GOLD analysis project Ga0187862, IMG submission 133003) | Peatland microbial communities from SPRUCE experiment site at the Marcell Experimental Forest, Minnesota, USA - June2016WEW_10_150 | ecosystem: Environmental > Terrestrial > Soil >...
AGCCGCGGTGCCGACCACCGCGGCGCCATCCGCCCCTCGATGCCACTTCGCTGAACCCAATCCTCATGATCACTTCTGTCAGTCACCTCTGCGCAGCAACCTGTGCAGAGCTTCCCTAGCGGCTACGAACTGCTGCCCGAAGGGATGAAGCTCGTCGGTATATCCAACGCCTTGTGGACGAATTCTAGTTCCTGCTGCCGCCATGGCAGGGGAGCTTGCGCCTGGATCATCTTGTCGCGCTTGAGTTCCTCGACCACCTTGGGATCGCGCGCGAATGGCTTGCCGTGCTCGTTGACGAAGAACAGTTGTTCGAAGGGTAGCTTGGGCCGCTGGCCGCCCGCCTCGCGGCTCTCGAGCGGATAGCCGACGCTCATCACGACAATCAGATGGGCGGTATCTGGCAGATTGAACGCCTTGCGCATCTTGCGCTCGCGTACGCCGCCCAGCTCTCCGGTGCCGATGCAGCAGGTGCCGAGGCCCTCCTCGTAGGCGACCAGGGTGGCCAGGGCAATCGCCTGTCCGCAATCCATCTCGGTAAGTCCGGATTTGAGCATTTCCTCGGCGTTCATGCGGAAATAGGGAATCAACAACTGATCGAGCGCCTTGTGCTCGGCGGCCTCGTCCACGCCCATCACGCGCGCCGCGACCAGTTCATGGAGCCGCTCGCCTTGGGTCAGGTGGCCGGCCTTGCGGTCGAAGATGGCCTCTTCCACCCAGTACCATAGGATCATGGCCGGGCAGTGTTTTAACTGGCTGGTTCCGAGTGGGGCGATGACCGCCGCCCAATTTTCCGGTGGCGAGGAATCGCGGAACATCACGATCGCGCGAAGCGCCTGCACGTTGCCCCAAAACGAGGTGAGTCGCGCGGCCTCGAGCATCTTCTGAATCTTCTCGCGCTCGACCGGCCGGTACGGATTGTAGAAACGGATAGTGCGTCTGATGCCGATTGCTTCCTTGAGTTCCATGCGTGTTTTACTCAGCTCCTCAATGTGTTGCGTCCACCAGGGCGTTCTTGTCCCGATCCCACGTCGTCGGGGTGATACCCTGTTGCTTTAGTTGTGCCTTCTGAATCCTGTGGGTTTCGGTCTTTGGCAGGCTTTCGCGCAAGTCGATATAGCGCGGCACCATGAAACTTGCCATCCGCTCCGAGCAGAAGCGGGCCAGCTCCTGGGGCGTGGTGCTTTGGCCGGGCTTGAAGATGACCGCAATCATCACGTCGTCTTCGCCGAGATCGGAGGGCACGCCGAACGCGCCGCATTCGAGCACGGCGGGATGCTGGTTGACGATCTTCTCGACCTCGTACGAGGAGATGTTCTCGCCGCGCCGGCGCATCGAATCGGTCTTGCGGTCTGCGAAGTAGAAGTTACCGTCCGGGTCGCGCCAGGCGAGGTCGCCGGTGTGGAACCATCCGTTGCGTACCTTGGCGTCGGAGCTTTTCTGATTCTTCAAATACTCGACGCGGCGCGCTTCCGGATCGTCAACCTTGAAGACCAGTTCGCCGACCTCGCCGGCGGCAACCTCTTTGTCCTGATCGTCGACCACGCGCGCCTCGGTGCCGGGCGGCGGCTTGCCCATCGAGCCCTTCGGCGAGGTGCCGAGATTCAGCAGCGAGAATCCTCCTCCGTCCACCGCGCCGTAGCCCTCCCAGATGACGAGGTTGAAGCGCTTCTCGAACTGTTCCCATGCCCACGCCGGCGTCGCGGCGCTCATCACCAGGCGGATGGGATTATCCGCGTCGTCGGGGCGCGGCGGCTGCTTGAGCAGGATCGGGATCATCGCGCCGAGCGCATTGAAGGTGGTCGCGCCGTAGCGGCGGATCTCGTCCCAGAAACGGCTGGCGCTGAATCGCCGCGAAAGCGCCAGTGTGCGCCCACTCACTAGCGCCCTGGTCGCGGTCAGGAACAGTGCGTTGGCATGGAACAGCGGCAGGCAGGTATAGAGGACATCGTCGTCGCGATAGAACGCCCCGAAATCCAGCATCGGTCCGCTCAGCGCCCGGTAGCGCATCACCACGGCCTTGGGCAGGCCGGTCGTGCCCGAGGTGTACATCATCACGGCGGGCGCCTGCGGATCGATCTCAACCGCGGGCTCGGCGGTCGCCACCGGCGCGGTCGCCGCCTTCATCAGTGCGTCGAGCGCGACCGCGCCGGCGGGCAGCCGAAATCCCGGCGGCGCTTCGGTGGTGTCCACGATCACCCGGATCGCGAGGGTGAGGTCCTTGCGAATCGCCGCCAGGCTTTCGAGCAGGTCCCACGCGATGACGATCGAGCGCGCCTCAGAGTGATTGAGGAGGTAGGCGAGTCCCTCGCCCTTGAGCGCAATATTGACCGGGACCGCGCAGGTGCCAAGTTTCTGCGTGGCGAAGAAAACGTACAGAAACTCGGGCCGGTTGGGCATCATAATCGCGACGCCCTCCGCGGGCTTGACGCCGAGGCCAAGCAGCCCCGCCGCGACGCGGTTGATGCGCTCGTTCAACTGGGCGTAAGTGATGCGCTGTTCCTCGAAAAGGGTGCAGACCTTGTTGCCTTGCTCCTTTGCGCGCTCGGACAACACCGAAGCTGGAGAATTAAATTTGGGCCGGGCTGTTTCCATCTGAGCGAGACCTCGCTTGCTGCCGATCGAATTCATAGCCGAGCCGTTCAAGGGCGCGGATCACTTCGCGGCCGGATACCCGAGGCAGCCTGCTCAAACGACCACGTCAACCATGGCTTCGTCAATCGGAGGCGGGATGGGCTCGCCGTGTTGCTTGAGGCTTTCAAGATATCCGGCGATCGCTTCACCGATGAATTTAGCGCAAGGCGAACCGCCTGCAAATCCGGATGAGAATCCCGGATCCGGGTTCCTTCGGCTTCGCTCAGGATGACTCAAAAAAAGTTCTAACAGGCCGGCAGGGGTGACCCCTGCACCCAGTATTAAGGCCGCCCGCCGTTGGCGGGCGCGGACCCTGCCTACGGCTTAATACTGCGCTGCCGTCGCCACGGCCAGGGCTCGGCCCTGCGGTGCAGGGCTCACCCCTGCCGCGCTGGTGACATTGCGCGCGTGAGGGGTTAGCTTCTGATCATGCGGCTTGGAGCGATCGATGTCGGATCCAATTCCGTGCACATGATCGTCGCCGACGTCGGCCGCGATGGCCACGTCGAGGTGGTCGATCGGGTCAAGGAGACGGTGCGGCTGGGCCGGCGCGCATTCATGACCGGCCGTCTGATGCCCGAGTCGATGGACCTCGCGGTGCGCGCGCTGGTCAACTTCAATCGCATCCTGCGCCTGCGCAAGGTGGACAAGGTGCGCGCGGTGGCGACCAGCGCAGTGCGCGAGTCGAAAAACCGCGCCTCGTTCATCCGGCGCATCCGCCGCGAGACCGGTCTCAACGTGCAGATCATTTCCGGCGCCGAGGAGGCGCGGCTCATCTTTCTTGCCGCGCGCCACGCGCTCGGACTCGAGGGCGGACCGCATCTGTTGATCGACGTCGGCGGCGGCAGCGTCGAGCTGGTGCTGGTTCGCGACGGCCGGCCGCTGTGGATGAAGAGCGTGAAGCTGGGCGCGGCGCGTCTGGCCGAGCGCTACCTTACCGACGACCCGCCCAGCCGCGCGCAGCTCAAGCGGCTCGAACGCCATATCAATGACGAGATCGGCGCGCTGATGAAGAAGGCGCGCAAGGCGGGCGTGGTGCGCGCAATCGGAACCTCGGGCACTATCAACACGCTGATCGCGATGGCGCGCGCCGCGCGCGGCGATGAACTGGAGCGACTGCACGGCGCCAGTGCGACGGCCGCGGAGGTAAGCAAGCTCGCCGGCGACCTGGTCTCGGCAAACTCGGCGCTGCGCTCGGAGCTGCCCGGCATCGACGCGAAGCGGATTGATCTGATGCCGGCCGCGGCCGCGCTGGTGGACTTTGTGCTCAAGCGCTCAGGGGCGCCGGTGCTGGTCGCGTGCACGTGGGCGCTGCGCGAGGGCCTGCTGCTGAGCCTCGCGAGCGCGACCATTCGCGGCTACGGCGAGGACGTGCGCCGGCTCTCGGTAAATGCGTTGGCGGCCCGCTTCGCCGGCGTGAACAAGCACGGGCGCCAGGTCGCGAAGCTGGCGCTGAAGCTCTTCGATGCGACTGCTCCGGTGCTCGCGCTGCCCAGGAGCGCGCGCGAGTTGCTGGAATACTCGGCGTTGCTCCACGACATCGGGCACGCGATCGATCACGATCGCCACAATCGCCACTCGTACTATCTGATCAAGAACGCGGAGCTGTTCGGTTTCGATCCGGGCGAAGTCGAGGTGATCGCGCAGGCGGCGCGTGGCCACCGCAAGCAGGCACCGAAGCTGGACTCGCCCGAAATGAACGGCCTGGCGCCCGCGAAACGGCGGGTGGCCCGCGGTCTCGCCGCCATCTTGCGTGTTGCCGACGCGCTGGACCGAAGCCACTTCAGCGTCGTCAAGAATATCGAAGTTCGCTACTCTCCCGGCCGACTCATCATCGGAGTCGATTCCAGCAACGAGAAGGCCGACCTCGAATTGTGGACCTGCGAGCGAAGGACGGACCTGCTCTCGAGGTTGCTCGACCGGCAGGTGACCCTGGAGCATTAGCTCTGCTCGCCTTGGCGCCACTTTGAGGAACCGGATATCGGAGATCGCCAGAATCAATTACGATGAGGCCGAAGCCGCCCGCATCGAGCACAAGTTCTGCGGCTTTAGGAATCGCCAACCGCAGCTTTAATTCCGGTCAAAAGGGAATCCTTCACCGATGGATAAGCAGGTCGTATCAAGACGGCGCGTCTTGGACCACGGCGAGGTGTTGACTGGCCACCGCGAGGTCAATGCGATGCTCGATCTGGTGAAGCAGGAAACTGAGCGCATCGAGTCGCGGTTCCTGGAACCGGCGTGCGGAAACGGAAACTTCCTGACCGCGATCCTGGAGCGGAAGCTCCGAGTCGTCGAAAACCGCTACGGCCGGTCGCAACTGGAATATGAACGCTCTGCTATCCTCGCCATATCATCGATCTACGGCATAGACATTCTGCAAGACAATGTTCAGCAATGCCGACACCGGCTATTCGGCGTCTTTGAATGGAACTATAGCCGCCTGTTTAAGAACAAAGCCAAGAACAAATGCCGTGAGGCCGTCCGGTTCATCCTTGAGCGCAATATCATCTGGGGCGACGCCCTGACGCTCAAGACCGTGGGCGAGGAGCCGGAGCACATCGTCTTCTCGGAATGGTCTCCCGTCAACGGCAGTATGCTGAAGCGCCGCGACTTCACGTTCCGTGAGCTACTGACGCACGAGGGCATGAAGGAACTTCCCCTCTTTTCCGACCTCGGCGAAGACGTATTCATCCCCCGGCCGGCAAAGGAGTATCCGCTGGCGCACTTTCTGGAGATCGCCAATGTTCAGCAGCAATAACTATAACCCGGACGTGCTCACTTGTCTGGCAAACCTAAGCAGCGATGAAGTCTTCACGCCGCCGCAATTGGCGAATCAGATTCTCGATCTGCTCCCCGCCGGCCTCTGGAGCGACCGGAACGCCAAGTTTCTCGATCCCGGATCTAAGTCGGGCGTGTTCCTACGGGAGATTGCCAGGCGCCTGGACAATGGGCTGGAGAAGCAAATTCCCGACCGACAGAAGCGGATGAACCACATCTTCAAGAACCAGCTCTACGGCCTTGCCCTCACGGAATTGACCGCACTGCTATCCCGCCGCTCTGTGTATTGCTCCAAGACTGCCAACGGGAAGTATTCCGTTTGCGAGACCTTCGACAATCCGGACGGGAACATCCGGTTCAAGCGCGTAAAACACGCTTGGGAAAGTGGGCACTGCGTGTTCTGCGGTGCAAACGAGGAAAATTACGAACGGGGCTCGGAACTGGAAACTCATGCCTACCAATTCATTCACACCGAAAGTCCTGAGGAGTTATTCAACATGAAATTCGACGTCATCGTCGGTAATCCGCCGTATCAATTGAGCGATGGCGGTTTCGGACGGAGCGCTTCACCTATCTATCAGGATTTCGTTCAGCAGGCCAAGAAACTGGCACCGCGCTACCTCACGATGATTATCCCTTCGCGCTGGTTTGGAGGGGGCAAGGGGCTGGATGAGTTCCGCAGCCAAATGCTGAACGACAATCACATTCGCAAAATTGTGGATTTCGAAAACTCTTCCGAAGTCTTTCCAGGAGTAAGTGTAGCTGGAGGGATATGTTATTTCTTATGGGAAAGAGACTACAAAGGCCCGTGCGAAATAGTCAATATGCACAGTGGAGTCGAAGCGGCTGGCATCAGAAACCTCAATGAATTCAGGACGTTCATTAGGCATAGTCAAGCGGTTCCCATCATCCGAAAGATACTAGCTCGAAGTGAAGGACGGATGAGCGAACAGGTCTCTTCTTATAAACCATTCGGCCTGCGCACCTATGTGAAGCCACAAAAGAAGGGTGACATTATACTGCATTGGCAAAAAGGCGAAGGGCCCTACAGGCGGAAAGATATTACAGTCGGGGTTGAGATGATCGACAAATGGAAGGTAATTTCGTCTCGCTCTGGACATGAACACGCAGGCAATCCCGGAACTGACGGTACGCGAAGGGTTCTCGCAAAGACCGTCATTCTACCTCCCGGAACAATATGTACTGAAACATACCTAGTCATAGGGAGCTACGCGACACAGGAACGGGCCGACAACTTGTTGGCGTATATGAAAACGCGCTTCTTCCGTTTTCTAATGTCCTTGTTCATGTATTCCCACGGAATCACCAAAGACACCTATGCGTTTATCCCTATCTTGGACATGACCAAACGATGGACAGATGAGTCACTCTACGAACGCTACGGGCTAAACCGAGAGGAGATCGCGTTCATCGAATCGAAGATTCGCCCGATGGGGACGAACGGTGAGTAAGGATTTTTTTCCTCCCCGGCCGACATCACGGCCGACGATCTATGCCTACGAAGATACCAACTCGGAGTATTCCGGTTTGCTCAAAGTGGGTTACACCACGAGAACGGCGGGGGAGCGCCTCGGAGAGATTTACCCTATAAAAACGCCGGGCAAGCCGCCCTATCGGATTCATTTGGAAGAGCCCGCCATGCGAAATGACGGCACGGTGTTCACGGACCACGACGTTCACCGCTACCTGCGCATTGTCGGCATCAAGAATGCCGGCGGCGAATGGTATAGGTGTACGATCGATCAGGCGAAGGCGGCGGTCATTGCCGTCAGGACCGGACGATTGAATGAGGAAAATCGCTCGCTCGATTTTAAGATGCGGCCCGAGCAGAAAGCGGCGGTTGAGAAAACAGCGGCATACTTCAAGAGCTTCCGAAAAGAGAACCACAACAAGCCTCCGCGCTTCCTCTGGAACGCCAAGATGAGGTTTGGAAAGACCTTTACCGCGTATCAACTGGCAAAGAAAATGGGCTGGCGCAGGGTGCTGGTGTTGACCTTTAAGCCCGCCGTCCAGAGCGCCTGGGAAGAGGACTTGAAATGCCACGAGGACTTTCGGGGCTGGCAGTTTATCAAGCCGGGCGGCCTTTCTTACGAGGATGCCGACAAGAAGAAGCCTTTCGTCTGCTTTGGATCGTTTCAAGATTACCTTGGGCGGAACCCAAGCACGGGTGGAATCAAAACCAAGAACGAATGGGTCCGCGAATTCAACTGGGATTGCGTCATCCTTGATGAGTACCACTACGGCGCTTGGCGCGAGAATGCGAAGGACCTGTTTGAGTCCGAAGACAAGAAGGAAGCTGAGTTCGGACAGGGCGAGGGCATCGAATATTTCGACGAAGAAATCATGCCGATCACGACGAATGGCTATCTCTACTTGTCCGGCACTCCGTTCCGAGCGATCGCGTCCGGCGAGTTCATCGAGGAGCAGATCTTTAACTGGACATATTCGGATGAGCAGCGAGCCAAGCTGGAATGGAACGGCCCTGACAACCCATACGCCGCGCTCCCGCGCATGGTGTTGCTAACCTATCAACTGCCGGATGCGATCCGCGACATCGCAATGCAGGGCGAGTTCAACGAATTCGATCTCAATGTTTTCTTCTCGGCAACCGGAATCGGCGAGAATGCAAAGTTCACGTATCAGGACGAGGTCCAGAAGTGGCTGGATTTAATCCGTGGGGCGTTCATGGCGACCAGCGTGGACAATCTCAAACTCGGGGCACAAAAGCCGCCATTCCCGTTTTCGGATGCCCGGTTGCTGAATGTCCTTTCGCACACGTTTTGGTTCCTGCCGAGCGTCGCCTCATGTCATGCCATGCGGAACCTGCTGGCGAAGAAACAAAACCACTTCTACCACGACTACCGGATCGTTGTAGCTGCGGGAAGCGCCGCAGGGATCGGCGCGGCGGCCCTGCCACCCGTGCTGGAGGCAATGGACGATCCGCTGAAAACCAAAACCATTACTCTTTCATGCATGAAACTGATAACGGGCGTAACAGTGAGGCCGTGGACGGGGATTCTGATGCTGCGCAACTCGTCCAGCCCGGAGACGTACTTTCAGGCCGCATTCCGAGTGCAATCACCCTGGACGGTCAAAAACCCGGATGGCGCGGCGCCAAACAAGGAACAGATCATCAAGGAGGAATGCTACGTTTTCGACTTCGCGCCGGACCGAGCCTTGCGGCAAATCGCGGAGTACAGTTGCCGACTGAACGTTAACGAGTCCAATCCCGAAAAGAAGGTCGAGGAATTCATCAGCTTCCTGCCGGTCCTGGCCTATGACGGAAGTTCGATGAAGCAGATTGATGCCGCCGGCATCCTCGACATGGCAATGAGCGGGACAACAGCTACACTGCTGGCGCGGCGCTGGGAAAGCGCACTGCTTGTGAACGTTGACAACGGCACCCTGAAGCGCCTCATGGACAGCAACGCAGCGATGACCGCCCTCATGAGTATTGAGGGCTTCCGGAACCTGAATCAGGAAATCGAGACTATCATCAACAAGTCGGAAGCCGTCAAGAAGGCACGCAAGGAGGCCAATGATGAAGAGCTGTCCGCCAAAGAGAAGAGGAAACTGACGGAGGAGGAAAAGGAGTACAAAAGTCTGCGGAAGCAGGTTCAGGAAAAACTCGTCAAGTTCGCAACACGGATACCGATCTTCATGTATCTGACCGACTACCGCGAGCGATGTCTGAAGGATGTCATCAGGCAACTGGAACCGGCCTTGTTCAAGAAGGTCACCGGCTTGACCGTGAAGGACTTCGAACTCCTTGTGAGCCTTGGGGTCTTCAACAGCGGCCTCATGAATGATGCGGTGTTCAAATTCAAGCGCTATGAGGATTCCAGCCTGACTTACACCGGCATCGACAAGCACGAGGGTGAGGCGGTCGGTCTTTACGACACGGTCCTGACTCGAGACGAAGCGGAAAAGGTCTTCGAGAATGTGCCCGCCGGAAAATGACCATTAAAGTCAGCATCCTCAAGCTCCGGCCTTTGTATTGTTGCCGGCGGCACACGACTGACCGGCGGTCACCGATTCAACATTACCACTCAATTTGAAAAACGGAAATCCGGAATCGATGGGCAAAATGGCTAATCGGCGCGTAGTGGTGGTGGGAGCGGGCATCGCGGGACTCAGCGCCGCGATCCGCCTGCGCCAGGCGGGCGCCGAGGTCACGGTATTCGAATCGAGCGATCGCGTCGGCGGCCGCACGAGTTCAGAGACCCATGACGGCTACCTGTACGAGCGCGGGACGCAATTCTTCACGTCCACCTATCGCAACGCATTGGGACTCATCAAGGAGATGGGACTCCAGGCCGAACTGAGAACGACCAGTCCGTGGATAACGGTGTTCAACGATGGGCGACCGCATCGGATGCCGTCCGGGATGCTGTTCGCCCTGTATGCGTTGACCAGTGGACTGCTCCGGGTGCGGGACCTTGTCCGATTCACCTGGCATACCACCAGCTTGCGATGGCCGGCGCTCGATAACTACTCGGCGTGGGCGGCGTACGACGACCAGGATGCCGCGAGTTGGAGCGCGCCGCGCTTTGGCCGCGGGGCGGAGTTCCTCCTCGAGCCGGTGCTGGCGGGCGGTATGATGCAGCGGATCGAGGAAACCTCGCGCGCGTGCGCGCTGGCGGTGCTGGCGATGACCGCCAACGGCCGGAGCAAGGAACTGACGCTGGCGCGCGGCAACGACTCGCTGCCGCGCGCGATGGCGGCGCGGGTTGACGTTAAACTCGAGGCGCCCGTCCAGGCGATCGAAATCGCGCCCGACGGCGTGACGGTGCGACTGTCAGGAGAGACGGTTCACGCCGACGCGGTGGTGCTGGCAACTACGGCTTCGGTCGCGGCCGGAATTTATCGCGCGGGAGACAAGATCGAACGCGAGCTCATGGCGACGCCCTATGGGTCGGTGATCAAGGTCGGGCTGGCGACCAAGCGCGACTGGTCGCACGATCCGGGGCTCAGCAATGTGTGGGCGATGATGATACCGCGCGGCGCGCGCCGAGAAATCGTTTCCGTCACGATCGAATCAGCCAAGGACCCTGAGCGGGTAGCCAGGGGCGGCGAAATGCTCAACTTGTTCGTCACGGCGGATAACGCGGAGCGAATGATGGATTGGACCGATGAACAGGTGGAGAGCGCGGTTGCGGCGGACGTCGAGCGGCTGTTCCCCGGAGCGTTTGCCGCCAAGCAGTTCACGCGGGTAGTTCGTTGGCGCGAGGGGATGCCGAAATCGCCGGTCGGGCGCGCACGGGCGCTTGCCGAGTACCGCCGCACACGGCCGCGGGACGGCAGAGTGTGGTTGGCGGGCGACTACATGGGGATGCCGTGGCTCGAATCGGCGATCGAAACCGGCACCTGGGCCGCGGGCCGTATCGTGGAGAGCTGAGTGCAAGACCAGCGGCGCCTCACTGGCCGCCGCCGATCCACGCCTCAAACCAAATTGGGAAAATTAAAAAAAAGGCACGCGTAGGCTTCACCATGAGGGCATGTGGCCAAGCGTGCCTTCGGCTCCTTCGGGGTGCTAGAGCCGACCATCTGAATCCTAATAATGATTCGCGGATCACGCCACCGTCGGTGCGTCACGAGCGGAACCATTTTGAATGTTTGCACCGCTAACCGCATGCTGAGCCAGCATCATTGTCCACAGGAACGAACGTCGTCCTCGAAGATCGGCGCGAGTTTCGGATTAAAATTTATCGCATCGAGGCGTGAAGGAGATGTGCATCAAGATGCGGCGCACCACGCTCGTCGTCATTCTCGGTGCTGCAAGCCTGCTCGCGGCGTTCCACGTTAAGCCGGCCGGGGCCGCGACCGGTCCGCTGAGACTGATCGCCTCGGGGCCCGCGCTCAGCGTCGCGCGCGTGGTTTGGGCGGGCGATGTCGCCGTCGTGCAGTAAGAACGAGAGGTGCGCCGCGCGCCTGTGCTCGCACCCGGATTAGACAGATCGTTAGTGGGTGGTTTTGAAATTTCGATTCTTGGTCGCTACGTCGCTTTGTCGAAATAACGCATCGCACACACGACGTTGCCTTCCGTATCGCTGAATTGGATTAACTCGCCAACGGTGGGGATCGTCATCTTGGCAACGGTGATTTTGCCGCCTTCCGCCTCGACGAGCTTCGCGATCGCGTCCACATCATCAACGGCGATAGTGCACTGAAAGCCGACGCAACGATTTTCGCTTTTGGGGCGCTCGTGCACGGCGCCGTGGATACCCGGATCAGCCTCGTCACCCGTCGCGATCATGAAGAAATCAGGCGGCCCCCATTGAGAGAAGCGCCATCCGAAAACACGTCCATAGAATTTCTTCGCGCGCTCCACGTCATCCGCGTGGACGTCGAAGTGCGCAATGTTTTTGGCGACCATAATCGGAGAACCTCCCGCTCGTTAAGGCTGGCCAATCTTGAGTTGCACCACGCAAAGCGAACTTGTTTTCATTGCCGGCGTTTTCAGAATTGTCTCACGCTACCCGAGCAACGTAATTTGAGGCTACTGGCGCTATCCTGAAGCAAAACCCACTACCGACAGATCTAAGCTATCAGCGGGAGTATCGCATACTCGCGTGCGGCCTCAGCCGCCCCACGGATACGTATCGAACGGGTACGCCGCGCACCCGCTCTTTCCGGCCGTCGGATAGTCCTGCTTGGTAAACGTGCGCGATCGGTTCACCAGATCGTGGAAGATCATGCATTTGTCGCGCTGCGTTGGCAGACGCGGATCGGTGTCGACCGCGGCGAGCACGCCTGCTGTCGTTTGAGTGCCCGACGACGTCATCCGTACTCCGCCGTCGGCCGGGGTGTCCAGGATGACGAACTTCGGATTGGTGGGCGCGCTGATGTCCCACGCCGGCCAATCCGGCTGCTGGCCGTCGCGGCCGCGGCCGGGTGCTCCGCTGTATGCGAACTCGGCCCAGTACGACATCATCTCTTTGCTGAGTGCCAGGCGGCCGGGTTCATTGTCGTGGGAGAAGATGACGTTGGCCTGGCGTCCGAGATCGAAGTGACCGAAGACGAACGGGATCTCAAAACCATGCGCCGCCCCGAGCATCATGGATAGATCCGCGCCCATCACGCGCGGCTCCTCGTGCCAATCGAAGCGGTAAACGAACACGTTGTCCTGAGTCGTCCGCATCGCTGCCGCCGGCTCGTCGGCGCCGGACGCCTTCCAGAACCTGGACATGTACTCGGCGCTGAGGCTGTAACTCGCCTCGTCGCGCAGGCGCGGCACGAGCCAAAACAGGCGCCGCACCCGCCTTGGGTCGCCGAACAGGAACAGTTTGTTTTCCTCGCGATTGGTTCCGACGATCACGGGAACCCGGTTGTACCCGTCGGCGCGCGTGAAGTGTTGCATCGGATCGTCTTGTGGCAGCACCACGCCGTCGCCGAAGACTTTCGGCATGTCGATCATGGCGGTTGCGGGCGTCGGCATGTAGGCCAGCAGGATCTCGAAATTCGTCTTCCCGCGCAGATAACCCTCGACATCTGTGGCGCTCATCGCGGCCAGTTGTGTCTTGGCTGCGGCGCGATCGGCCGCGCGCTGATCCTTGATAAGCATCCGCACCAGCACTTCATTCGAGCTGTTCGTGCGACCCGGTTCGCCGTCGTCGGTGAAGTGCTCGGCCTCGGCGATGGTATTCATATTGACGCTGCCGCTTTCCGAGATCGCGCGATGAAACAAGCCGTGCGCTTGCGGAGCCAGCAACAGCATGTACACGTTGTTGGCGCCTGCCGACTCGCCGAAGATGGTGACGTTGCCGGGATCGCCGCCGAAAGCCCCCACGTTGTCGCGTACCCATTGGAGCGAACGGATGATATCGAGGATGGCGAAGTTGCCCGATCGGTCGAGTTCATTGGTGCCCTCGCCGCGCAGTGAAGCATGGCGGAACCAGCCGAAGGGGCCGACCCGATAGTTGATCGTCACCACCACGACCTTGTGCGTCGCCGCCAGGTTACCGCCGTTGTACAACGCCCCGGTACCAACCGAGTTACCGCCCCCGTGTATCCACACCATCACCGGCCACCGCGCGCTGCCCGTGGGCACCTCGGACTCGGCAACCCGTGGCGCATACACGTTCAGATAGAGACAATCCTCGCTGCCGACCGGCTGCCCCGGGCGAGCAGTATCGAGGCCGCCGATCGGGCTTGGGAACTGCGTGCACGCCGAGCCAAAATTGAGCGCCTCGCGCGTACCGGTCCATGCTTCTGCAGGCTGCGGCGCTCGCCATCGCAGCGCCCCGACCGGCGGCTTGGCGAACGGGATGCCGAGCCATGCGTGACTGCCGTATGCGCCGACGTAGCCGGCGACTGTGCCCGATGCGGTGACTCGGCGCGATGCGGGATCGAGCACGCGTTGCTCGCGCACCGCATGGCGGCATCCGCTGGCGACGACCAGCGCCGCGAGGATCAACAACGCGGACAATAGCCTCGCGATGTGCGGCATTGGTTCAACTCTGGTAGTGACGGGCTGCGCAGCATACTTACGTCGAATCATTCGAATAACCCCGACAGCGACCGCGGAGGCGGCGGACTACATTCCGAAGATCCAGTTCAGGAAGAGACCGAGTACGAACAGCGCGCCGGCGCGCCGCGTATGTACGAAAGCCGCCGACACATACCACAGCGGCCATACCGGATATCCTGGCGGTGGCGAAGCCGGCTTGGGATTCGAATAGAGCTTGAGCACCCGCCATAGGATCGGCAGCCCGCCGAGCACGAGTAACGCGCCGAACCCGAGCGTACCCGTCAGGACCATCGCTACGACCAGCAGGTAGAACGCAATCATCAGCGCCTGGTTGAGCCGTAGAGCCCGCTTCTCGCCGAGGATCACCGGCAACGTGTGCACGTCCTTGGTGGAGTCGTAGGGAAGTTTGTCGATGTGCTTGCCTATCAGAACGCTGGTCACGAGTATCGCGTAGGGAAGCGACGCAACCCAGACCCAGGCTGGTAATTCGCCGGTCGTGATGAAATACGTGCCACCGACCATCAGTGGGCCCCATACGATGAACACGCCGGGCTCGCCCAGTCCGAGATGCTTTAAACGCACCGGTGGTGCAACGTAAAACACGCTGATGAACAGTCCGGCCAATGCGAATAGGACCACCGCCCATCCGCGCACCACGAAAAGGAAAACCATGATCGCCGCGTCGATCAGGTTGAGCACGACGATCGCGCGTAGGAGTTCCGCCCGGGTAACCCAGCCCGCGAGCACGGGATGGGGCGCATACAAGGCGCGCGGCGCTTCCGACGTGTCGATACCGCCGGTCAGGTCGAAGTAGTCGTTGATAAGATTGTTGGATGCGTGCGCGACGCCCAGCCCGATCAGACCTAGCAGGAAATATAACCAGTTAGGATTGGTTGCGCGCATTGCAAGCAGCCCGCCGATAAGTCCTGACGTCAGCGTCATCGGGATGACGCCTGCGCGCGTGATGATAAGCCATCGCGAGACGCCGTCCATGCGCTCGTCGGGCAGGTTCATCGTGAGCAGCGCCTCGCGCCAGTTCTTCAGCCGCTCAGTCCAGTCGATGGGATGGGGCTTTACCAACTCTGCCATGACTTAGCTCTTAATTGGGCACATCGTCGTTCGTCGCGATGCCGGGCAATACAGCCTGCCAGGCCGGTTGTGCGTCACTGAACGTAGTAAGCGTTTGTACCGGACCACCGGTATGGTGTGTTCTTATCCGGAGGCGTATACGTGCCTTGCACGGTGGCGTTGTCATGCTGGGTAGTCGTGGTAGTGCTTGAACTCACGGCCGGCGCCAACACACGCGGATTGGTAGTACTGGATTCGCTGGTCGTCGCGGTTTCCGTGCCATGAGTGCTGGACGCACAGCCGGCTAGCCACACCATCGCAATACCAACACAAATAGCCACTGCGGAACTAGTTGTGTGTTTCATTGTTCAGGCTCCTGTTTATTTTGTTCCCGACAAACAGCGATAGAAAACAAACGTCCGGCTCAAGACTACGCGCTTCCCGCGGCGTCGGCAAAGGCCGTGGAACAAACCGGCCCGGAACCTTGCACAGGGAGGCCGTCGGGTCTATAGCGGACTGGGAATCACAGACTCAAAACGCAAATTCCGGTTGACTGCGCGCGCGATAGCGAGTGCCATTGCGGCAAGCGCCGCGATTGGCGTCCAACCGCCTGCCAGAGCGCACCAACGAGGACATCCACAGATGGAAACCGCCGCGCAATCGTACGAAGCCTTCGAGTACGACCTGAGCCTGACCGCCGAGCAGCTGCAAATCCGCGATACCGCTCGCCGTTTCGCCGCCGAGGTCCTGCGTCCCGCCGGCATTGCGATCGACAGGATGACGCCCGAGGCTGCCATCGCGCCCGGCTCGCCGCTGTATAGCGTTCTGGCCCAGGCGGCGGAACTGGGCTTTACCAAGCTGAGCGCACCGGCCGCGCTTGGCGGGCTTGAGGCGTCGCCCACCACCGCGCACATCGTGCTCGAGGAATTGGCGTGGGGAAATGTCGGGCTGGCCGGCGTCATTTTTCTCGCCTCCTATCCTGCAGGGGCCGCGCTGGCGACCGGCAACGCCGAGTTGATCGCCGAGTTCTCCGCGCCTTACTTCAGTCAGACCGGTGCCTCGATTATCGGATGCTGGGCGATCACGGAGCCGGATCACGGCTCCGACCATCTTGGTGTGATGCGCCCCGAGCTCAAAGTAAAAGCCCGCGGCAACCTGATCGCACGGCGCGACGGAGACTCGTGGGTCTTAAGCGGTCAGAAGTCCGCCTGGGTGTCCAATGCACCCATCGCAACCGTGGCCGTGGTGAACGTGCAGCTCGGCTCGAGCGACGCTCTGGACAACGGTGGCGTATGCTTCGTGCCGCTCAATCTTCCCGGAATTTCGCGCGGGCGTCCGCTCGACAAGCATGCATTCCGCGCTTTGCCGCAAGGCGAGATTTTTTTCGACGAGGTCCGCATCCCGCGCCGCTACATGATCGCCCAGGGCGCAACCTATCCCGCCCATGTCGAGGGCACTCTCACCGCCTTCAACGCGGCGGTTGGCGCGATGGCGACCGGGATCGCGCGCGCCGCCTTCGATTGCGCGCTCGCCTACACCAGGACGCGCATCCAGGGCGGACGTCCCATCTTCGAGCATCAATCGGTGCGCGCCCGGCTGTTCCGCATGGCGTCGTTGGTTCGCGCCTCGCACGCGCTCTCGCGCGACGTTTACGTTTACAACCTCACCCGGCTTTCGCGCGGCGAGCCCGCCCGCCTCGATCAGTCGATCACCGCGAAGGTCTTTTGCTCCGACGCGGCCTTCGAGGTCGCGACCATGGCGGTGCAGCTCCACGGCGGTAACGGGATGACTCGCGAGTACGCGGCCGAGATGCTTCTGCGCGACGCCACCGCGTGCACGATCGCCGACGGCGAGAACAACTACCTGGGCCTGATCGCGGCCTCGATGCTGTAGCGAAGTACGCCCGCCGCCATCCGTACCAAACGGGAGGGAATAACCTTGGACACCACCGGCTCGAGCATCGAACAACGACTGCGGATTCTCGAGGATCGCGAGGAGATTCGCGAACTCGCGGCCACTTACTGCTTTCTCGTCGACGACGGGCATTTCGACGAACTCGTTGAACGCTGCTTCACCGAGGACGCGTCGTGCGACTTCCACGGCGCTGGCGGCGGGATGGCGCCGATGGTCTCGCGCGGGCGCGCCGAGCTGCGCAATTTCTTCACCGTGATGGTGCCGGCTGCGCTGCGCGACATGGCGCACACGGTCCACAATCATCGCGTCTCCATCGACGGCGACCGCGCGTCAGGCGACTGCTATTTCGAGCTTACTGCCGTCGATCGGACCTCCGGCGAAGCGGTAGTCGGCGCGGGCCGCTACCTCGATCGCTACCGGCGCGACGCTGGCGCGTGGCGCTTCGAGATGCGCAACGCCGCGATTTTCTTCATCGCACCGCTTCGCGAAGGATGGGCTAGGCAACGATTCCTGACCGCACTCGCGGAAGTATCGCGCTGAGCGCCGCCGGCAGGGTTTCCCCTTCCCCCGGGTCTATGACACCGAGGGAAGGGGGTTAGGGGGTTGGATTTGCGGGCGCTCCCTCTCCGGGATCTCGCGCCCGCCCGCGTGATCGCTTACTGCTGTGGTACCAGCTCGACGCGCCGGTTCTGCGCGCGGCCCTCATCCGTGTCGTTGGTGGCAACGAAGTCAGTCTTGCCGTAGCCGTGTGCCATCAGTTGGCTCGACGGGATTCCGGCTTTCACCAGGTAGTCCACCACGGCATCAGCGCGTCGATCGGACAGCTTCAAGTTGTATTCCTCGCCGCCGACCGCTTCGCAGTAGCCGTTGACGTTGACCATCACGTTCGGATTGGCCTTGAGTGTCGATGCGGCTTCATCCAGAACCGCGGCATCACCCGGGCGAATCTTCGACTTGTTGAAATCGAAATGCACTCCGCGTAGCACCAGCTTCTGGTTGACCGGAGGTAGCGGAGCGGCTTGCGCGACTCGGGGATGGCGGGGATGCTGAGGGCTTAGGAGGTGGCGTCCACTGCTTCGGCGGCGGACCATACATCAGATAGCCCATTGCCCCGCCTATTGCGGCACCGGCCGCAACACCTACCGGACATCCAATCGCAAAAGCCGTCCCTTCATGATGGGCACTAGCAAAGCTATAAGCAAGAGAACAGCCGAAAATGCCGCCTATTGGAGCGCCCATCGCCGCGCCGTACATGGCCGAGGTTTGCGCGTCCAGCGCATTCCAACAGCCCGATAGTGGCGCCAGCAGGCACAGAGACAATACCGCGAGTCCCAGGCGCGATCTTGTCCATCTAATCCATCTATCAGTTTGCATCTATACCTCCCATCTGAAATTGCTCTCCTGAACACCTTGATAGGGCATGCGCACGTATCACCCCGGGTTCAACTTGTTATCCAATCGCGTCGTTCGCTCTTCATCTCAGTAGAAAAAGATAGCGTCTGTATCAAAGGTGAACTGGCCCCATTTCCTCCCGCCATCAAAGGCCGGCACCTCGTATGAGTAGTCGAACCTCGCTTCCGGCCGGATCTCGATCACGCTGCCAACGAACCACGTAATACCGATCGTATTTTCGGAGTAGTCCGTTGGGAAGCCAAAACGTTGTCCCTTGAAGTCATCGTAGAACTCGCTTCGGATGCTAAGCATCGCATTCGGGCGAAACTGGTAATTGAGATAGTTCACTATTCCATACTCAGGGGCCGTACAGGTAAGAGGCCCTTCGGCTCCCCCGGAACAGTAAGCTCCATTCGCGTTTGGTATCAACAGGCTAGCGGCTTCCGGATTCTTCAAGTTCGGCACATCGCGTTCCCACATGTAGTAGGCCTCTGTGGCCATATCCCACTGCGTCCCCGCGAACTTGTGGTACCAGGTAAGAACCAGGTGTTGGAGATTGTTGTACGCGTACTTGCCGTCGTTGATGCCGTTGATGCAGGGATAGATGTCGTCGTTGCCGCTGTCGGAGAGCCATTGGACACAAAACGCGGGTGTCGGCTTGACGTTCCTGGCGTCCCAAAAGGCAACGTCGTTGCCGCCCGAAAACTCAACCTGAGTCGTTCAGTTCTTATTCCATCTTATGGAAGCGACGATGCCGGTCTGGGTGTACGGATCGGGCGAGTAAACGTCGGAGTGGCTGGCCATCAGGTTGTCAGGGGCAAGCTGGGCCTCGATATCCGGGATCGAAATGTACCGTCCCATCCTGAGGTTCATTCCCTCTGCGACCCATGGGAAATACAGATCGACGTAGGCCATAACCGGGTCGTAGCCGTATCGATTGTGGGCCCTGATGTACTGGTCGCTGAAGTAGTCGTGAGTAAACGTGTACTTGTAATCCGATCCGAACAGGTTCGCGAGACGGAAGCCCCAGTCGAAGTGATCGGTTTGCACCTCGTCCGCCATCCGTTGCACATACAGAGTGAGCTGATCGAGTTGAATCGTGTTCGGGTAGACGTCGTATGCGACGAAACCGTTGCCGCCAGTACCGATCAGATTGTTGGCGCCGCTCGGATGGCCGATGCGGAATTCGCTGTTCGACGTACTGCGTTGAAGCCGGGATTGACCCAGCCGAAGACCTCAACCCGGCTGTTCTTGATGAACTTGCCATAAGGGCCGCACCAGAGCGTATTCATCAAAGGACTTGCGTAGCTTGTGTTATAACCGCCCTGGTAACCGATCGTTTCGGTTGCGCCAATGGGGAAAGTCGAATATGCGAACGGCGGCTCGTCAAGCGGCGGCGGCGAGCCACGGTATGAGGGCGGCTGGTCGCTCGGAGTCGGAACCGGCTTGCCTTCATTAGCCCAGTAGGCAGGAAGGTTAGCGGGATCCTTGAAGTAGTTAAGCAACATATCCTGTAAGTGTCAGCGAAGCGCGGAAAGAAACCCTCGCTTACCAGTGACGGCGCGCAGCCGTCCGCCGGCCCGGATTCGTCATCGGCGAACGCCGATACTCCATGCAACGCAACCGCCAAGACCATCATGCTGGCGCTGAAGGTTAAAACCAGCCTGCGCCTCGCACGATTCCTCCCTACTAATAGGTTCATCAAACTCCCCTCCAATCCAGAATGTTCGACGGACACGCATTCATGTTGTCCGCGGTATTCGGATGACAGTCAGCAAAACGCTTGCCAAACCCGAAGCCCCAGGAGCAGCTATCGAAACCATTCGCTAATGATGCGCTTGGCGCACTTAGAGAGACTTAGAGATGTACTCGCTATAAGTCGGGAATCTGCGGCTTCGCGATTCTTTTCATTTTGACTTGTGCACGATTTCAATTTGAATTGTCGGCTCCGATGAGCCTGCTCACTCTCGTCGCACCAGCCAACATTGTTGGCGCGTTGGTTCGCACAGTCCGGCGTTCTTTCCGCCGTCCCGCCCCTCTGATACCTCGCCCAAGTTAGGATGTAGCGTTGCGTGCGACTTATCCCCTCTCGCGGGAGACCGGTGAAAAAAACCCGCCTCTGTGATACCTCGCCCGTTATTTCACGGGAGGTGTCACGGACACGCGGAGGCCGGCCGCAGCGAGGTAGGTGAGGGTTCTGCCGCCAGACCCGCGTCGGCGTAACTTTTTCGCTTGTCCGAGCGTCTTCTTAGCTAAGACGGATAGAGCACGGGATTTCTGGTTCTACTCAGTAGCGTCCGTATAGGCCCGCGCACGCGGTAAAAAGCAATGCGTCATACGCTTCACAACATGTCAGCGCGAATCATCGCCTTGGTTGCATTGGGGTTTATGGTTTCCGGATGCGCCGCGCTTGCGGCGCCCGGGGTCGAGGGCGCGGCTTCGCTTGCCGGCACGGCTGGCACGACGGCGACCGGCTACATAAGCACGCAATCCAGTCGCGAACTCAACGCCGCCAACGTCGAGTTCATCCGCGCGCAGGCGCAGTTGCAGAAGATGCAGGCCGATGAATTGCTCGTCAAGCGCGAACAGATCGAGAGCGAGCGCGCCGCGACGGTCGGTATCCTGCGCGACATGGCGGTCGCTCGCGAGGATCCCACCCTGGCCGACTTGGCGCTGTGGGTGCAGGCCGGCGGTGACTCCGACTACGCTATGCACTACGCGCTCCAGGGCCCGGGCAAGACGACGCCGAAGCAACTTTAAGCTTCAGCGCGCCCTCAGTTCTTCATCCCGGCCGGACAGATCGACCCGGCGCATTCCCCTTGGTCCGCGACCCGCATCGGCGTAACCTTTCTCACTTGTCAGGGGTTGCCCCCTTAGCTCAGATGGATAGAGCACAGGATTCCTAA
>Ga0187862_10001987_pt1 | contig 21173 bp, 16 predicted proteins | sample June2016WEW_10_1_FD_133003 | JGI IMG/M metagenome (GOLD analysis project Ga0187862, IMG submission 133003) | Peatland microbial communities from SPRUCE experiment site at the Marcell Experimental Forest, Minnesota, USA - June2016WEW_10_150 | ecosystem: Environmental > Terrestrial > Soil >...
GTGTCTTGGGGGTTGTGGACGGTTTTGTAACAAGGGGTGTAGAAGACGAAGCTGAAATCAACTGGCGCAAGGACCTGCTCCGAAAGATCGGCTACAAGCTTTAGATCCGGAGGATCTCGGACGCGGCTTAATCTCAGGCCTGTGAAACCTCGGGAGGCGGCAGCCTGCTCACTATAAGCCGGCTCAAATCAAATATCCGGATATTACCTCGCCTCCCCCCTGATCCTTTCGGCGATTGCCAGAACTATCCGAACGTATGCCTTGCTGTGGTTATAGTCCCAGATTACCGCTTCCTTGTCTGATGGAAATTTTGCCTCGCACCATCCGTGGCCGCGAAAATAATTGGCCGTACTGAAAATTGCGTCCTCAGCGTTGTAAAGATCTATCTGTCCATCGCCGTTCCCGTCGGCGCCGAACTTTACAAGGCTGCTTGGCAGAAACTGCGGCCAGCCGATTGCGCCCATGACAGATCCCTTGAGCGATCCCGGCTGTATCCCGCGGGTATGTTTCAACTCGAGCAGAGCGGACAACTCCCTGTAAGCCCAACCCGAGCGGTCGATCAGCTTCATGTCAAAGGCATCGCGCCCCCACTTTTGCCGGTCCTGCGGTGAAATCAGCTTCCATACCTTGTCGCGATTGGCTTTCAGATTCATTACGGCAAAGGTTGAAAATATCGCTAACGTTGGGGTTTTTCCGGTATATGAACCGAAATGGGTTTCAACCAGAAGAATCGCCGCAATGATTTCGGGCTCGACGCCATATGCCGCTTCCGCCCTCCGGAAACAATTCCGGTGATCGGCTATAAACTGCTGTGCTGCTGCTATTTCCGAGGGCGCCAGGAAATGGTCGTAGTTCGCCTGGCCTTCCCGGATTTTCATCGTCTGGGATACGAGCCTGAACATTGGAGGCGGAGCGCTTTGGAAGGCATTGGCGACCTGCTGGCGCGAAAAACCGTCCTGCACCATCTTTTGCTTTAGGCCACCGTAAATGTCTTCAGCCGAATGTGCTCCTCCCGGGTCAAAACATAGGGCAATGAAAATCAAAAGAGCCGGAAGAAACGCAATCCGGCTTTCCACACCAACGGGAACGACTTTGTCCAACATGCTAAAACACCTTCTGCGGCCAGGGTTCCAGGTTTTGCCTCGTGCGATTTTGCCTTGCGATTGACGGGACATTCATTATAGGTTATCAGCGCTCTTAATGCAAACCTCGCTCAATTGCACCTTCGCCTTTGAGCTTGTCGGGTATTCTTAATTTCCAACCCGCCCACCCGGCCGGAGGGAATTTTTGACCGGAGATTTTATGTATGGCGTTTCGGAACCGATTTCCCGCTCGCGGGAGGGAATCGGTGATTTCAAATTTATCAGGGAGCGCATCTTCGAAGTCATAGAAAAGATGCTCGACCTGGGCCTCCAGGACCGGGCTTCCTGCCTGGAGATGAAGGAAAAGCTCGAGACCAACACGTTCAACCTGGTTGTCGTTGGACAGTTCAAGCGGGGGAAGACCTGCCTGATAAACGCTCTGCTCGGTGCGGACATCCTCCCCGTCTCAGTCCTACCCCTGACCTCCATTGTGACAATAGTGGTTTACAGCGAAACGGTGGCCGTGAAGGTGTTTTTCAAGAATGGGAAAAAGGTCGATATCCCTGTTGAATCCCTCCCGGATTATGTTACCGAGACCGGAAACCCGAAAAACGACAAGGAGGTCTCCGAGGTCGCAGTCCTTTATCCTTCACCATACCTCAAGGATGGGGTTCGGCTGGTGGATACGCCGGGCGTCGGGTCGGTCTACATTCACAATACGGACGTAGCATACCGCTACCTCCCCAAATCCGACGCAGCCCTCTTTTTGCTCTCGATCGACCAACCTGTGAGCAGTGCCGAACTCGAATTCCTGAACGATGTGCGTGAATACGCGGGCAGGATATTTTTTCTCCTGAACAAAACGGACTATCTTTCCGCAGGAGAAGTCGGCAGCGCCCTCTTGTTTGCCAAAGAGACGCTCGAACAGATCATGGGGCCTGATATAAGGATATTTCCCATTTCCGCCAAACTCGGGCTGCAGGCAAAACTCAACGGATCTTCAGAAGACCTTGCCGTCAGCGGACTTCCTGTTTTCTCCGAAGCGCTCGACCGGTTTTTGGTAAAGGAGAAGGGCAAGGTCCTGCTCGAGTCGGTCTCAAAAAATCTCCAGAAGGTCCTTTCTCGCGCAAGACTGGAGACAGAACTGGAGCTAAAGTCGCTTGGAACACCGGTCGAAGAGATCCGCCAAAAGATAGCCGCCTTTGAGAGCAGGAAAGAGGAACTCATTAAGGAGAGGCTCTCATTTGATGCCCTTTTCAGCGCAGAGACCGAGCGTCTCATCATAAGGGAACTGGACCGGGGGATCGCCGATCTGAAGGGCAGGCTCGTCTCGGAGATGGAAGAGGAGTTCAACCTGTTCTATGAATCGAAAAAGGACCTCTCCTTAAAGGAGTTAAACGACGCGCTTGAAAAGTTCGTTCTGGATAAAATCCAGGAGGAATTCACGGCGTGGCGCGAAGTCGAAGATGAACGGCTTTCGAACTCATTTGACTCCATTTGCGGACGGTTTGCCTCAAAGGTAAACGGGGTGACCGATTCGCTCCTCGACTTTTCCTGCCGGCTCTTTTCGGTCCCGTTCGAAGCCGTTGAGGCTGAATCCCTCCGTACCTCGGAGTCTTCCTTTCACTACAAACTCCGAGGCGATGCGGTCGGTCTTGACATGCTGACCGATTCCCTGACGCTGGTCGTCCCCGGGTACATAAGCGGAAAGTGGAAATTCCGGCGCCTGAGAGACTGGGCCGTGCGGACCGCCAATAAAATGATTCTCGGCAAAAGGAAACGGCACATGCTGGAAATGATAGAGATGCAGGCAGGAAGGCTCAGGTCGGACTTCCTGGACAGGCTTAATCGCAGCGCATCCGGCTTTCGGACCAGGATAATCGGCAACATGGACACCATTGCCGGCGGAATAGCCCGGGCAATAGAAAGTGGCGTTGACCTGCGCCTCAGGGGAGAAGAAGAAGCAGCCCGAAAGCAATCCCTTCTCGCCGAACGGCTCTCGGCAATGGAACTGATAAGGGGAGAGCTTGTCCGAATTCGGGAGGGGATTGAAAAGATTTGATCGGAAATTTCATTTCCTTATAATTGACCCGGCACTCTGAACACCGGCATCTTCTAACCGAATCATATAGATCGATGGAAATACGGGACTTCTATACGCATCTGATCGAGCTTGCTTTGCCCTGGACCGTGAAAGCGGTTGCGGCAAAAGAGGGATCGGTGGACGTACAACTTGAATGTGCGCAGACGGCCCTGTTCCCCTGTCCCCGATGTGACCTCTGTTGCCCGGTATGCGGTTCTTCGCCTCCAAAAACCTGGAGGCATCTGGATACGTGCGGGAAAATGACCTGGTTGCATGCCAGACTTCCTGTCGTGGATTGCCCTGAACATGGGAAACAACAATTGCTCGCTCCCTGGGCGCATGAGGACTCCTCCGCGACCCTCGCTTTCGAACAATGGATCACCCGGCTGGCCGAGGGCTTCGGAGACATAAGGAAGGCAGCCCGTTTTGCAGGGGTGGAGTACGCTTTCATTCGCCGCATCACGCGGCTCGCCGCCATGCCCGGCCGCTGGGCGGCAGGGGCCAGCGATTCAAGTTTAGGGCCCGCCGCCGTCGAAGACAGCGGCGGTTTCGGCTTGGCCATCCCGGCTGGCGGTCCCACCGCCCAGCTTCCGCTCTTCGGGCGGAACGACATGTCTTTGGTGAACCGGGGCATCCAGGCATTCAAAAACCTCGAACTGGAAAAAGCCGCTGAGTTCTTTCAAAAACACCGCAGCCTCTACCCGAAGGGCTACGACATATCCTCCAGGCTGGCAGCAGCCGAATTCCTGCTGCGGGGCATCGGGGAAGCGCCGGACGAGTCTTGTGCACGACCGGATTATCTGTGCCGCCTCTGGGATTCCTTTGTGGATTTCACCGGCGCTGCCGGCATTGGCCGGGATGCTTTTAGCGCTGAAATAAAAAGCGCTTTTTTTGCCAGGGTGATCGAGGAGGCAGAAAAGTGCGGCCCGGTCGAGGGTCCCGGATTTCTCACGGGAGACATTCCCACGGGGTATCTATTTCTGCAGGCGGGACGTTACGAAGAGGCAATCCGCAGCCTTCAGGACTGCATCCCAAAGATGCCCCAAAGCGCAGCCATCTACGGCTACCTGGGAGACTCCTACCTTCTCCGAGGCGATTATAAGGTCGCGCGACAGTGCTACCGGGAAGCCTGTCTCATCGACCCTGCCGCAATCGATTGGCGTCATCTGCAGGACCAAGACCTCATGCAGTTGAAGCGGGACCTTTTGCTCGAGTACGGATTTGACCCCGAGCTTGCCCTTCAGTGGCTGCCCAGCCATGCCCGCATCGAGGGGCTGTTCGAGCACAAACTGGTTCGCGTACACGACGGCCTTAAGGAAATGGTGGGTGACTACCTGGCCCTGGAGAAGGCATTGTCGAAGGAAAAGTCCCCCCTTCTTTCCGCAAAGCTTTTCTTTAGAGGCATAGTCCTTTGCGAGAACCGCGAAAACCTCAAATTGATCAAGACCATCGACCTGATCCAGGTGCGCAGAATCATGAAACAGTCCAATCCGGATCTTTTCGAGGAGTTTTTGGTAAGGATTGTGGGGGGCAGGGGGGCGGGGTGAGAACTTTGAGTGGCAATGTGCCGTCGCATACGCTGTCAGAAGACCCATGCCCGTCAGCAAATGCGTAACAGCGGAAAGAACCCATGAACTATGCTTAAGACGGCATCGCGCTTTTGTGGAGGCGCCATGATCACAGATACGACGGCGGAAGCAGAGAAACGGCAGAATCAAATTTTCGAGCGGCTCAGTGGCGGGGAAAAGGTGCACCTAGCCATGGAACTCTGTGACATCGTGCGGGATATCGCGTGGGAGGGGTTTTGCCGGAGACACCCTTTAGTTTCGGAAGAAAGACTGCGTGCAATGTTCTTTAAAGAAATACATGGGACCGAATCACGGAAGAGATTGGAAGGCCAAAGCAGATAAGTGAATCTGATCCGGAAATCAGCCTTTCTATCCGCAGATTTACGCAGATGGGCGCAGAGTTTCAATGAGGCCGGAGCAATTCAGCTCCGGAAATCCCGAACGATAATGAGATCGAAGCCGTCTTTGGATCGACTCATAGCATAGGAAGTGGGACATCCAACGACCCATGCACACAACTATTTGTTTTCTTCGCGGTTTTTTCTGTTGTGCAGTCTGTTACCGGCGTATCGGGCCTCAAGATAACGAACCATTGACTTGGTTCAGTTATTGATCTATATTTGACCTAAGTTAAGCGAATTGAGGTTTGAATCATGATCAGACTCAACATTTATGAAGCCAAGACCCATCTGTCGCAGTATCTTGACCGCCTGGCAGGAGGGGAAACGATATTGCTGTGCAAGCGCAATGTGCCCATAGCGGAGATCCGCCTGATCCCTCCGGAGCGTCGCGCCCCACGGCCCATCGGGCTTGCCGGGGGAGCATTCAAACTGCCGCCCTCCTTTTTCGAGCCGTTGCCCGATGAGCTGAGCGCTGCTTTTCGAGGAGAGCGGCTATGAACATTCTACTGGACACCTGCACTTTTCTGTGGATCGTGACGAATGCTTCGGAACTCTCCCCACGAGCGCGTGAGCTCTTTCAAGATCCCGCCAACGCTGTCTATTTGAGCAGTGTTTCCGCCTGGGAGATCTCCGTTAAGTATATGCTGGGGCGTCTGCCGCTTCCCGAGCCTCCGGACCGCTTTGTCGGCCCAATGCGGACAAGTCACGGTATCGATGCGTTGCCGCTGGAGGAGGAAGCGGTCCTTATGCTGCCCCGGCTGCCGGACCTGCACAAGGACCCCTTTGACCGGATGCTGGTCTGCCAGGCACTGACCCAGCAATTGGCGCTGCTCACTCCCGACGCTCTGATCCGGCAATACCCGGCACGGGTTGTCTGGTAAACGGTATCTTTACAGGGTAGCATGAAGCGGGAAGCGGGAAGCAAGACTAACGCTTCCCGCTTCTTCTGTGTTCTCATTCCTGCTCCCCGCTTCCCGCCTCTTCTCAATTCGTTCATTTTACCCTTCCTTTTGCAACGAAATTGCTTAAAATTCAAAGTTAAAATAACTTTGAGAAGGGGCGAGAGACATGAACGGGAACATATCCGAATCCTTGAGGAAGCAGCGCGAACTAATTCTGGAGGAAAGCAGCGAGCAAGCGCTTGATCGGCACACCAGCCTGCTTGAGATCGCTATCATCTCTTTATACAACCGGCTTGCTAACCGGCTGGTAAGCGGCTCCGAGGCATTCCGGGCCGGAGGCGCGATCGCGGCAATCGGCTCTTTCGGACGCGGCATATCGAGCCCGACCCAGGCTGTTCCCATCCTGTGTCTCCAGGCCGATGATTCGCCTATAAAAGACGCCTGGATCGACGAGATCACCGAACCGCTCATCGAGGCTGGATGGTCTGTTGAAGCGTTCCAGGGATCGGCGGCACAGATAATGGACCTTGCTCGGACCGATCCGGCCTTGTTTTTCAAACTCATGGACCTGCGCTACATTTCGGGAAACCGCAACCTTGCCGATCAACTGGATCGGGAAATTGACAATCACATCGCCGAAAACCGGGCATTTTTTTTCAATGCTCTCCTCGAGTCCATTACAGCCCGCAAGAAGTTGCTCGAAAACGCTCAGAACTGGCTTGAACCCGACCTCGAGGAGAATCCCGGCGGACTTTCCGAAATTCGCGCCATCCGCGCCGGATGCCGTATCGAATCAAAGATACGGAATCTTGAGGACGCAATTTTCCGGGGATATCTCAGCCGGCAGGAAGTTGACCTGCTTCAGACTGCGGAGAAAGCGTTCAGCCGCTACCTGACGCTTTTGCGGGCCACATCCGGACGGGAGGGCAGCTCGCTTCTTTTCGGCGACCAGGAGACGCTTGCCCGCAAGCTGGGATATGGGGAAATAGCGGGTTTTCTTCCGGTCGAAATCTTCATGCAGCATGTTAACCAATTGTTTCAAGGGGTTGCCGAGGTTTCGAGAGAATTCTGGGAAAGACTCGATGAGGGCCGCTCTACTGCCGCTGGAGAGACCGAAACCATCGTTGAAGAAGGGATGGTTGCCAGGTCCGGAAAGATTTACATCCAGACCGACCGCTACCCGGCAACGCCCGAGCGCCTGGTTCATCTCTTTGCAGTGTGTGCCCGGCGCGGTCTTGGGCTGGCGAACGTTACGAGGCAATGGATATCTCACAATAAAAACGTCCTGGACGCGGCTTCGGGAGACCCTGGCGTGAAAGATGAATTCCTGGAACTGCTCCGGGCCGAGTCGCCCGAGGTCCCGGTTCTGCGCCGTTTCTACGACTACGGTTTACTGACTGCGCTCATTCCTGAGCTTGCCTCGGTGCACGGGCTGGTCCAGCACGACGAATTTCACCTCTACCCCGTCCAGGAGCACCACCTTCGGACCGTTGCCGAGCTAAAGAAGATCATTGCCGGGGTGTACTCCGAGGAAGAGCCCGAACTCACGATGACAGCCTCAGATCTGGGGGATCCCGCCCCCATGCTGCTCGCCGGACTCCTCCACGATGTGGGGAAAAGTTCGGGCAGCGGGCATGCGGCCAGGGGCGGGGAGATGATTCCCGCTGTTGCAAGACGCCTGGGTCTGTCGTCCCGGGAAACCGAGACGGTCCAGTTCCTTGTGTCCCAACACCTGCTTCTGCTGGACAGCGCGTCTCTGCGCGATCTGGCCGACCACGAAATGCTATCGAGCTGTACGGCCGCAGTCGGGAGAAAGGAATACCTCGATCAGCTCGTTTTGCTCACTTTTGCCGACATGATGTCCACTGGTCCCCGCGCCAGGGATAAATGGCGAGATACACCCGTGCTGACCCTCTACTGCAATCTTCGGGGCATACTGGAAAAAGGCGAACCGAGCTCACGGGTTATCTCCGAACGGGCGGCCAGGGTGAAAAAGCAGATCGAGACCCGGGTTTCAGATCTTCTGAGCCCCGAGGAGGTGGAGACCTATTTCTCACAGCTCGCTCCGAGGTATTTAATCTCCATATCCCCGGAGGAGATAGTGAAGCACATCCAACTTAGCCGCAGGCTCCAGGAATCCGAAGGGTCTTTCATCTGGGAAGTCTCCGCCGGGCGCGAAACCGCAGAGATTACATTCATGAGCTATAGCAGGCCGGGGCTTCTTGCAAAATCGGCGGGAATCCTGACGCTCCACGAGTTCAACATCATCAGCGCCCAGGCATTTTCAATGAACAACGAAATCACGTTGCTCCTTTTCCAGTGCCGGCTTCCGGAGGGCGAGACCGCAACGGACTGGGAGGCGATGAGGGTAGATATGGACCGCCTGCTCAAGGGCAAGTTAGCCCTGGACTACCGGATAGCGGCGCGTTCGGCTGGAAGGCAGCAGCCAAAGGCGCTGCGGGCAGCGCCAAGCAAGATCGTGTTAGATAACGAATCCTCGGCCATGTATACTATCCTGGAAGTTTATACGGCGGACCGGATAGGACTTCTCTACACCATTACCAGGACTTTGCACGAACTCCAGATCCCGATATCCGTAGCAAAAATCACCACCAAGAGCGACCAGGCGGCCGACGCCTTTTATATCAGGAATGAAAGGCGCGAGAAGGTGACAGACCCCGAGCAGATCGAGGAGATAAAGAATGCGCTTCGCTTCTGCCTGGATGGAGAGTCGGAGTGGGAATAGTGTTGAACGGCCACCAAACGCAATGGAACGGGAAGGCCTGCATAATTGGAAAGACCGTGGAGGCGGCATGAATAACTTTTTGAAAATGCAAAATTACAGGCTCGGCGTCAGATTGACCATCGGTTTTCTGCTGAAAATGCTCCTGATCCTGATCGTCGGCGGCTTTGCGCTCTACCAGATGAACATCCTGGGAAACCTTCTGACTCAAATTTATGAGCATCCTCTGACCTCGGGTTACACCGCGCGCGATATCCGCGGAAATATTTATGATATCCACAGCCATATGCAGAAGATTCCATACGTTGCCGATACGGCGGCATTGAATGAACTGGAGCGGGAGGTAAACGATCTGGAAGCGCAGACTTTAAGTAAATTCGATATCCTCCAGGAGCGGTTTCTCGGCAATAAGGAGGATGTCAAGTCTGCTCGAGCGGCTTTCGCCGAATGGAGAAAACTGCGTGATGAGCATTTCCGCCTTGCTCGCACAGAGGGTAAGGACAAACTGGACGCTTCCCAGTATTTGTTGGAGCAAAAATATGCCGATGATGTGAGAGGAAAAATCCAGGCAGTGGTCGATTTCTCACAGTGGAAGGCCCAAGATTTCATCCAGACCGCCAATGCAGAGAAGTCAAGCGCGACAAAGGCAATGACGGGGCTCATCGCAGCGACCTTGTTGCTTGGCCTGGGCGTTACACTGCTAATCATCCGGAGCATCGCTCCGCCGCTTCGGATGATTGTCGGGCGAATGAAGGATATTGCCGGGGGCGATCTGTCCCATGACGTCGAGATCGTACAGAAAGACGAAATCGGTGAGCTGGCTGAATCCTTCAGGGACATGCAGACCAGCCTCAGGAACAAAGCCGAAGTTGCGTCGGCCATTGCCGGGGGGGATTTCAGCCGGATGGTCGAAATCGGCGAGGGCCGCGACCTGCTCGGAAACGCCATCAATCAGATGACCCTGAGTCTCCGGCAGTCCAAAGCGGAAAGCGATCTTCAGGACTGGGTCAAGACGGGCAAAAACGAGCTGAACAGTATCATCGTCGGAGAAAGTGACGTAAATGCCCTGGCCGGGGACATAATCAGCTTTCTCGCCGGATATATCAATGCCCGGATAGGGACACTCTACCTGATGTCCGACCAGGGCACGCTGACTCTGGCCGGAAGCTACGCATTCAGCAAGCGCAAGTCCCTGGCCGCAGTCATCGAGCCTGGCGAGGGGCTGGTCGGGCAGGCAGCGGTCGAAGGGAACATAATTTCAATTACCAACATCCCCGAGGATTACATCCGCATCAATTCATCGTTTGGGGACAGCCCGCCGCGCAATATCGCCGCCGTGCCCTTTATCTTTGAAAATACGGTCAAGGGAGTTATCGAGCTTGGGTCATTCGAGGAGTTCTCAGATGAGAAGCTGGACTTCCTGCGCGACATTTCCAACTTCATTGCCATAGCCTTTCATACTATTCAAAACCAGGCCAGGCTCAAGGAACTTCTTGATCAAACTCAACGCCAGGCGGCGCAACTCCAGGTCCAGGAGGAGGAACTTCGGGCTGCCAACGAGGAACTGGAGGAACAAACCAGGTCATTGAGGCTTTCCGAGGAAAAACTCAAGCAGCAGCAGGAGGAACTCGAAGTCGTAAATGAGGAACTGGAGGAAAAGAACGATTCCCTCGAAAAGCAACAAGGACAAATCACTCAAAAGAACCAGGCCCTTGAAGAAACCCGGCGGGAACTGGAAAAGCGAGCGCGTGAACTCGAGGTGACCGGCAAATACAAATCGGAGTTCCTGGCCAACATGTCCCATGAACTTCGAACTCCGCTGAACAGCCTGCTCCTTCTATCCCGCGATCTGGCGGACAACTCCCGGGGCAATTTGGTCCAGGAACAGGTCGAGTCGGCAAAAATTATTCAGAAGAGTGGCATAGAGCTTTTGCAGTTAATCGAGGAAATACTCGATCTCTCCAAAATCGAGTCGGGAATAATGACGCTTAAGATCGGCGATGTCAGGTTGCATGAGATAGCCGATTATGTTGACGAAAGGTTCAGGCCTGCAGCCACCGGGAAACGGATTGGATTCAAAATCGTCCTGGATGACACTTTGCCCGAAAGCATCAGGACAGACCGCCAGCGCCTGGAGCAGGTGCTTAAGAACCTGCTCTCAAACGCTGTTAAGTTTACCGATACAGGATCGGTTACCGTGGAGTTTCATCGGCCGGCTGCAACGGTCAATCTGTCGAAAAGCGGATTGAACCGGGGCCGGGCTATGGCTATCTCAGTCAGAGACACCGGCATAGGTATTCCAGACGACAAACAGTTGCTTGTCTTTGAAGCGTTCCAACAGGCGGACAGCGGTACAACGAGGAAATATGGCGGCACGGGCCTTGGCCTGTCCATATCAAGGGAGATCGTCAAGCTCCTCGGAGGGGAAATCCAGCTCGAAAGCCGCCTTGGCCAAGGTTCGACTTTTACCCTCTACTTGCCCACCGAGATATCCGAAGGCGAGGAGCCGGGCGTCGGTGCACAGCCGGAGAACGCGACGGTTAACCCCGCTGCAGTCCATCGCTCGACGTCCATCGATATGAATGAAGAAACCACTCCGGCCTGGTCGGTCGCCGATGACCTGGAAGGGCTTCAGGAAGGGGATAAGAGCATACTGATCATTGAAGATGACGCGAGCTTTGCAAAATTCCTCCTCGATCAATGCCATAAAAAAGGTTTCAAGGCGCTGGTCTCGTACACGGGCGAGGCAGGCCTCGATCTGGCGGAAAAATACATTCCAACCGCCATTATACTGGACATCAGGCTGCCCGGCATGACCGGCTGGACGGTCCTCAATACGCTCAAGGCAAACCCGGCGACACGGCATATCCCCGTGCATGTCATGTCCGTTGAGGAGGCTTCCATCAATGCCATGCAAAAGGGCGCAATGGGCTTTTTAACAAAGCCCGCCACCAGGGAGGACCTGGATAGTGCTTTCAGGAAGATCGAAGACTTGGTGGAAAAAAAGATCAAGGACCTGCTCCTTGTTGAAGATAATGCTCAGCAGCGCCTGGGCATCGTAAATCTGATCGCCGACACGGACGTGAACATAGTGGAGGTGGCTAGCGGCGCCGAGGCCATGGTGGCGCTCGCGGCCGGAGATTTCGATTGCATGGTCCTCGATCTCGGGCTGCCGGACATGACCGGTTTCGACCTTCTTAACAGGATGGAGACCGAAAAGAACATCTGCCGGCCTCCGGTGATCGTTTATACAGGTAAGGACCTTACCCGCGAAGAGGAAATGGAACTCAGGAAACATGCCGAGTCCATCATTATAAAGGGGGTGAGATCGGAAGAGCGCCTTCTGGATGAAACGGCCCTGTTCCTTCATAAGACCGTCAGCACAATGCCTTCGTCCAGAAGAGAGATGATCATCAACCTGCACGACAGGGATTCGATGTTCATCGGCAAAACCATTCTCCTGGTCGACGATGACATGCGCAACCTCTTTGCCCTGTCTAAGATTCTCTCGGAACGGGGGATGAACGTGATCAAAGCCGAAGATGGACGAAAGGCTATGGTGTCCCTTGAGAAAACTCCCGATATCGACCTGGTGCTCCTGGATATTATGATGCCGGGCATGGACGGCTACGAAACGGCAAAAACAATTCGAAAACAGCCTCGATTCAAGGACCTGCCGATCATCACTCTGACCGCCAAAGCAATGAAGGACGACCGGGACAAGTGCATCGCGGCAGGCGCCAATGATTACCTTGCCAAGCCGGTCGAAGTCGAAAGGCTTTTGTCCATGTTGCGTGTATGGTTGTACAAAAGGTAACCTCGCGGAGCGTGGAGAAATGCGCAAAGAAGAAATCGAGGATATCGAGATTGAGTTGCTGCTCGACGCGATCTACAAGCGTTACGGCCATGATTTCAGGAACTATTCCCGGGCCTCCATCAAGAGGCGTATCCGAAACATCCTCGGCAGGGAAAATTATAGCGCCATCAGCCAGATCATTGCCCCGGTGCTTCACGATGAGTCTTTGTTTGAAAAGGTCATCTACGATCTGTCCATAACGGTATCCGAGATGTTTCGGGACCCGGAGTTTTTCAAGACGTTGCGGGAGTTGGTCGTGCCCTATCTCAAGACTCATCCCTTCATAAAAATCTGGCATGCGGGCTGCGCCACTGGCGAGGAGGTCTATTCGCTGGCTATCGTCTTGAAGGAGGAAGGTTTCTATGACCGGTCCACAATATTTGCAACGGACTTCAACGACGTTGCCCTGGGCAGAGCGAGGGATGGCATTTATCCTCTGGAGAGAATGAAGGAATTCACCGCAAACTACCAGCGTTCCGGCGCCACCGGTTCTTTTTCGCAGTATTACACGGCAGGATATGATGCAGCAATCCTGGAGCCTTCCCTGAGGAAGAATATCGCCTTCGCAAATCACAACCTCGTGACGGACGGAGTGTTCAGCGAGGTACATTTTATACTATGCCGCAATGTCCTTATCTACTTTGACAAGACCCTTCAGAACAGGGTCCTGAATCTGTTTCGGGACAGCCTGGCGCATGGCGGGGTGCTCGCGCTCGGCAGCAAGGAAACGCTGCAATTCACTGAGGTAGCCCGGGATTTCAAGACTTTGAGTCAAAAATGGAAGATTTATCAAAAGACCAGATAATAAAATCCGGACGCCATCGGGCTGTGGTAATCGGTCTTTCGGCGGGGGGGCTGAATGCCCTGAAAGTCCTGTTGCCATTGATCCCAATGGACTTTCCCCTGTCCCTGGTTGTTGTTCAGCATCTCCATCCGCAGCAGGACAGTTCTTTTTTCGAGAATGCTGGCGGGTTGTGTTTGCTTCCGGTCCGGGAGGCCGAGGAAAAGCAACCTGTCATGCCCGGCAGCGTCTATTTTGCGCCGGCCAATTACCATCTCATGATAGAATCGGACAGGAGCTTTTCCCTGTCCGTTGACGAGAAGGTGAATTTTTCCAGACCCTCGATAGACGTTTTATTTGAGTCGGCTGCGGACGCATACGGCGCGGGCCTTATCGGAATAATACTTACCGGCGCCAGCAGGGATGGGGCCGCCGGTTTGCGGCGCATAAAGCAAAATGGCGGATTTACTATCGTTCAGGATCCCGCGACAGCGGAATTTCCTGTCATGCCTTCGGCCGCTCTGGACGAAACGGAAGTTGACCGCGTGATGAACATACCGGAAATCGGCAGGTTCCTTGCCGGAATCGGACGCGCAGAGTCCCCCGTGTTTGATAAGAGGAAAAGTGAATAGATGGCAGCCATTCTGATTGTTGACGATAAGGAGAGCAATCTCTTTGCCCTTGAAAATGTTCTAAAGCGTCTGGATGTCGAGATCGTCAAGGCATTAACGGGTGATGAGGCCCTGCGTGCCACGCTCAATCATGATTTTGCCCTCGCCATACTAGACGTCCAGATGCCGGGGATGGACGGGTATGAATTGGCGAACCTGCTGCGAAGCGACGCCAGGACCACGCATATCCCCATCATCTTTCTGTCGGCGGTGTACTCTGATGAGCCATACGTGTTCAGAGGATATGAGTCCGGTGGGGTGGATTTCCTCACAAAGCCGTTTCGCTCCGAAATACTGCTGTCCAAGGTGAAAGTATTCCTCGAACTCAACTGCCAGAGGGAAGAACTGGAATTGCGTGTTTATAGACGCACTCAGGAACTGGCAAGGGCCAACGACGCCCTTCGGCGGAGCGAGGAAAAATACCGCGAGCTCGTTGAAAATGCGAGCAGCTTCATAATACGAATGGATACCGGGGGACACATCACCTTCGTCAATGAGTTCGGTCAAAAACTTCTCGGATGCGGCGAACAGGATATGCTGGGCTGTGATCCCATCGGAATCATTATCACGAGGACGGAGAATTCCGTGGGGGACTTTGCAATGCTTATCGAGGAGATCATGCGGGAGCCCGGGCGTTCCATCGAATGCGAGAGCGAGATTACGCTAAAAAACGGCGAGACCGTCTGGGTCAGTTGGACAAATAAAGCGATATTCGATGAGAAAGGCGCTCCGTCCGGGATACTAGGCATCGGTACGGAAATTACAGAGCGCAAAAGAGCAGAAGAGACACTGAGGCGTCATACGGCAAAGGTCGAATCAGTGAACCACGAACTTCAGGAATTTGCTTTCGTCGCTTCTCACGATCTCCAGGAACCGTTGCGAAAAATCCAGACATTTGCAGATCGCCTCAGAAAACTGCTTGGCCATGAACTTGATGAAACGGCAAAAGATTATTTCACCAGAATGGAAGATTCTGCAAGGCGCATGCAGCAACTGATTCGCGATCTTCTCAAATACTCGCGGGTAGCCTCAAAACCTGAGCCATTCTCTGAGATAAACCTCAATGAAGTGGCTGATGAAGTTGCACAGATATTCGAATTGACCCTGAATCAGACGGGCGGGAAGCTAGAAATCGCACAATTGCCCGTTATTGAGGCAGATGAAACTCAGATGAAGCAACTGTTTCAGAATTTAATCGGCAATGCTTTGAAATTTCAACATGGGAATGGAAAACCCCTGGTAAAAGTTTATAGTAACTGTGAGGGTGAGGAGGCTTGCCGGATTTTTTTCGAGGATAACGGGATCGGTTTCGAAGAAACGTATCTGGATCGTATCTTTGCGCCTTTCCAGCGATTGCACAGCCGGAATGAATATAGCGGTACCGGGATAGGGCTTTCCATCTGCCGCAAAATCGTCGAGCATCACGGAGGAAGTATTAAGGCACACAGTAAGCCGGGAGCAGGTTCCACATTCATCGTCAGTTTGCCGACCAGGCACGGGCGAAGCAGTTAACGCTATATACTCTGCGGCCCCTTAACCGGTTAAATTACCAGGAGGTACTCCAATGAGTTCAGTACTGCTTGAAAATGACCCTCCGATTGGCTGGCTCACCCTGAACCGGCCCGAGATCAGGAATGCGCTTTCACTGGAGATGATCAATGCGGTCCGGGACGCCCTTGACAAGGTTGAGAAGGACCCCCGGGTATCTGTTCTCGTCATTCGGGCGATCGGCCCGGCGTTCAGCGCCGGACACGACATTCGGGAAATGACGCGGAAGCATGAGAGCGTGAGCGAATTGCGGGAAATCTTCACCGAGTGCAACAAGATGATGCTCAAGATCCATGAGCTGCCGCAGCCCGTAATAGCGCAGGTGCACGGGATTGCAACGGCCGCCGGATGCCAGCTCGTCGCGGCATGCGATCTGGCCATCGCCGAAACCGGTGCCCGCTTCGCCACTCCCGGCGTGAAGATAGGTCTTTTTTGCACCACTCCAATGATCCCCCTGGTTCGTGTAGTCGGCAGACGGCGCGCCATGGACATGCTCCTCAGCGGCCGCTTCGTTTCCGCCGAAGAAGCATTGCAGTTCGGCCTGGTCAACAAGGTCGTCCCGGCTGACAAACTGGCCGAAGAGACCCGCAACTGGGCACTGGAACTGGCGCAGGCAAGTCCTTTTGTCCTCAGCCTCGGCAAGAAGGCCTTCTACTCCCAAGTGGACCTCGACGAAAGGTCCGCTTACGACTACGCGAAAGAAGTCATCGCGATGAATTGTATGGCGGAGGACGCCTTCGAAGGGATGAGCGCATTTATCGAAAAGAGAAAGCCGGTGTGGAAAAACGGATAAGCCCCTGGTCTGGGAGGGTTACGAAAAAAGGTTGGCATTCCCATATCATGGTGAAAATCCTATAGACGTCACCCCGGTGAAGCTTGCCCCGGAAGTCTTGAGTCCGGGAACCGACGTCCAGTATAGACGTGACCCCGGCGAAGGCCGGGGCCAGTGGCTTTAGCTTTAAAAATCAATTAGCTGGGAAAAACCCGGATTCCGTATGCCGGTAGCTGTTATCAGTGCCGGGTCGTTACATCCTTGTAAGATAGACTGTAAGGGATATTTATAGCCTATAAGAAAAAAATGACATGGATGTAAATAAACATCCATGCGAGTCGACAGGCCTGTATCCTATGCCGCTCCTAAAGGCGCGGGGCCGAAAAGCAATTCAATAATCCCAAAATCAAAGACTCTGCCAAATCTTCCAGTCGTGAACCTAAAGCCAGCACAAACGCTTCGCGGCATCATTGATTTGCGTGCCGGCCAACACGGGGCAACTCACACTGGCCTGCGGGACTAAAGGAGTCCGGTGATGAATGCACGCAAATAATGATGCAGGGCGCCAGTAACGTCTAGCAGTCGCGGAGGGCTACATTCGAGGCGCCTTTTTATCGAGCCAGTTTCCGTCGGTGCAAACCTTGCACCCTTCGGCTGTTCAAAGCTCATGTCCCTTCGGATAGCGTTCACCCTCGTACGGGCAGTCTTTTGTTTGAGTTGTTTCCATAGTTTGTCTCTTTTTGTCTAGAATATTCAGGCATTCTCTTTAAATAATCATTCTCTAATGTCGTTTCCAGCTATCGGCTCTTATTTCCTCCTGGTCCAGACCTGGGTTCCTCCCAGGAGGGGAATGCCTATATAACCCCGAACCTTCAGCAGATTCTCCCCGGCCATTGAGAAATTGCACCTGTATGTCCTTCCATCCTCGGGGTTATAAATCATGCCCTTCCATAAATTGTCCCCCTGATATTGAAATCCGGAGATCAGGGGCAAACCGACAAGGGTTCGATTTCTGAGAGCGGGATTCGGGTTATACCTGTCCACCTTGGGCCTGCCGGGCATCTGTTCATCGGTTGGCGGATAGTTGGGTTCTTCCAGGCTGGAGATTTTTCCGCAGTAAGCCGATTCGCATCTGTATATCTTGAAGAGCGCATCATTATCGGGCGTATTCCAGAAGCCGATTACCGAATCGGCATCGACTGCCCCGGCCGGGGCAGCCGTCAGAATTATCAAAAACAGCACGGGAAGGGTGATTCTTTTGAACATTTTCAACTCTCCGGTCGTTCCACGACGGGCCGCTGCAATTGGCACAGTCCACCCGCCGTTCAGCTTCGGTCTGAGGTTATGGTGTAACATCGGGAAAAAATAGATCACAAGGACCGCTGCAGTAAAGGAAAAAGGCTGAGAAACGGCGGGAGAGACTTTGGCGCACGTGGACATATGAGCTGAAGCCGGTGACTTGCCCACAACGTCCTGTCGGCACAGTATGTTTTGTGTGTAATACCGAGTTGCATTCAAGATTGAACTAACTAAAAGAGCGGGGGACTTTTCCCCGCGCCCCCGGGATTTCTGCCACACGCGCAAGCGCGGGAGGCAGAACGCGGCACCTCGCGGGGCGTGGAGATCGGCGCAGCGTTCCTCGCCGGGCGCCACCGCAGCGCCGCTCCTAAATGGCCCTGCAATGGCTAAGTTGGTGGCAACTCGCACTTTCTTTGTCATTCATTGGCACCATCTTGAACGCAAATCGGTATAAGATAGGACCAAAGGGGGGGAGATCGCCACGTTTAGAGTCATTGTCATGTAAAACGCGCACGTGCCCGTGCCTTAAAAAGATTGCGCCAGAATTCACCGTTTACGGGATCTTCCATCATTTCGGTAGTGACCGGATCTCCTGCGGCCACTCGGCGGCGGGCTTCCCGCAGCATATCGGCGAAACCGCGGCAGGCGGGACCGTTTTGGGAATGCTCCAGGGCCTTAACTCGTGTTCCGAATGATTTTGCCATATCATACCTTTAAAGAAGGGTTAGCGGTTGAGGGTCGAGAGTTTTGTTCCAGGGCACTGATACGCTGTTCCAGTTCGGCTACCTCCAGCGATTTGCGAAAACCTTCCGCCAAATGGATCAAGGTCCTTGCGTCGGAAGGGGTGATTCCCCCTTCGCGAAGCTTTGTCGTTAGAGCAGCGAAAAGTTTTGGAAGATCGGCTGTAGCGCCGATTTCCGGGAGGTCAATCTCAATCGGCGCGGCCTTTTTCTGGGGAACGAGGCGTTCGAGGCAAATTCGATCGACAACACGTCGAGAAACCGGTGGTGGAATTTGAGGGGTTGCAGTCGATTCTTAGGCAAGTCACATCTCCTGCGAGGGCAAGCTCGACCACTTTTTCGACCAGTGTTTCGGCCTTGCCGTCAAGGAGAGTCTTAGCAATGACCATGGTTCTGTTTCGGGTCCCTCTGGGTTTGCCATTAGGATTGCCTGATTGTCCTTTTTCGAACGGCATAGTTTTTTAAACCTCCTGACACGGATGGACACGGATGGACATGAATAAGCTCCTTAATCTCGCCCCTTCATAGCTAAGTCCCATCATTGCAAATTCAGGCCAAATTCAATGAAAGCAGTGAACGGTGGCCAGCGAAGAACCAAATTCCGGACACGGATGGAGGAGCGTAGCGGGGTGGATGGACATGAATAAGCACCTTAATCTCTACCCCTTCATTGCTAAGTCCCCTGTCCACTCATCGCGAAGCGATGCCTGAGTAGCTACTAAAAACTAATAACTAAAATAACTTAAAACTAAACCGCTGCTACTGAAATCTTGGCCTTGTATGATCGTAAAGATTCGCAGTTGTGCCTCTTCCCCGATCCAACTCGACGTCATAGTATGACTTGAAGATTTCGCTGATAGACCGGTTTTCCGGCAGCACATAGACTATGCCACTCGTTCCGGTAAAAGTCGGTCTCACGACGTTATCAAAGAATTTTGCGGGAACATTGATGCAACCATAGGAGATACGCCTGTCGAGCGGCGTTGGAGAGGCTAGGCGCTCCAGGCGGCGCTCCTTGGGATTGGTCGTAATCACCCGGTGCAGAGAAACGGCATTTTTGTAGTCCACCCAAAGGACGTCTTTTCTGTTGAAATTGTAGCCCAGTGAGGCCACGAAGCGGCCCGCCGGTGTGGTGCGCTCCTGAGAGCGAATGTCCGACAATTTCCGGTCACCGATACCGGGGACGGTGTAATCACCCCGTGCGAGGCCCAGCAGGACCGGGGCAGCGCCGCGAAGTCGTCCGTGGACATCGAATACAAAGACTTTGGCGTCCATCTTGTCTATGATCGCGAACGGCAAGCTGCGATTGTCGCCGGAGTCTATGACCCAATCTGCCATGTGCCGGGTTTGGTCGGACTTATGTTCCCCTTCGAAGTTCGCCCGCTTGGGGTGAGGTGCCGCGGCAGGTTGCGTCTCAACAGTTGGGCGAATCCCTGCGACTTGATTCGCAGGCAATAAGCTGACCGGGTTGGAGAATTGCGCGTCGTTCTGCGCAGCGGCAACCTGGTGGGGGTTGAAACTGATGGCTATCAGGCCAAGGCAAATCCCTTTTGCGATACTGGCCGCGAGCGCGCACGCGCTCCCTGAACGCTTTGTGCGCCTGAACGCTGCCAAAAGCCATAGCCTGATCTTTTCTATTGTTTTCAATGATTGTTCGTGCCCAATCGGCATGTTTCCATTGTCCTGCAATAACTGCAGGCGGCCCTGCCGGAACTCATTTAGTTGCGGTCCTGCTTATACGCAGGAGCCGGCCGGCGTGGCGCAGCCTGTGGTTGCCGTTCGACTACCACACGCCGGTAACCCGAATAGTACTGATAACCATAGTAGGGGTAACCCGCATAGTACGGATAACCATAGTACGGGTAACCCCAGGCGCCCCAGTAATATGGCCATGCTGCACCACCCCCCCACCACCAGGGTCCCCCGCGAAACCCAAACCCTCCGTGAAATCCGTGGCCACCATGAAATCCGTGGCCAGCGTGGAATCCATGGCCACCGTGAAATCCACCGCCACGGCCGCCTCTGAACGAATACCCTGGAGATGCAAGCAGCATTAACACTGCAGCCACCACCAGGACCATCGAAAAGGTCTTGATTAATTTCTTCATAGCATTGCTCCTTAAACAGATAATTGGCTCAACTTCGTAGCCGTTTTCACCTTATCAGACGTAGTTGGTTGCAGGTTTTGTCTACAAAAATGAGTAAATTGTCTCGCTGTCGAGAGGTTATTAAAAATCAGCTCTGCATTCAGTCCTGAAAGGAAAGAAAAACCGCACCTCCGTCGCTGGACCTAAAACCGCAAAAGACAATGGTTCCGCTCTTGCCCTCTGGATGGTCCGCAAACTCGGGGGGGGCGTCCCCATATAAGTTATCGCGCCGTGCGGAGGAGTGCACTATCCAGGCGCCCGGACTGATAACCCGATTCTTGAAATTACTACTCCCCCGGTTCTGAGACAGGACTGGTTCGCATTCCTTGCCACTGTGCTGAATCGGCGGGTTCCTTCCATATGATCTGGTAATCTTAACTTTTTCGCGCTTTCGATTTGTCACAATTAGGAGAGATCATTTAATTTCGCTGGTTCTCGATGATGGATAGTATAATAGATTGTTTTTTCATTGGGGAAACGAAGGCCTTCTCAAAAAGGTCGTCTCCGTTCATTGGGGACTCCAGCCCCATATCATCTGGATGGCGATTGAGGAAAAGAACGAAGCATACATCCCCGGGGA
>Ga0187862_10001994_pt1 | contig 21121 bp, 23 predicted proteins | sample June2016WEW_10_1_FD_133003 | JGI IMG/M metagenome (GOLD analysis project Ga0187862, IMG submission 133003) | Peatland microbial communities from SPRUCE experiment site at the Marcell Experimental Forest, Minnesota, USA - June2016WEW_10_150 | ecosystem: Environmental > Terrestrial > Soil >...
AGAGGTATAGGTGCTTCCATGAGGTCTTCATAAAAAGCCCGAACAGGATACCCCACAGCCCGCCCCAGAAGAGCGGCCTGTATACATCCGGCGGGCTCAACGGTATCGGGGCCTTTATCCCGAATGCCGCGCTAAGCCCCAACCCAAACAGGACGCGGCCGAAAAGGAGCACGGCCAGCGCACCTATAACCCCCGCCGCGAAGCAGATTGCCACCCGCTGCATCAGAGTTAAGCATTTTTCCATCACGTTCTCCTTACTTATTTATACCGCACAAGAAGGTTTTGTAGAGGGTTGTCAGCCCATATCACCATGCTCAATACTGTAAACCAGGCTGGAAGTTATCCCGAATCAACTCTCCCAAATGCTTTTACCCCCTCGATAATTTTGGGGATGAGGAGAGGGCGTCCAATAAGCTTAGACGCTCTGGCGATTCAGCCTGTGACAACCACATTTGGGTTAGCGTTGGCCGCACCGTCTCCAAGCAGCAACGCAGCGTCACTTCAGCACTTCCGCCGGGTCGGTTGCCCCCAAAGTGAAGTGAAATTTCTTTTCATGCTTTTTATGGTAAGAGGCTGTGTGGAGATCGTCAAGAAATGTAAAGATTTCATACTACTGCAGACAAAATATCAGTGAATGTCGTTGTTGGGCGCTCAATTGATACTGAAGTCGCCTGGAACGTGTTTATCTCAACCGTCTTAAAACGCTCGCCGTAATAGTGGCGCATCCGCTTCCCGAGCAGGTCCCCGGGATAGGATGCGCCTTTCCACTGCTTGCAGGAGTAACCGCCGGCGCCGATGTGGAGGTTCATATTGTTGGACTTCAGGCTTATCGATTGACAGCAAAAAGTCAGCGTTCGACTTCCACCAGCCAGAACCTTTCGTAGAATTCCTCGATTACTTCTTCCAGCGGCTTGGAGGCATCCAGGACCAGGAACCTTTCCGGCTCCTTTTCGGCGAGTTTCAGGTAGCCGTTGCGGACCTTCCCATGGAATATGCGATCCTCCTGTTCGATCCTGTCCCGGTCCGTTCCATCCCGAGCCCCAAGCCTGGACATGGCCGTATCTATATCGCAGTCGAGCAGGATAGTCCTGTCCGGCCACAGGTCTTTTGTCGTCCATTCCTGGATTATCCTCAGGCGCTCGAGGTCGAAACCGCGCCCGAATCCCTGGTAGGCAAAGGTGGCGTCGACGAACCGGTCGGTCAGGACCCACGAGCCTTTCTTCATGGCGGAAATGATGACCTGATCGGTCAGTTGGGCCCTGCTGGCGCTGTAGAGGAGCACTTCGGCGCGGCTGCTCATTTCTGATGATGCAGGATCAAGCAGGATTTCGCGGATTTTTTCGCCGATTCTCGTTCCACCAGGCTCGCGAGTCCTGACGAAAGGGATTCCCGCCCTTGTGAGCCAGCTCGCCAACTGGTCCATGAGGGTGCTTTTCCCACACCCGTCAATCCCTTCGAAACTGATGAACTTTGCCGGAAAAGAAAGCCGGTGGTGTTTGGGTTTATCCTGCCTGGATCTGGTCACGCAAATCTCTCATGAGAAACTGGTTCGAAAAGTTCCCACGCGAAGACGCGAAGACGCGAAGGGAATGACACTTTTCATGGTTTCAAGGGTGTCCCAAAAGGGACGTGAGTTACTGTTACGAAAAGTTTGATGGGTTACGCTCCGCTCCACCCATCCTACTACTTGGTGGGCTGCGCTGCGCTTAGCCCACCCTACGGTTCTTTTCATGGTGTCCCAAAGGGACATGAGTTACTGCGGTGAAGGGCTTATTTCTCCGCGAGGCGCGTTTACGCCTGTATGGAAAGATTGTCGGCTTCCGTCTTTGTGTCCTCGTTGTAATTCTGCTGTTGCCGCTCGAAGTTGATCCTGTTTTTCGCAACGTAGATTCTTTTGAGCTCGGGGAAGCCGAGGTTAAAAACGGTGCACACGCAGGCAAGCGCGTGCCAGAGGTCGAGAATGGCGCTTTTTGCCCTCTGCGGTTTAAACCCGCCGCCTTTTGCCCACCATTTCCACTTGAGGCTGTTTTGAAGTTCATCGATGCCAAGAAACGCCATGATGGCGCAGGTCTCAAACGAGGTCCCGTTTTCCAATGCGCTCAAAGACGCAATATCTTCAGGCTCGACTCCCACGATCTGGGAAAGGCTCACCAGGAAATGGAGCATATCGACAATTTCGACCTTGCCGTTCTGGGTCCCCAGTCCGTGGTCTCGAACCTCCCGGATTAGCTCGGCAAGTTCGGCGGAAAGCGCTTTGCGGTAGTTTTCGATCCAGATGGGTCTTTGTTCCGGATCGTTCATGGTCGTTTCGAAATCCTTGCCTGCATTTGCCAGGGTCCGGATATTCAGTTCCATTTGCAGCGAAAATATTCTGCGCATTCCTTCCTGTTCCACGCTCCCCCCTTCTTTGGCGATCAGCACTCGAGTCCCAGCCCTGCAAAATATTTTCTTACCTTTTTTGCCAGAAAGCGAATTCGAGGGTGCGCCTGGCTGGAATCTCTCAGCAAAATGAAATGCTTCCAGCCGCTCCAGCGGCCGCTGACGAAAATCTCGCTCTTCAGCAGGTTCGGTAGAATGTCCCTGGCGATCTCCGGCCTCAAGCCCCGGGCAAGGTCTTCTTTGTACCAGTGGAAAAGGACCTCCGCGCGCTTTCGCCATTCACCTGCCAGAAGGTCGTCAGGCGCAAGCTCGCCTTTGGCCTCATCGTATGAATTGTGCAATTCTTCGGGCAGGATTAGAACCATGCCTTTGTTCTCGTAGTTCACGTATCGGGTGCTTTCCTGTGTAAAAGAGAGCACCCGGTGGCGCACCACCTCGTGCGTTATGCCGCGGTCGCATATGAACCTGAATACGAAAACGGGAAGATCGAAATACGGGTCGGTTTTCAGGAGTTCCAGTTGCTCTTCTTCTCCCACGAGCGACGCTCGAGAGGGTATTGATTCCACCTGTCGATCTCCGGGGAAGAGGGCCGGGAAAAACCTGTTCAGGCTCCGGAGCAGAAAACCATGCACCTGTTCCAGCCTCTTCAGGCGGTCCAGGGTCTCGATCCAGGCCCGGAAATTCCCTGCCATGATAAACCCCGATCCCGAGTTAACGGGGAAAATGCGGTGAAAGCCGATCCTGTCGGGAAGTTCGTTAACAATGTCGGCAAAGGTGATCGGATCCGGTCCGCCCGGAATCTGAACGGCCGGGTCTTGTTCTACTTTCAGCACGATATTGCTGTGTTCGAGCACGGAAAGATGGCCGTGCGATTTGAGCATGAGCACAAATTTTTTGGCGGAATTCTCAGTTATCTTTTCTTCGGACTTGTAGGCCGTTCTTCCACATAGTTCGACAAGCCGCAATGCGCGATTCTCGTCACATGGAGCCAACCCGTACGCAGAAACCGAGCTTTTGACGAACTGGACAGACATTGCTCTCTCCTCTCCCAAAACCTATTTAGCAGCGTCCAAAACCTTGCGCTGAAGATTCAACCTGTCATCTGCAGATTGGCAAGCCCGACAAAAGCTCCACCTGCGCTAGGCGCAAATGCAAAAGCCGTTGAATTAAGAGCGGAAATGCCCGATTATTCAGGCGGAAAACAACACACCCCTCAGAGCGCAGGGTTACTTTTTATCTCGAATCGAGGTGAGTTTGCCAGCATTTTCTTCTCTTTGAGGAAACCCTTTTTCACTGCAGTGTCCCGCCTTTCGCCGAGATGACAGCAGAGGGCGCAGAGCTTTGAATCATTTTTTTTCGCCTCCTTCCGCTCTGGGCCGCATCGAGTAACGGCCCCGGCCGGACGGCTGATTCACCTCGTGATGCCGGAGCATATTGTGAGAATTGCGGGGATCCTTATGATGATTGACGGCGCGGGGGACCTCAACACCGTCCCGGCTTTCGAGGCGTCCATCGGAACCCTTTATGGCGCGGCATTTACAATGAAGTTCTCGGCAAAGAAGACGGGTGTGGGGCCGGATTATACCGTCGCGCCTCTTAGCGCTCAGACTATGTATGTCGGCCCGTACTGTGATGAGGCCCCGACAATTGCGGCAATGCACCGGTTCATCCTGGAAAAGGGCTATTCCCCGCGGGGCAGGCATCATGAAATATATATGAGCGATCCGCGCCGCACCACTCCCGAAAGACTGAGAACTATCCTCAGGCATCCGGTATCGAAATAGAGGCGCGAAAAGCCCGTATCAGTGTATGGTAAAGGGCGAAGCCGATTGGGCGGTCCCTTCCAAGTGGCCCTTTGCGTTATAGCCGATTACTTTGACCAGGCACTTGCTTGAAGTCACCTTCGGCACCTTCCACAGGAAACTTTCCCCGGTTTCTTTTATGGGCGCGATTGCCGCCCAGCTTTTGCCATCGTTGGTCGAGTACTGGAGTCTGAAGGATGCCGCCGCAGCCGGGGCGGTCCAGGAGATGGTGTAAGTCCCTCCTTTGTTCAGTATTTCCCCTCCGTTTGGCTCCAAAACCCGGATCGAAGTTGCCGGTGTAACGGTCACCGTTGCCGAGGCGGATTTGGTGGCATCCGCGTTGGAAACGCAGGTCACCGTCACCACAGCCGGGTTGGGCGCCACAACCGGCGCCGCATACAGACCCGCAGCCGATACCGTCCCTATGGTGGCATTGCCCCCCGAAACGCCGTTCACCTGCCAGGCAACCGAAGTATCCGAGGCTCCGGAAACCGAGGAGGTGAATTGCTGCGTCCTTCCAGCCTGCATCGTGGCGCTTGCCGGGGAGATAAAAACTGTTACCGAAGGCGGCAGGGCGGCCGGCATCAAAACGAAGAGCGTGATCGAATTGGCCGGAAAATCTGCGCTCAAGCCAGCCGCCGTGACCGCGACATCGGCTGCGTGCTGGATGGCCCCGGGCTGTGCGGCGCTGTATTGGTAAACGGCCGCAGACGGCTCCGGGTTGAAGCCCGAAAGAGCGACCGTGCTGGAAAGGGCCCCGGCCGTCTTATTGATTACCATGATCGTAAGCGCATTATCCGCGCTGCGCTGCGCCGCATAGATGGACAAGCTATCCTGGCCGGTGCTGGTTGCCAGAGTGCTGACGTCGCCAAAGCCGGCGCCCGCACCGTCGTAGTTGCGGTACATGCGGAAGGCGAAAGCGCCCGGGTCGGTCGCATTGGGAGGAGCCCACAGTGTCGCGAGGTCCAGCCCCTCACGGCCGAAAATCCCCAGCACATCGGCTTGCGCCAGGGCGCCATTGATATTGTCGAGCGCGCCCCAGTTGTACTCGCTGACGGCGAGCTTGGTGCCAGGGTAGTTTGCATCCACCCAATCCTTCATCCGTGGAATAAGACTCACGGCGACTCCACCGGGCTGGGTGCTGGAAATCCAGCTTTCGTCCATGTAGGAGGGGTCCCACAAGGAGCGCGTGGAACGCAGTCTGAGGGCCTGGGTGGCTGCGTCGCCCGCCGGCGATAATGCCACGCCGCCGGCCTGGGGATAATAGTGAAGGTCCAGGTAATCGAGAATGCGCACCCCGTGCTCCTGCTCGTAGCTGTTCATTTGCTGGAGGTACCAGGGCACGAAAGCCGTGTTGAGGTGGCTAGAGTAATCAGTTCCGGCGCTGCAGCCGTCAAGGGCGGAATAGAAATAGGCGCACCATCCCCAGAGTACCGGGCCGAGTGTTTGTGCCGCCGGGTCGGCAGTTTTTACTGCCTGCGCAATCGAAAAGGTGAGGTCTCTCAACTCGTCGTAAGTCGTAGCCCGGGGGTGGACGTCGCGGTGCGTGCTGTCCCACAACATGGGTTCGTTGTCCAGGTCGTAGTAGGTGACACCGCCGCTCGAGGCAAAACCGTACTTGGCGGTGAGGTGGCTGACCCAGTCCATGACGAACGGGGACCCGACGGCCTCGCTCGTATCTGCCGGGGCATTGCCGGTGATATTGCCGCCACTTGCGCCGACCCCGTTTCCGCAATCATTATCCCATGGATCGGTTGACTGCTGTGCTCCGTATTTGGAAACCTTGTAGCCGCAGTCATACGGGTGATTGCGAGGACTGTTTCCCGACGGAGTCCACCCGATCAGAGGCACGGTCAGGATGGTTTTCGAGTTGGTCTGGAGGTCCTGTTCAACGAACAGGTCGGACGCCGAACCGTCGGCCACCGGATCACCGTTGGGATATTTTCGAAATACCAGTCGCTGCCGGTATTATGCATGTTAATCTGCCAGTTGTAGCGCGTGGTGGAATTGCCTCCCCAGCGGCACACAGAAATCCTGAGATCTGCCGCCAGACTTGCGTCGGCAAAGTTCATTCCATAGATGTCTTCACTGATGGGGTGCCGCCCCGCTGCCGCGTTAACGGCAAGATCGGGTCCTGCCCCGGGTGGTGGCGGAGGCGTGGGGGGGATCCCCTGATTGGTAAAAGAGATCGCATCCAGGTAGAACGTCGGTTGGGCCCCGCCGCTGGTATCCTGCCATACGATCCCCCCGATCTGCCCCGGATTGCCAAGATTGGCAAGCAGGATCTTTACTTGCGTCCAGACGCCGGCGGTTATTGGTATCTCGACAGCATTATTGGTAAGGAGGGTGTAGCTTCCGTCCGCCAGCATCACACGGATCTTCTGGCCGCCCTGGCTGCCCCCGTTCACCCAAAACTGCAATGTGTCGTACGGAGTGCCGGCGAATGTCTGGTTGGCCGCCAGGTAGAGCCCGCCCCAGGCCGAGGTAATGGTCACGGCCAGCGAATTCGAGCCGCTGTACACGGGAGATGTGGCGGCGCCGGTCGTTGTGCCCCACGACCAGTTGGCCCACCCGGAATTGAGAGCGTCCTCATATACGATCAGGTCCGATGAAGCATTCGAAGCGGCACAGGGCAAAATGGCGGAGGCAAGCACCACCAGCATGCCGATCACTTTGACCATTCCGTGCACCGGTTTCGCCATCCGGGATTCCTCCTTTTTCATCAGCCATTGTCCGCCATGGTCACCGTTGCCGAAGAGGGCGAGCCCTCTGTGCAGGACTGTATTATGATTATGTTGACTGTGAACCCGAATGTCCCATTGACCGGCCCCTGCTCGGAAGCGACGGGTTTACCGCGCTTACCGGGATTATTTGCTGGGTTTTGCCGCCGCGGAATTCGGGCCGATCATAAGCGAAGACACGTTCACGGCTTCGAAATCGGACCCACGGACGAGGTCCAGATCGTGAAGGTCGTCATTGTTCCAGCGCGGGTCCGGGACGCCTGAAATGTACCAGGCCGAGCCGTTGTCAGCGAGCATCATGCCGTATCGTTTCAACGCTTTCAGGATGACCTGGTTCTGCGGCGAAAACCCTGAAATATCGAACCCGGCTTTAAGCCGGAACCGCTGGCCCATTGGGGGGTATTTCGTGCCGGTAAGGCTGGAAGCGTAATGGCGAGCGGGCCAGACGTAAGCCTTTCGGGTCTGGGGGGCGGTAAAGCGCAGCGCGTGGTTGATCTCCCCCGAAGCGACCTCGTCATAGCGTGCCAGGCCGGGAAAAATCGGAAGGCCGGCTGCATCTGCCGAAGTCCACCCGGCCGGCCGGAGTGCGTTCGATTGCAGGTTGAAAATCGCGCCGCTTCCAGCGGTCCATGTGCCTCCGGCCTGGGGATAGGCGCTGAAAAGCTCGTAGAGGATACAGTTGTTGATGTCTATTACCAGAACATGCCTGTCGCCGTTGCTCTGCGGGCCACCCTCTATTGGCGCATTGGCAGGGATGGGATAGGGGCCGGGATCGCTTTCATCGGCGTAGTCGAAGCTTATCTCAACCTCGGGTTGCGTTCCGGGCACGGTTATATAGGGAATGCCGATAGGGGAATCGGAATTGAGCGGCCAGTCGCCTGAGCCAAAATCGGGGTGAACTGTCCCCTTTGCCCCGATCGTCGCGATGTAGGTCGCCGAATGCGGGTCCAGCGGAAGTTTGTCGACTGGTGAATTCCAGACGTTATTGGCGGGAAAGACTCCGCAGGTTTGCCCGGCAGATTCCACGGTCAGGGCCAGTCCCGATAGAACCATGCAAAAGAAAACGATCACCCATGCAGATCCTGCTCTTTTCATTTACCCCTCCCTGGCTTTTCGGAAAAATAAGTTCCGCCCCGGCATGAGCGGATAAAAGGTTTATTTTCGGCTTGAAACCCGATGGTGTGCAATATGTGCGCCATTAGACCGGATTGTGTGCGGTAGGCTTCGTGAGCAAGGCTATGCTTTGGAGGGGCGCACGCGCTATTACGAGCAGGAAATCGGAGTAACGGCCTGGTTATCCGGACCTGGCAAGCTCAAGTCTGCGGGAGTTAAAGTCATCGCCTTGAGGTTTTCCTGCACTCCCTGCCATGCAAAGATGCCGGTCCGGGAAGCCCTTATACCGAGTTGCGTTCAAGATTGAACTAACTAAAGGAGCGGGGGACTTTCCCCCGCGCCCCCGGGATTTCTGCCACACGCGCAAGCGCGTGTGGCAGAGCTTCAGGCGCTCGCGGTGGCTGCAGCGTTCCTCGCTGGGCGCCACCGCAGCGCCGCTCCTAAATGGCCCTGCAATGGCTAAGTTGGGGGCAACTCGCACTTTCTTTGTCATTCATTGGCACCACCTTGAACGCAAATTGGTATTAATCCATACAGTATTGTAGGAAAAGACCTACAGAATCCCTACGAACAGGACTAGCAGAAAAAGTGAAAAGTTGAGAATACCACAGATTGTTCGACGAGAAGGTCACTCATGTACTATGATCGTGGTCATGTTGCCTTACAAAAACGACTGCCGAGGGAGGAAAGATGAGTTACATCGAAAAAAATCTTATGAATGGAGAAAACATACTTTACCGGGCCAGGTTGCACTGGGTGGTGTTTTTTTGGCCTGTAATCTGGTTTGTTGTTGCAATCGTGTTTTTTAGCCGTGGGGGTGATGTTGCTGTCACCGTCGGCCGCTTATTCATTCTTATCGGCATAGCCAAGGCGATTTCGTCATACATTAGCTTTTCGACCTCCGAATTTGCGGTAACAAACCAGCGAGTCATAGCGAAAGTAGGCTTCATTCGCAGGAACTCGCTTGAAGTGTTGCTCGGTAAAATTGAAGCAATTCAAGTGAATCAGGATATTTTAGGCAGAATTCTTGGATATGGGTCCATTACGGTAAGTGGAACCGGAGGAACAAGAGATCCGTTCCACAATATATCCAACCCACTTGAGCTTAGGCGGAAGATACAGGAGCAAGTTGTAATGCTGCAGAAACCGTAACGGAGGCAGGAAGAGGCGAAAAGCTATACACTACGGCGCAGAGAACGCAGAGAACGCAGAGAACGCAGAGAAAATCAAAATCTTTTTGGACAGGATTTTACAGGATTGAAAAATCTCCAAGGGATTTAGGGATTTAATTCCTCAATTCCTTAATCCGTTCTTAAAGTCCGATCAGTCACAGCGGGGGATCGCTTTCAGCCGGTCGAGAAGCTCCGAGGCGAGATGGCGGATTTTGTGCTCTGCGAAAGATCCATCCTGAAATATGCGAATTTCGGATTGGTCCTCGAGTAAAGGCACAAGAAGGGGCGCGATGGCGGCAGGGTCGCCGGCCATGTTGGTTGCCGCCCCTGGATCGGCGTCCGGCTTCAGCGGCGGCTGAGTCGTCATGAAAAGCAGAGTTCTAAGCGCAAGGCCTCTTCTCACCGGGTCGGGGGATTTCAACTGCGCCAGGACCGGGCCGGTCCATTCGCGCAAAAGCTCAGGCCTTTTCTGTGCAAGCCTGTGAATCCCCCACATGACTCCCCGTTCAAGCTCATTGTTTTCCAGCAGGTTCCCATTTTCATCTATGTATGAGACAAGGATTCGATAATATTCGCGGGCAAGGGTTTCGTTTTCGGCCATTATCTCCCCCAGAGCCTCGGGGGCGCCCCAGCCGATTCCTCCGGATTCGTCGTTGAGGCTCCAGATAAGCCGCCGCATGATGGTGCGGGCCGATTCCAGAGCCTTCTCAGCGATTGCCGATACGGTGATGCCCACTCCCCGGACCGCCCTCCACCTGATCACTTCGTCGGTTTCGAACAAGAAACAGAGCAACGGGTTTATGATTTTTTTCGGGGCGATATCGGTCCTTTTGAGCGCATCTTCAAAATCGGGCGACTCGAGAAGCGAGCGGACAAGTTTTCTCAGCCCAAATCCGCTGCGACAGGCGCAATATTGGTCCCTTTTGTCGAAATCCTTTTCCGTTATGCTCATGCCGGCCCTTTTACACCGAGTTGCGTTCAAGATTGAACCAACTAAAAGAGCGGGGGACTTTTTTCACTTTAAAGATCCCCCGCGCCCCCGGGATTTCTGCCACACGGGCAAGCGCGTGAGGCAGAGCGCGGCACCTCTGGTCATGGACAGGTCAGTGATGGCGTGGAGATCGGCGCAGCGTTCCTCGCCGGGCGCCCCCGCAGCGCCGCTCCTAAATGGCCCTGCAATGGCTAAGTTGGGGGCAACTCGCACTTTCTTTGTCACTCATTGGCACCACCTTGAACGCAAATTGGTATTTACACCTCACAGACACAGAGAACACAGCGCAGCCCCGGGCCGCAACCAAAAGACGAAAAGCGACAAGATCAGGGAGCAGGGAGCAAAAGCTTCCCGATTCACGCTAAGGCTTTTCTCTGCGGCCTCTGCGGTGAAGCTTACTGCTTTCGCCGCTTTTGGTTGCCGTTTTGCAGGACCGGTTGCCTCCATGATATCCTATTGTCCGATTAAAAACGAACTCAGGAATTCAGGAATTTGATTCCCCGTCCGCTCCCCGCCTTAAAAATATCCTTAAGCATGCGACTAACATTCTGGTATTATGCGCTAGTCTTTAATTTCATTATCCATGAACAATCCTTTCAAAAACTATCATCGAAAAGGGGGCTAAGGTGGAAAAACCAATCGCCGCCCATTATGAGGAAGCCGTACAATGGAGGCGTCAATTGCACCGCAATGCGCAGCCGGCGTGGCTGGAGTTCTACTCCACCGGCTTTGTGGCGGAAAAACTCGCCGAGTGGGGGTACGATCTGTTGCTTGGCAAAGACATTATAGCAGCCGATAAACGTGTTGTCGTACCCGATCAGCAAACCCTGGAGGCTGAATACCATCGCGCGACCGGAGCCGGTATAAAGGAGCAGTTCATTGCTCCCGCCAGGGGCGGCTACACCGGTGTAGTCGGTGTTCTAAAGGGCGCTCTGCCCGGGCCGACAGTCGGTTTCCGCTTCGACATCGACGGCCTTGAAATCCTCGAGTCCTGCGATCCCGCACATCGGCCCGCAGCGCAAGGATTTATCTCGCAGAACCCGGGTTATGCACACATGTGCGGCCACGACGTTCATACGGCCATGGGATTGCTGTTGGCCAGGCATTTCGCCGAAAACCGCCAAACTCTAAGGGGAACGGTTAAATTTCTGTTTCAGCCCAACGAGGAAAACCTTGGCGGGGCCGTGGCGATGGTTGAAAAAAAGGTTGTCGATGACCTGGATTTTCTGTTCGGAGGACATGTCGGTATAAACAAGGGGCAAGTCGGGCAGATTGCCATGAGGGTGAAAAACTTTATGGCGCTGTCTCGATTCGAGGTCACCTATCGCGGACGCGCCGCACACGCAGGGCTGAGTCCAAACGACGGCAAAAATGCTTTGCTGGGTGCATGTGCGGCCGTAACCAATCTTTACGCCATTGCCAGGCATGCGGATGGGGCCTCACGCGTCAACGTGGGGGTGATGCAGGCTGGAACGACCTGGAACATCATTCCGGAGAAGGCTTACTTCCGCATGGAAACGCGCGGTGTGACCAATGAGATAAATGACTTCATGGCCGAGAAAGCCAGGGAAGTGCTGGAAGGCGCTGCGAAGATGTACGGTCTGGCTCTCGAGATCAAACCTGCGGCCACGGCGCTCAGCGCCGAGAGTTCACCCGAGCTGATAGAGCTGGGAATTTCAATCGCGGAAAAACTCCCGTCGACTACCCGGGTAATACAGGAGGTCGACTTCAATGCATCCGAAGACGTGACCGTGATGATGGAGCGTGTTCAGAGCAGGGGGGGCAAGGCGCTGTTCGTCCTCTTTGGCACCTCTGCAGGCGGCGGCCATCACAGCACGACGTTCGATGTCGATGAAAAAGTCATCCGGAACGGGGCTGAATTCCTGGCCGCCATGCAGGAGGGCGTGACGCGGTGAAATAGTGAATAGTGAAGAGTGAAGAGTGAAAACTGAAAGGCATCGCCAAAGTCCGCTTGGAGGACGGAACGCTTCGCTTGGCGGAGGTGCATTGGTTTTAAGCCCACGGTATCGGAAGAAAAAAAATGAGAATCAAGAATTTCTTGGACTAAGGACTGAGCTATGACAACAAAGCCTCCAAAGCAGGCGTCACGTTTCGCCATCTGTGTCGACACCGATGCCCCGGACTTGCTGACCCCGCGCATGGTGTATCAAGTTCAGCCAGATGAGAGCGCAGCCAAATCAGATTATCTGCGGGTCATTGATAACGAGGGCGAAGACTACTTATATCCGGCCAAGTATTTTGTGCTAGTTAACTTTCCGCAACAAGTCAAGCGGGTTCTGATCGGGACGAAACTCCCCCTCATCCGGAGTGTCCCCAGTAGACGTGGCCGGTCAACTCTCAAACAGAAACAAAGTCCATAGAAGGCTGCCTGAACGATTCGAAGATGCAAGTAAAGGCCGCCAGCGATCCGAGATGAATCACAAAGCTTCGGAGCAACTTCGCCTACCAGGTCCGCTGTCGAGTTCCGCTTTGCCAATTCCGACATCGGTACTCCAAACACTGATTTCACCGCACTCAACAACCCTTGCCAACCCTTGAAGCGCGCGGAACGGATTCCCGCATAACGCTTATGAACCTAACATTTTAACTTTTCCTTTTCGGCACCAGTGGCCGATGGCATGGCGATTAAGATTAAAGACTTGGCTCATCCTCGAAAGTTCCAGGGGAACGGGGCTCAAGTCTCGCAAAATTGGTTCTATTTTCACTTCACTCGTTCGAATGTGAGAATCCCGCGTCCCATACCTTTTTCAGGCCAGTTAGGACTGACGCGCCACACGGTGAGGACCTGCAGGCGGTTGCCATCCACTTTGAAAGAGCGCCTCTGTTCGGTGCCTACCCACTCCGGATTCCAGGCAACATCGACTTTGGTAATCCACTGATCCCCCTCTATTCGGTATATTCCTGTATAAGCGATCAGGGTGTTCAGCAACTCTGCGCGTTCATGATCAGTTGTTGCTGGTTTCCGTCCCTCTGCGGTGAGGACAAACATGGCCCGCTCGGGCGTGAATATTGCCTAGCCCGTCGGATTTTGACCCATGAGGGACTCTTTTTGACCAGTGGCCTGGATTTCATTCTCATACGAAACAAGTTTCCACGCGCCTTGAATTTGTGAGTGATCGTCCGCTAAAGTTGGTTGAACAGGAATTAGAAATAAAACCAGAACAATTAACCACTGGTACTTGAACATAGCATCCTCCTTGAGGCTCTTGTTTTTAGGTAACCTGCCCAAAACACCTGAAATATACAATTTCTCCAACAGTCATTTCCGGTCCTGCCTGTGCGAATTAGCGAGCATCGTCAAGTACAATCATACAAAGCCGATAATCAGTGTAGTAAAGTGGATCCCCATGCCTCAGCCACTCTGATATCCACCACAAACGTGACCTCAGGGATAATCCACTCCAGTGCTTTCTCCATTGAATCCGCAACCATCGCTTTTACCTGATCCGCTATATCGTCTCTGGCCTCCACTATTATTTCGTCATGCTGGGTGTGGACAATGCAGGCATCGAGGGTGTTCAACTTCTCCGCAATTCCGATCAGAGCCAATTTAAACCCATCGGCACCGTTTGCCTGAACTGGAAGATTGAATAGAGAACTGTCCCTCACATCATCCTGAATTTGAATTATCCTGCCGATCTTTGTCCTGACACGTTTCTCAGCTCTGGCTGGGGCAACAGCCGCCTCTCTCCATTTGAATATGCCCTCAAACATCCTATAGTAGCTCACAGTGAACGATCTCACCTCGTCAAGGCTTATGGTGTGGCCCATTCCACTCAATTCCTGATGGATCGAGTACTCTGATCTCCCATAATTCAGGCCCAGCTGGGAATAATCGGCAATGACCAACTTGTACCCTGGGCGCACTTTGAAGAATGACCAGCCGTGAGAGGATGTGTGCCTTAAAAAAAGTGCTGAAACCAATCCTATTTCACGTCTCATTTGCGTATTCTACTCGGGAAATTGTATGCTGTTGAGGGTTCCGGAATGCATCGGAGATTTTTCGGAATGCAGTTAGGGAGGCATTGCACAGAACTTGAGGGTATTATTTCGTGCAATGACAGTTTGGTCCGGCATTTATTTAAACGGCAACAGGTGAAGGAAAGAAAATGAATATAAAAAAAGGAGCCCGTCTAACGGCAGCTTTCGTACTTGCAAGCAGTCTGTTTATCCATGCGGCCAGAGCCGATATTTGCTGGGAAGCCGAGACGATAATGACCAATGTGCCTCATAACAGTAATGGATCTTCCATTCAGAGGTACTACTTAACGACGTCAGCTTTCCGATTGGAGCTGGATGATAAAAAAGTCTATATCCTGGATCACAATACCAAGAAGCTCTACACTCTGGACCCAAAAAAGAAAAAGTTCAGCGTGCTTGATTTGAATAACCCCCCCTGGCTTCTAGCCGCTCTGCTTGCCGCAGTGCTAAGCCCGCGGGTTGTCCGGACCGGCGAGCTGAAGACAATTTCAGGTTACAGGTGCCGCAGATGCGGCGTGCATGTTGCTATTTTCATCAATGGGGAGTGTTGGTTTTCGGACGAGGTCGAGGGTTGCGGAGAATTTCGGGTTTTGGCAAGAAAAATGGCAGCAGCCGTCGAACACACTTCTTTATTCAGTTGGATCGATATAACGGGAGCTTTCGACCGTGTCGGCGGTTTTCCGGTTTACGCAGTCTATCACGTTTGGGGAGGAACAGTTGAGATGAAGCTGATAAGAGTTGAACAGAAATCCCTTGATCCGGATTTATTTATTGTTCCGAAAGACTACATCCCAGGGAAGGTCAGGTTGGCCTCAAAATGCGCAAATTAGCGAAGGATCTGAGTTTTCATCTCTGCTATCGAGATCGATCCCCGGAGTTGATTTGTTCACGGCTGAACTCCTTGGCGAAGGATCTGGGTCAAATACGTCAGAATCAAGTCCCAGCGATTCTAAAAACTCTTTCGAATACATAGTCTTTTCTCCTTATTTGTCACCACTGTCATCACTCGCAAAACCCGAATAAGATGAGTGGTGACACCTGATTATATTTTAAAAACAATATGTTAGAGGGGATGTCATCATTTTCACCACTGTCACCGCTAAAAAAACACTATATATAATGGAATATTTGCCCTTTATTTCGAACCATATATGCAACAACACCAATGAACACAATGATTGATCTGCATATATGATATGTTTTTTTAGTGATGACAATGATGACATTGATGACAAACCATATAAATCATTGTAAAGATTCACTTTTGTTGTCACCACTACTGTCACCACTTTGATCTCCACTGATGACAAGATCTCAATCCTCCACCGTCGCATCTGGGATGCCAAGCTCTTCTTCTATAGACGACCGTTTCAGGCAGTAAAAACGGACCCTCTCCTCGCTCGATTTGGACCGGATCAATTTCTGATTCCTGTCCTTATCGTGATCGAGCCACCCCCGATCATGCCATGCTCCAATTATTGCTTTTGCTTCCCATCCATTTTCGCTCAGGATTTTTTCGAGCTTCTGGGGATAAAAAGCTGTCGTGGGATTTAAGGATACCCGCATCCGCACAATTTCTGATGCGATCTCGATGAGTTTTATGGGCGTTGCAATCTCTGCTCCTTAAGCCTGATTATGAATGGCGCGGCTTACCGGCTGCCTACCGGAGGAGCGGCGCCAAATTTTGCCGGTTGAGTACGGATCAATTCCTCAATCCGTAAACTCCTTCAATTTCTCAATTCCTGGACATCTTAACCTGAATAATGCGTCAACTTGCCCCCCAACTGATGCCGAACCGGATTTCGGGGTCAGATTCCATCCGAAAAAGCTCTTGGAATGCCGAATGTCCGTAAAGCATACGATATTCCAACCAAAACCCGTAAAAAAATGCCGATCAGACCAATTTGGGTAATTTGAGATGATAGCCCTGCTCAAAGCTTCGGATACCTCATCCCCAAGCCTCAGCCACCCTGATCGCCGCGACAAAAGGTACATCTGGAATGATCTTCTCAAATGCCGTCTCCATCGATTCCGCAACAATCGCCCGTACCTGATCCTCTATGCCATCTCTGGCCTCGATTATTATTTCGTCGTGCTGTGGGATGAACGATACGAGCATCTGTCCCCTCCAGCCCACGAGAAATGAGGTACAGGGCAAGTTTGAAGGCATCGGCTCCCGTAGCCGGAACCGGAAGATTGAATAGAGAGCGGACGCTCGCATCATCTTGGATTGGATGATCCTGCCGATCTTAGGGACCGCCCGCATGGACTTCGGGTCATATATGATTCGAGAATGAGAATATTTTAGACGGTACTTTTCCGATCAAGAAGGAGAGCTGTAGCAACTTTTTCGGCTTAGTCGCAACACACTTTTTTCCAGAAATGCACGGTTATCCGCACACTCTCCAACTTGCAACCGCGATTCAACGAGTCAAAGTCCAGCTTAAGCAGCATCTCCAATTTACCTCACCAAGGATACCCCTTGATGGTGAAGTGTTGCACGTTACACAGAAATCATGCAACGCTTACGTTGCATGCGACACACTTCAATTCAAGTTCACACCCTTTGATGGCTCTTGCCATACCGTAAGTGTCTACATCTTCTAGCTAAAGTGTAAACGTGATGCCTCTCGATGCGGCGGGCATAAAACTTGCATCAAAGATAATCCAGAATGGCTCATTTGCCTCCAATCATGGCTCTCTTCTGTTATTCCATTGGGCAAGGGACAACAGGCTCATGGAGGTACCCCTGGCAAGCGAAACGTTGAACTTCTCAAAAAAGAGCAGTCATGAACCTGAATTTATGCTGGAGCCCATGTTCGAGTCGAGGCAGTTTCCATGTTCAGGTGTGAATCAAACGGAAAACGAACATCATGCAAAAGACCCTGCAAGGTCGGGAAGAAAGGAACAACAGAGAGTACTTATGGCGACGGAGTTCACGAGAAAATGGATTTTATTTTGAAGGTAACGAAGGCTTTGTCAAGCCATATATCCTGATTTCCATCGAGTGCAGCTGCAGGTCCAGATCATCGTTTGCGGCAACTCCCCAACAGTTCACAGTGAGCGGGGAAACGTAGGTGGAGATATGTCTGTCGAGAGGGTGCAGAGCCGGTTCAGCCATGCGAGGTGCCCTCTTTTTCCCAACACAGTAAATGGTTGATTTTAAGAGTATCAATATGGCTGGTTGCCAACAATGATTGGCAAAGAGGAGCTAAAATGAAAAAGTTAACAGGTTTATTCCTTTTGGGAGCAGCTTTTGCCCTCGTACTCACTGTCGGTAGTCCCGGCAGAGCAAATGCTTTCGTCAACGGCACAGACGGCAATTTGGTCCTCGTTGATGGCGTAGGCGCAGGCGTTCATGTAGGAGAATTTGGAGTTGGCGTAGGGATAGGCACAGATCACGATATGAACGACCAGCGTCGAGATGATGAACGTCAGAGGGCATATGACCAGGGTCAGGCTAATGAAAGGGCACATGACCAGCGTCGAGATGATGAACGTCAGAGGGCATATGACCAGGATCGAACAAAGGAAGAGACGCGGAGCAGCACAACGACCACGACGACTGAGAGTAAATAATCAGTCGAGTCTGTAAAAAGTTCAGCAGCCCGCAGGGAATGGCCCTGCGGGAAACAGCATTCCTGCATAGTGAAATAGGGTATCAACCATATTGCTCATCGATCCGCTTCTGATAGCGTGTACTGATTCTTGCCATTCTTTATCAATTTTTGGCCGGGTCCGTTCCTGCTCTCCGAATTTGATCCCCGTGCGATTTCTCACTCGGTCTTATTTGCTCGAGGAGAATTTTGTTATGATTGCACTCCAGGCGATCCGCCCCGGAAAAATAGAGAAAGATCTATCTCCCATAGCATCCCATCCGCAGTCTGAATTGAAGACCTCGCAAAGTAGGCCCTTTGACGGTGATTCCGAGCGGCTCTGCTGGAAGCGCCGAAAAACCATTACCTCGTACCAAGAGCTTCTCGAAAAATGGCGTACACCGGTCGGTCCTGAATCGGTCCTTCCTTTCCCCAAGGACCTGAGCGCAGCGGCAATTTACCAGGAACTCTTGGATAATCCAACCTGCGACCTGCGAACTGATCTCGAAATCGCCTACGTTCAGCTTGAGTCTTTTATCCCGGATGATGAATATAGGATTCTTTCCGAGTTCAAAAACGCCGACAAACTTGCACTGGAGCTGGCTGCTACGGGCGGACCAGCTAATGTTCTTGCAGCAGTAAGGCTTCTCAAGAAAGCGAAAGGCGACATCGCTGTAATGATTCAGGAGAGGATTTCGCAGAAAATGCAGGGCAGACTCCAGCAAATCGGAAAGTTATGCTCGGAAGACCGGTTGGCGTTCTCATGACCGTCCATGGGCTCAAAAAGAAGAGCAAAAGAACTGTGACATCTTGCCAACATCGTAACTCTCCGTTTTCTCAAGATATGATTTGCTTATAGAATCCCACTGAGAATTTGAACTCGGGAATTCACAGCTTTTTCCTGTTGCTAAAATGGCGAGAGGACTTCGGTCGTGAGGAAAGTGGAGATTGTTGTTCAGAAATTAGGACAAATATTATGATATGACAAAATTCACTGAATTATCAGGCGCATAGGAAGAAGCGAAATACCTTGTGTAATCTGCACGCTCTGCGAGGTGTGGAGTTCTTTCCTCATAAATCCATATTGGAGGACCCTGCGAAGGAGCAGGCCCGTGAAGGGCGAAGTGTGAAGGGTGAAAACTTCACCCTTCACGCTTCATCATACGGCTACCAGTTAAAAACTTTGTCCAGCTCTTCGTCTGGGACAGTGAACACTACATTATGAGGCGCAACCGGCTCGGTTTTGAAAAACCTCGGCAAGCGGTCGTGCTCTTTGGTAAAGCCTGCCTTCATGTTGAAGTCCCGCTCGGTTTTCAAGATCGTCTTGCCCAGTTCCGCGACGTCATTAGCGGTCATGCTCAGACCATAGAAGGCATTGATCAGATCGATGAGCGCCTGAAAAGTTTCAGGTTGGTCCAGAACCGCAAAGGCGATGAACAGGCACATGCCGGTTGCGTCAACCGCTGCGGTTGCGATCTGGAGATTGCGAGAGAGCTCGATCTGTCCCTCGGGTTTAAGCGGATCGACTTTGCCGCCCACCCCGAGAATGTTTGCGGTCACAGCATACCCCGCCGTGTGATCGGCCCCCATTGTACTTGTGGCGTAGGTTACACCCATACCCTGCACGGCCCGGGGATCGTAGGCGGGAAGGGACTGCCCTTTAACTACGGGCACTCGTTCGACGCCGAAGACTCTGCCGGTAACCGCCGCGCCGCTGCCGAGAATGCGTCCGAGAGGCGTGCCCTGGCCCACTTCCTTGACAAGCCTGATTGCGCCCTCGGCATCACCGAACTTGAGAAGGCCGGCTTCCATGGCAACCCCCAGGGTGACCCCCATCTCTATAGTGTCCAGCCCGTAGTTATCGTCGAGAAAATCGAGCATGGCTATCGCATCGAGATCGCAGATGCCGCAATTGCCGCCATGGGCCCATACGGTTTCATACTCCGGCTGCTTGGTCAGAAAATGGCCGTCCTTATCGTGATAGGTTCCCGAGCACCTGATGACACACCCCCGGTGGCAGCCGTGGGTGGCCAGACCCCCTCGGGCTGTTTCCGTCTCGGCCTCGGTCTCGCCGCTGATCATGTGAGCCGACTCGAAACGGCCCTGCTTGAAGTTGTAAGTGGGATAGCCTCCCGCTTCATTTAAAATGTTGGTCAAAACGTTGGTCCCGTATGCGGGGAGGCCTTGTCCCGTCACGGGATGGTTCCTTAAGCCCTCGACGAACTTCTTATTTGCTTCTTTGTATTTCTCCGGGTCTTTGGGGGAGCGCATCTTCATGCCGGAATCATCCAAAATGATGACCTTGATCCCCTTGGATCCCATTACCGCGCCCAATCCTCCACGTCCCGCATGACGGGTGGGGCGAAACTCCACGTCGGTACAGGCGACGGTAGCCGCGCTCAGTTTCATTTCTCCGGCCGGTCCGATGGAGATCAATGCCACGCCGTCCCCGTACTCCTCTTTCATTTTCTCTGCCAGATCGTAGTTGGGCAGCATCTTAAGACTGTTGTCTTTGGTAATCTTTACCCCGTCTTTATTTACGTAAACCTTCCAGAGATCGTCATTTTTCGGCTTACCTTCCAAAACGATGGCCGCATAGCCCAGTCTTGCCAATACCTGTGCTGCCTGGCCGCCTGAGTTGGATTCCTTGATTCCCCCTGTGAGGGGACTCTTGGCGCCGACCGAAAGCCGTCCGGACATGGCGGCGATAGTGCCGCTCAAAATACCCGGGGCAATTACCAGCTTGTTTTCCGCTCCGAGAGGATGACAAAGCGGTGGCACCTCCCTGGCCACCAGAGAGGACGTGAGCCCGCGGCCTCCCAACCCCGCGTATTCTCCTGTGGGGACCTCTGTTGCCTTCGGCCCTCCGATTGCTCCCGTGTCGATCCTTAGAATCTTGAGCATAAGTTTTCCCCCTTTAGCCAGATTCTACAGACAGCCAAACGCCATGGCAGGCGCACGGCGCACCTCCCACGCTTGTTTGAGCCCAAAGCGCCTTTGATCTAAATTACTATCTTATGTTGCTTCTGGCAACTGGAGGTGGAAAGACTTTTCAGCAAGACCGCACAGGTATCCTGGATTTCATCAATTCCCATTTTGCACCGGTTTTAAAAGATCCCCTGATTTCATCGGCATTTCGCACTCACATTAGTTGCGGCTATCCGTCGATTTGGATGCCGCCTCTTTTAGGGGCGATGGTTTAGACTAGTAGAGTGATTCCAAATTAATGTTGCAATAATTTGCTTTTCATGTAATTTTCCCACTCCGGAGGTTAAACTTAGACGGAGGAGGGAAAAATGCCATTTCAAAGAACGAGGCCGGCACT
>Ga0187862_10002001_pt1 | contig 21088 bp, 14 predicted proteins | sample June2016WEW_10_1_FD_133003 | JGI IMG/M metagenome (GOLD analysis project Ga0187862, IMG submission 133003) | Peatland microbial communities from SPRUCE experiment site at the Marcell Experimental Forest, Minnesota, USA - June2016WEW_10_150 | ecosystem: Environmental > Terrestrial > Soil >...
GTTTGTCGTCTGGCTCGCGAAGTTGCAAAGGCTCTGACGATCACCGTGCGCTAGACTGTGACGTTATCTAAAAAGGGGATGAGTTGATTTCTCAAAAAGTCAGCGCGGGCCTGCTGCTCGTTCTCACTGCGTTTGTGGCTCTAGTCTTTTTCTTGCTGCCGCGGATTCCTCAGCCGCAGGCATATCATCTATTCGCCGATCGACGGTGTTTTCTCGGTATCCCCAACTTCGCCAATGTGGTCTCCAATCTACCTTTCGCAGTGATTGGATTGTGGGGCCTGATTTTCTTGGTGGGAACCAACCCGGATCAGATGACCGGGCATTTTCTTGATCAGCGAGAACGCTGGCCGTATCTGTTTGTTTTTGTCGGATTGCTGCTGACGGCGTTCGGTTCCTCTTACTATCACCTCGATCCCAACAACGCGCGGCTCGTATGGGACAGGCTGCCAATGACGATAGCCTTCATGTCGGTCGTGGCGGCGGTAATCGCAGAAAGGATTAGTCTCCGTGCCGGCCTCTGGCTGCTGCCGATCCTCCTGCTTGTCGGATTAGGCAGCGTGTTGCAATGGTACTCGAGTGAGATACGAGGTGTTGGCGATTTGCGCTTCTACGCCGCCGTGCAAGTGTATGCCGCGCTGGTGCTCTTGGTGGCACCTGTCTTTCCACCACGGTACACGCGGGCGTTTGATTTGGAGATTGTCGTGGGTTTCTACGTCCTCGCAAAGGTCCTGGAAACCCTCGACCAGCCAATCTTTGCAGCAACAAAGGTCGTAAGTGGCCGTACCCTGAAGCATCTGGCCGGGGCCGCCGCTGGTTACTGCATCTTGCGAATGCTGCAGAAGCGGCAGCCAGCTAGGCCGCTACCTTCAGCTCCTCGTCTTGGATGACAGTACGAAGATGAGAGCACGAAGTGGAATGGCGGCAAGACGACAGCTTACTTTACAAACTTGCCGTTACGCACTTCATACTCAACGCGGAACGGCTTCTGCGCCTTGCGATCCTGCCAACCCTCCTCGACGATCAGGCTGTTGGCTTGGGCAAGGCGCTCGGAGGGCTGCGGGTGCGAGCGAAAATATCCCTCCAGGCTTTGAATGGCCAGCTGCGAGAGCTCTTCTTCTGGGCTCTCCGCATGAATGATGTATTCGCGGTGCAGCTTGCTGAATTTCTCTAATAAGCTGACTGCGCCATAAGGCGAGTAACCGCCGAGAACTGCCAGGCGCATCCCTTCTCGATCGGCTTCGAGTTCCTCGTCCTTGTTGTAGCCAGCTTCCCACACCGCGAGCGGGATGTGCACCAGCGCGCCCACAACGCCAAGGTTAAGATTGTGCAGCCGGGCCTCGATCTGGACGCGTTCGGCGCAGTGGTAGTGATCGATATGTTCCACTTCGTGCCCGATGATGAAAGCGAGTTGGTCCTCGCTGCTCATCACATCGAGCAGACCTTCCCCGACATAGACGTGGCCGCCCGGCAGGGAGAATGCATTGATCATGCTGCGATTATGGATAAGATGAAACGAATAGGGCAGACGCCGATGCGCGTGCAACGCAACCTCGTCGCCGACGCGGCGGACGTAACTTTCGAGCCCTTGCTCTTCTGGACCTACTTCGACGGGAACCAGCGCGGCATTGGTGACCGGATATTGTTCGGCAAGGTGGTTGCCAATGGCAATCTCCTCGTCATCGGAAAGATGTGTCAACCGCATGGGCACACGGCTCAGGTCACGCTGAGCATCAGCCGCGATCGCCACCATGGCATTGGCCGAAACCGGTGTGGACTCGTGCCGGCGTTGGCTGAAGTAGAGCGCCGCAACACCGATCAGGAGCACGGCAAGAAATGCGGTCAGGCGTTTCATAGGGCCTGCGTCATAGAAACTGCGTCATAGGAATTGCCGGATGGCGTCGCGGTACTTGCTATACAAAAACGACACCAGCAACAACGCCGCCCCAAGAATGATGAAGGTGATGTAGCGATCGCGCGGCGCCAGCCCCCACGCGTCCCGCGCCAGCACCTTGCCGACACAAAGCAACAGCAGGCTCAGGCCGGTCAGCCGATAGCTGCGCTCGCCGACCGCGAGGGCAAGCAGTACGATCAACACCCCCTCGATGCCCCATGCCACGGTAACCATGCCCGCGCGCATCTTGAGAGCGAGCATGAGCGTGAGCAGAAGCACCGGCGCAAAGAACATGAACTGTTCGGGATGTCGCACCAGCACCGCTATCCAGCGATATGAACTTGACCGATTCGAGGCCAGCTCGGCTTTGTACCGATCGCGCAACCGAAAGGCAAACGGAAGGCACGCGAACAGGACAGCCACAGCAGAGCCCAGGACAAAATAACGTCCGGTCCAGTCGCCGCCGCTGAAATAGCTTGCACCGAAGAGATTGTGCATCACGCCCCGGGTACAGGTACCCAACGTCAGAAGCAATCCCTGGTGCTGGAGGATCGACCGGTTCAGCAAAAGGGCGAGTCCCAATAGAACAAAGACCACAACCGCCCATGCGGTGGCAAGCCAGTCGTTCGCATACTGGAAGTACAGCAGGGCAACGACGCTGCCCGTGCCCATGTAACCCATAAGCACATCGAAATACAGCCGACGATCATCCCGGACACTTTTTTCGTCTGGACCCAACTGCGCATAGACAAAAAAGAAAATAAGCGTGAGCGGCAGCACGGTATAGATTCGGGGCCCCCAGAACTCGCCCGGATTGCCCGCCGTGAGGTTCGCAAAGAAGATACGACCAAACGCAGCCGCCAGTGCGACGTACGCCTGAAATCGAAACTGGCGCGTGTTACGCAAAAGGCCGTATTCGAAGAGCACCAACCCGAAGACTGCCCATCCGACGGCAACACTCAGTGGCTGCAATTCATACCACATGAGCAGCGACACCAGAGCCGACGCGGCCCACGAATAAATGTGGTGGAACTCCCGGGTTCGCCACTCTTCGGGCATGCGAATGATCCGAGACAAGGCGTAGAAAACGACCGCGACGATTGAGAGTGAAAGCAGTCGCACGCCGATGCCATGCCAGGTTTCCGTCACATACAAGTTCACGGTGACACTGCGGAACATGGCGAGTCCCGCCAGCGCGTGCGCCTGCCACCGGAGGTCCTCGACTTCAAACTGGCGATCCACCATGGCCAGCACCAAAGCAAACACAGCCCAAACCACTGCCAGCCATCCACCGGGAGCCTCATACCATGCCAAGAGGGATAGCAGTCCCGTCGCGGCAAACGTATGCAGGTAAGCAATTGCGCGCCTGGATTCAGAGTCGGCCACAGTGGCCTGGCGCGAGAGGAAATAAAGGCCCGCAGCGACTATCGAAACCGTAACCAGCCGCACGGAGAAGCCGCCCCAAAGCATTTGCTCCTGCGTGAGGTTGTAACTGAAGGCGCGCACCAGCGCACACGCTGCTACAGCGTTTGCCTGCCACGCGAGGTGCTTGTAACCGATCCAGCGCAGTGCAAGCGCAAGCGCGACCGCGAAGACGACCCAGGCAACGGCAATCCATGGGGCAGGTACAGCCTCGTTGAGCACCCACACCATCATGCCGGTGCCCACCCAGCTATAGGCGATGCGTTCGAAATCGATGTGCCGGGGATCGATGTGACTCCGGCTGGGCAGGCTTATGCGCTTCGCAATCCAATATGCTCCCGCAACCACCGGCAACGCCCCGAACGCATGCAGTGGGATGGTGTGCCAACGTTGGACGCCTGCCGGATCAGCAGTCACCGCCGCCAGCACCGCCAGTGCAGTAAGCACGTGAGCGTGCCAGGCAAGTACGTGATACTCGATCCATTGGCCAACTTCCAGCAGCACCACAGCAAAGGCGATTGCCGCCAGCGGCTGCCAGAGTTCCGGCACCTCGTAATAACCGAGCAACGTGACCAGCGCCGTGCCGGCGACGGCAAACAAACCGCGGAATGTGCGCTGATTTTGGTCGTCGCGGTACGCGGCCCACCTCGCCGTAATGTAAAACGCCGCGGCAATCACGGGCAATGTCAGCAAGCGCATCCGAACATGCGTGTATTGATGAACCTCTGTGTGTGCGTTCACCACGATGACCCTATACAAGGTGAGCGCGCCAATGATGCCGTACTGCAATTGCAGGTGCCAGGACTTCAGCTTCGATCCGAGTGCCGACAGAGCAAGCATGATGCCGGCGAAGGCCACGGCCGTCCAATCGTGAGAACACAATGCCCAGGCAGCGGAGGCGGCGGCGAAGCCTCCAATATAAGAATGTGCACAAAGCACCTGTGCATCGGGCGATGCACCAAAAGCCCGAGCCCAGCGCTCTCCCATAAAAAGAGCATTCAAGTAAAAGACAATCGCGCACAGCCCAAACATCACCCCGACGGTTAGAACAAGATCCTCGCTGTTCTGCCGGACCGAGATCAACTGCATGAAGTCGACTCGGACCAGATGCGCACCCACCAGAAGTCCGGTGAGCAACCCGAGGCGCCGGAAAACAACTTCGCCGACGACCACGCCCGCCACCAGAAATGCTTCCGCTCCGATCAGCCACAAAATGGCAACGTTGTTGCCGGAATAGCGGAACGGGACTGCGGCAACCATGAGCGCCGCGCCGAGAACGCTCAGGACAATAAAGGCTTCGCGACGACGTTTGATGATGGGAAGCTGTCCCAAGCTGAACTCCATCGCACCGATCAGCAGAAGCGCGAGGAAGGCCAGCTCCGGGTGCACCGACTGAAACTTCATTACTCCGAGCAGCAGCAATGTATTGGTCAGCGCGGCTGCAGTAGATATATGTTCGAGAAACGGAGATCTGACTTTTCGGACCACGTACGAAAACCGGAAGATCAACCAATAAAACAAAAGGATCGCGGTGCTGGCATGATATTCGGGAAACGCATGTCCGTTCGCGCCATCAGGCCCTAACAGGCGATACAGCCAATACAAATGGTTGAGATAGCTCGATAGGATGCCAAAGACTTCGAGCTCGAACCAATCCATCTTGATGACGATGCTTACCAGCCCAATGGCGAGGATCACGCCGGAGGCAAGACTATAGACGTCGTCATGGCTGAGGGCCACGGTGCTGTACGCCAGCAGAAACGCAAGTCCGGTAACCAACTGCGAGCGATAACGCAGCGTGTGCACGGCCATGGCGATCGCCACCGCGAGCATAAGGATGAGATCAAAGGTTTCCGAAATATCCACACGCATCGCGGGCACGTGATTCATTGCGTATGTGGTGAAGAAAAGCAGTGCCCATCCGCCGCCAATCAGAGTGCGGCCAAGAACGCGATAGCGCTCGCGCTTCTCGAAGAAAATTCCGCCGGCCAAAAGCGCCAAAGAGACTACATAAGAGAGGCACACTTTGCCGACAGAACCTAGCTGACCGAGTTCGTAAATACCAAAGAGCGCAACGCCCAGTACGAGGATGATGATGCCGAGCTTGTTGAGCCAGTTCGTGCCCAACGTTTCTTCGAGAGCGAACACCGACTTCATGCGCTGCTGGGCGGTAGGCTTCGGCGCCGAGGAGCGGAGCGGAGCAAACTGCGGCGGCGCGACGACGCGAGCGGCCGGAGGGGGCGGCACAGCGCGAGGCGGGGGCGGAACGTGCGGCGCGGTGGGATGCTGAGGCACGGGTGGCGTCACGGTTCGCGGCGGTGTTGCTGGCTCTGCCGGTCCAGACTGTGGCGGACTTACTGGCGTCACTGGTGCAGCAACATGGGGCAGCTTCGCGGGGAGCTCGGGCTGGTCAGGCTTATGTTCCTCGAGAATTTTATTGACGGGCGGTGCTTCGGTTTGGGCGGCGGGCGCTGCCGGAACCGGTTTCGTGGTCGGACAGTTACTTACGCCTCCGGCATGAACCGTGCCACACCAGGCACAGAATGCGGGTTGCAATCTCTTGTCAGTTGGCGGCTCGGTTGGCACTGGCTTTGCCACGGGTTCCACAAAGTGAGCGGCCGCAACAGCAGGCTTTTCCGCCGTCGGCGGTATTACGGAAGGCGCGTGCCGTAATACTTCTTCGTGAGAAGGTGGCGTCTGAGACGACGCGGTGTGAGATGGCGCGGCCTGAATTGTCGCGGCCGCATCCGCCGTCCGCGGCATGGCTGCCACTTGACGCCGGAGTTCGATCAACTCCCGATGCAGCGCATCATTCTGCTGGGTGCTGATCTCCGTCAGTTGCTGGAGTTCCTGGCGGAGTTTGTGCTGCCGCCATAGCAGGTAAAGACTCAATGGCGGTGTGGCGATGGCTAACAACCCGAACAGTACGAGAACGAGCCACAAGGTCGGCTCCACGATCGGCACTCCCCCGTATGTACGTGATCCTGTAAGCCTAAATAGTAGAACGTCCGGTAACGCCAGTCTTGCACTTATTCTTCTCGTGCAAACTCGGAAGTAACCAGCGTTCTACGGGTTGTGACTGGAACGTGGACCCACTTCATGACAAGATGTGCAGAACTCCAGGATCTTCAGCTGCTTATCAAGGTTTCTCTATGAGTGAAGGTGTTTCCGTGACTGTGTCCGGGGCTCCGCCAACTGAAACCACAGTGAACCCTGCGACGCCCATTGTGTCGGCATCGTGGCGACGGGGATTCTGGTCGCTGGTCGCCACTCAGTTTCAGGGAGCCTTCAATGAGAATGGCCTCAAGAACCTGGTCGTTTTCATCGTCCTTGGCATGGCGATGGAGAAAGCTGATCGCGATCGGCTGGTCTTAATCGTCGGGACTCTGTTCTCCGTCCCCTTCATTCTCTTCTCCATGACCGGAGGCTTTCTCGCCGACCGTTACAGCAAACGGACCGTCACCATCTGGACCAAATTCTTCGAAATGGCGGTCATGGCGCTGGCCATCGCCGGACTGGGATGGCAGAACCTGAATCTCGAAATGGCTGCCGTATTCCTCGCGAGTACGCAAGCGGCACTCTTCGGTCCCTCCAAATACGGACTGCTCCCCGAGTTGCTGCCCGAGCCAAAGCTCTCATGGGGCAACGGCGTGCTTGAACTCGGGACCTTCCTGGCCGTGATCGCCGGAGGCGTTTCAGGCGCGTTTCTGGCGGACGTCTTTCAAGCGCGCCAGGGCTGGTCAGGTCTGATCTTTCTGAGTCTGTCATTCGTCGGATTAATTTTCAGTCTTGGAATCACGAAGGTTCCCGCCGCCGATCCCACCAAGGAGTTTCGAGAACCAATTGGCGATCTCTGGATGCAGGGACTCCTGATACGCAAGGATCGAGTTCTCTGGCTCGCGGTTCTCGGCAACACATATTTCTGGTTTCTGGGAGCACTGCTGACGGCCAACATCGTCTTTTACGGCAGCGACGTCCTCCACATCAGCCCCACGCGCACGGGAATTCTTCAGGCTGCGGTCGCGATCGGCATCGGGCTGGGTAGCCTGGCCGCGGGCTATCTATCTAGCGGCAAGGTCGAGTACGGATTAATTCCCCTGGGCTCTGTCGGCATGACCGTATTCGGAGTCCTGCTCTCCAGACCAAGCCTTTCGTTCGCTCATGTGCTCGCACTGCTGGCCACTCTCGGATTCTCGGCAGGTTTCTTCGCTGTTCCCGTCAACGCTCTGATTCAGCATCGCCCCGACGAAAAAGACAAAGGCGGGGTGATCGCAGCGGCCAACCTGCTCTCATTCGTCGGCATTGGAGGAGCGGCAGGCGTTTACTATGCTCTCCAACATTACGTCCACTTCAGCCCGCCCGCGATCTTTCTATCCGCTTCGCTAATGACCGTCGCCGCAACCGTCTACGTCTTATACCTGCTGCCCGACGGTCTACTCCGGCTCTTACTCTGGATCGCAACCCACACTCTCTATCGAATTCATCTGGCAGGACGCGAAAATATTCCCGCAAAAGGCGGCGCATTGATCGTGCCCAACCACGTCTCCATGGTGGATGCGGTCCTGCTGATCGCCTCCATCGACCGCCCGATCCGCTTTCTCATGTTCAAGGGTTCCTATGACCACTGGCTGGTGAAGCCGTTCGCCAAAATCATGGGAGTGATTCCGATTTCCTCGCAGCTCCGTCCGCGCGAAATGATTCAATCGCTGCGCACAGCCACGCAAGCCTTGCAGGATGGCGAAATTGTCTGCATCTTTCCCGAAGGCCAGATGACTCGAATCGGACAGATGCTCCCCTTCCGGCGCGGTATGGAAAGAATCGTTAAGGGCGTGGATGTACCGATCATCCCCGTGAATCTCGGTGGCGTGTGGGGCTCGGTCTTCAGCTTCGAGCGGGGAAGGGAATTTTGCGGTGAAGCTTCCACAAGAACCGCATCTTGCTCCCACCATCCGTTCCCGGCGCGCTCGTGAACCTCGCGGCGCTCCTGATGGGGAAGGTCCCGGTAAACCTGAACTACACCGCGTCGAACGAGATCCTCGCATCATGCGCTAAACAATGCGAACTGAAAACCGTGATTACCTCGCGGGCCTTTCTGGAACGTGTCCACATTCAACCGCCCGCGCAGGCCATCATGCTGGAGGATCTCGCCGAAAACCCACGATTCCTGGAGCGTCTAAGCGCTGCCCTCATCTCCTGGCTATTGCCCGTGCGACTCGTCGAAAAGTCTGTCGGCGCTGGGAAGAAAGTGGGGCTTGACGACGTCGCGACGATTATCTTTTCCAGCGGCAGCACCGGTGACCCCAAAGGAGTCGTGCTCACTCACTACAACGTGGCGTCGAATGTCGAACAACTGAACCAGGTTTTCATGCTTGGATCGCACGACAAGATCCTGGGCATTCTGCCCTTCTTCCATTCCTTCGGCTTCACCGGAACGCTGGGCTTGCCCACGGCCATCGGCATGGGCGTCGTCTTCCATCCCAACCCTCTGGAACCGCGCGCGATCGGTGCGCTGGTGAGCCAATACGCGGTTACATTCTTGCTCGCAACGCCGACATTTCTACAGACCTATACCCGGCGTTGCTCTCCTGAAGACTTTGGCAGCCTGCAGTATGTAATGGCGGGCGCGGAAAAACTTCCCGAGCGAATCTCCATCGCATTTGAAGACCGCTTCGGAATCAGGCCGCTGGAAGGCTACGGTTGCACCGAGTGCTCTCCCGCCGTCACTGTGAACACGCGGGACTTCCGGGCAGCGCAATTCCGGCAAGTAGGCGCGAAGCGTGCCAGCATCGGCCATCCTCTGCCCGGAATCAGCGTGAGAATCGTGAACCCTGAAACCTTCGATCCCGTTCCTCAAGGAGAAACCGGGCTGCTGTTGGTGCGTGGCCCCAATGTCATGCAGGGGTACCTGAATCGTCCGGAAAAAACGGCTGAGGTTCTCCGCGACGGCTGGTACAACACCGGCGACATCGCCGCGATGGATGAGGACGGATTTGTCCGCGTCACCGATCGCCTGACCCGGTTCAGCAAAATTGGCGGAGAAATGGTTCCTCATATCAAAGTCGAGGATAAGCTCCACGAAATGATCGGAGCGACCGAACAAATGTTCGCCGTGACCTCCGTGCCCGATGAGAGAAAGGGAGAACGCCTGATCGTGTTGCACACCCTGCCCGATGACAAGTTGCAAGAATGCTTCGCCCAATTGGGCAAGTCGGACTTGCCGTCACTCTGGAAGCCGCGGCCCGATCAGTTCGTGCACGTAGAATCGTTGCCCTACCTCGGCACTGGAAAGCTTGACCTGCGAAAGTTGAAGGAAATCGCGACGGGATCTTCCGCATGAGTTCAACCGGAACGCCCCCTCGCGTCGTCAACCATTCACGTCCGGCCCGAAGCGGACGAGCATTAGCAATTCGCCTGACGGTTACCGCCGTAGCGCTCGTGATCTGGTTCTGGACCCAGTCATTGATCGGCACTCGCCACGCCCCAGACGCCGGCATCGGGGATCGCCTGCACACTGCCACAGCGTCGGCGAATTCTTATCTACACACTCATCCAACGGCGGCAAATGCACTCTTGATTGTGAGCTCCGCCATCATCGATCTGCTGGGAATCTTTCTTCTCTCGCAATGGATCGTTGGAGCTTCGGTCCGGCCATTCCTCGGAATGGTGATTGTGCTCGGGCTTCGCCAGATCATGCAGGCGCTGGTGGCACTTCCAGTTCCACCGAATGCGATTTGGCATTATCCAGGATTTCCTTCTTTGCTAGTCACCTACGGCGTGGCCAATGATTACTTTTTTTCAGCACATACCGCGATCGCCGTTCTGGCAGCGACCGAAATGGCTCGCATGGGCCGGCGCTGGCTCACCGGGCTTGGCGTTCTGATTGTCTTCTTTGAGGTGGTGGCCGTGCTGGTGCTTCGGGTGCATTACACGATGGATGTTTTCACTGGCGCAGTGACCGGGCTATACGCAGCGCATGTCGCTGGCTCTATTTCGGCCATGCTGAAGTCTGCCAAGTGACGGATTTACGTAGTGTCACCTGGACGGAGTTGTTGGAGCGTAAATCCTTATCCAGTGACTGCGAAACTGCGGCGTAGTCTTCTTCCCGTTCCAATCGAAAACGATGAGATTCGTCTTCTGCAGAGGCATATGGCAATCAATACAGTTGCTCGCGGCGTCGTGGCCCGCCTTTGGGAACATGGCGGATCCCTGTCTGTGGCAACCCATGCAACGCTTCGAATTGGCTGCCGGATCGCGCTGTTCGGTGTGAACGTCGTGGCAAGTCAGACATGTCATTGCCGATGACTGGAAGCAGCGGCTTTTCGTCAGCAATTCGACTTGGCTGCCGTGTACGTCGACTTCCGCGTTTGGGTCTGGCGGAGGGAGTTCGATGTAGTTACCGAGTAATTCGCCCGGAACATAGGAGAACGCCGGGGCAAACGCCACCCCATGGCCCGCATGGCACCAGGCGCATAGGTCCATTTGCCGGTCGCGAGTAAATCTTGCGGGATTGAGTATGGCTGAGCCGGAAGAGCCTGACGGTTTCAAGCTCCCACTCTCCGCGTGTTCGCGTCCGGGTCCGTGACATTTTTCACAGGTGATGCCCACGATAAAGCCGGTCTTAGCGTATCGATTGGGTGGAAACGGAGCCGGCTCGAAGTAGGTGGCATGACACTCCAGGCAACGTGGAATGATCGCGCGATCGAAATTTGCGACACCATCGCGGTACCCAGGGCTGTTTACCCAACCAAGTTCAGTCCAGTAAGAAACAGGCAATTGAAAAAGTTGGTTCCCTTTCCAGAACAGGTATGTTTGCCCCTTCCTTCCGGACCCAATTACGAAGTCAAACCGCTCAGTGCGTTCCGTGGTGTGTGGAGGAATCCCCTGCACCGCGGTCTGGAAGAAACCGTCTTCCTTTTCATCCATCCGGAACAATAGCTGCGGATTGGACGTTTTGAGCGTGTTTGATGCGGGCGCGAATCTTCCGAGGATCGAACTCTTATCAGGCAGACTGGATGTGAGGTAATGAGCTGTTTGGTGAAAGGTAGTGGCCTTTTCCCGGTGGCACGAGCCGCATACCTCGTCCCCGACATAGCCATTGCGCCCAGTCGGGGACGCGACTGGTGCCGACTCGGGACGGGGCGACTGAATCTTACTTTGGCCAAAGACATTCAGTGCTGCCAGCAACACCGAAATCAAGACGATTATGGAGGCCATCCTCATGCTCGCTCTTTACTCTCGGGGCAAAGGCCCTCCACCGTCACTTCCACTTACCCTGACCCTCCACGATCGTGATGTAACGATCGATGGGAAGATCGGTGAAGCGTTCGACCAGGTTGCTGGGTTGCGGCCACTTGATTTCGAGCCAGTCCAGCTTCGTCTGCTTGCCAATTCCTAACACCATCCGCGGATCGTGTGATGCGAGATAGCTCCCGCCACCCACTTTCATCCGGCTGCGCTTCAGATCGCCAGCTTGGTAGGCAACGCGCGCGCCAATGGCGTCGATGTTCGCCTTCTTTCCGATGAGATTGATCCCCAGCCAGTGATTCTGGCTGCCAACGTTGTTGTGTAAGAGAACCGGCGGCTCGTCGTTGCAGGAGATCAGCACATCGACCCCCCCGTCATTGTCGAAGTCTCCCAAGGCCAGACCGCGAGCCGAAATGAGATGGGAAAAGGCGGGGCCGCTCTCCTGCGTTACGTTCTTCAGGCCGTTCCCGGCGTTGTGAAACAGCAGGATCCGCTCGCGGTAGGTCACGTTGTTGCGGATGGTTTCGATCAGGTCGTCGGGGTGACCATTGGCAATGATGAGATCAAGGTTCCCATCGTTGTCGTAGTCCAGGAATTTCAGTCCCCAGCCACTCATGAGCATGGTGGCGCTCGCGATTCCAGAAGGCCCTGCTATGTCGTCAAACGTTTCGTCGTGCCGGTTCTGATAGAAGCCGTCGAGCTCGTGGTTCAAGTCGGTCACAAACAGGTCCATCCACCCGTCCTGGTTGAGGTCAGCGGAATCGACTCCCATACCCGAGCGCGCTTTCCCACCTTCACCGTAGGCCACTCCCGAGGTAAAACCGATTTCCTCAAAACGCCGTCCCGCCCGGTTCATAAAAAGAAAGTTGGCCGTCGTGTCGTTGGACACAAACAAGTCCATCCACCCGTCATTATTGATGTCTGTCGCCACCACACCCCAGGACTTGCCCGGATTCTCCGTAATCCCCATCTTCTGGCTGACGTCCGTGAATGTTCCGTCGCCATTGTTGTGGAAAAGCCAACTGGGCATCGGCGTGTACACCCCCGGATAGCAATATTCATACAGCCCTTTGGCCCCAGGGCTCGTTGCCGGGCAATTGTGATGCTTTGCCTTGCTGAAGTCCACGAAGCGGCAGACAAAAAGATCCAGCCGTCCGTCGTTGTCGTAGTCGAACCACACCGCGCTCGCCGCCCATCCCGGAGCCGCTACTCCAGCCTGTTCGGTGACGTCGGTGAATGTTCCATCGCCATTGTTGCGATACAGAATGCTGCGCCCGTACTGAGTTACGTACAGGTCGGGAAATCCGTCGGCGTTGTAGTCGCCGACCGCGGCACCCATGCCGTAACCACCGCCGGCAACCCCAGCCTTTTCCGTGACGTCGGTAAACGTGCCGTCGCGGTTGTTCCGATAGAGGGCGTTCCGCAGCGGCTGTGTTGGCGTGAAAATGTCACATTTCCCGCTGTTGACAAGATAAATGTCCATCCACCCATCGTTGTCGTAATCGAAGAACGCGCAGCCGGCTCCGGTTGATTGGGGCAAGTATTTCTCTGCGGAGAGGCCTGAGGTGTGCTTCCAGGTGATTAAGCTGGCGGAGGATGGAACTTCAGAAAATGGATAAATTAAAGGAGCGTCTGCGGCGGCCACCATCCGCGGCAAAGCCGGGAAAGCAAGTGTTCCCGCCAGAAGCCTCAGGAATTCTCTCCTGCCGACCGATCCGGGGGCGAAGCGCATCGTTACTTCGGCTCCGGCGACTGCGCATCGGGAGAGGTTTTCTTCTCCATGGCAGCGGCCGTCTTGCGTTTCACCGCCTCCATCGCTTCCGCCATTTCCCGCTGCAGCGCAGCCTCGCGGTTGGAGTCCTCCCGGCGTCCCACTCCGGCATAGGCGACCGCGAGTTGATAATGCCCATTCGGACTGCTGGGATCCATTTTCTCGTAGGTTTCAAGCGCCGCGATCGCTTCGGGGAACTGCTTTGTCCCGTTCAGGGCCGTCCCCAGCGCCAAGTAGGCCTCGGAAAAGTCCTTGTCCAACTTGGAAGCCCGGCTGAAATGCCGGATCGCTGTCGAAGGATCTTGCGCGTCCACCGCTAGTTGGCCGAGGACATACTCCACTCCGGCATTTCGGGGGTCGACCTCAAGCTCTTCCTGAAAGCTCTTCGTCGCTTGCTCTATATCGGCCGGCGAGGGCTGCGGCTTCGACAGCAGCACGCGGCCCAGCCGTGCATGGATGCTAGGCAACATCGGATTACTATCCAGAATCTTGCGGTACTCCGCCGCGGCCTCGTCCCACTTGCCCTCCATTTCGAGCGATTCGGCGGAGATCTCATGCACTTGATAGGAGAACGGCGCTTCGCGCAAAAGATCTTGCGAGGCGAGCGCGGACAGGTCCGAGTACGCGTGCGTCGCCTGATACAGCACCTCGGGATCGCGCGGAAAGTCGCGGCGCAGGATCTGCAACAGGTCCACGGCTTCAGAGGGCAGGTTGTGGGTCATCGCGCAACGCACGCCGGCAAGACCAGCTCTCTTCTTCAGGTCGCTGTCCGCGGCGCTCCGCATTGCCCTTTTCAGCTCGGGTATCGCCTCGGCGCAACGCCCTGCCGTAGCCAGGTTGATCGCGTGTTCCGCGGCTGCGGAGGGGTTTGCCACCCCCCCCGCTTTTGACTGCGCCCTGGAAGAAAGTGACGAACCTAGCACCAGGCACAAAATGGCGAGCATCTTCGCAATGCGGGGCATAGCAAGAATCATAGAATGAAACCAGCGCGAAATCGAGCGGAATGACGGTCCCATGAGGCCTTCGTCTGCTAGTTTCACGGCACTTGCCTTCGCTAAAAAATGAAAAAGGCAGGCGCGGTCACGCCTGCCCATTCCGTTTCCATCTCCGGCTAGAAGTTAAACTTCAAAGCCAGTTGGAGTTTACGCGGATCCTGCGCCGAGGTAATCGCGCCGAAGCCGCCGTTGGGCAGACCCAAGTCCCCGTAGTTCAAGTCGGGCGCATTCAGCGACGCGTGGTTAAACACGTTGTAAGCCTCCGCCCGGAACTCGATTCTCATTCGCTCTGTGACCGCGAATGACTTATGGATGCTCGAGTCGACGTCCACATACTTTGGTCCACGTATGCCGCCCGCGGCGCAAGTGCCATAGGCGATTTGACCTCCCGCGGTCTCCGCCGGATTGGAGAACGTGGAAGGATCAACCCACTGCACATAGGCGCTGGTGGTGGCAGTTGCCGGCACGAGCTTCTTCAAGTAGTTGGTCGGCCCGCTGCAGTTGCTACGGTCGCCGCCAAAAAGATTGGAAGCGCCAGTAGTCATCCACGCAACCGGGTCGTCGCCCCAGCCGGTGAAGTTGGACATGGCGTTGCCAGAGTGTACGGACAGAATTGCGCCGACCTCCCAACCCCCAACCACCTCGTCCAGGGCCCGGCTCATATTGTTGCCGACCAGCTTGCCCCGTCCGAGTGGCAGTTGGTAAGTCACGTAGCTCGTAAGCACGTGAGTTTGATCCCAGAAACACGGCCCCCAATCGATGCGTGGTGCGAAGATACTCGTCCAGCCCACCTGACCATGCGAAGTCTGCGTGTTCGACCAGGTTCCATAGAAGCCGCCGGAATCGCTCATGCACTTCGACCAGGTGTATGCCACCTGCGCATCGAGGCCCTTGGATAGGCGGTGCTGCAGTACGGCCTGCAGTGCGTTATATTCCTGCGATCCGTTCGAAGCATTGCCCCTGGCCCACGAGACCTTAGTCGGCGCCGCGGGAGGTGGCGGGTTCTCTATCAAGGCTGGATTGCCAGTGAGGTAGTACGGGGTGCCAGGTGTGCCCAGTTCGCCCGCTTTCGTGATGACGTTACCGCTGCCATCGAGCAGCGGCACTTGGTTGTACTCCATGAAGTTATAGAGGTGAGTACCGTGCTGGCCGACGTAGCCAATCTGGAAAGTGGTGGCATTGCTGATCTGTTGCTGCACGGTCACGTTCCACTGCTGCGCCATGGCAGGGCGGAAGTTAGGATCGAACATATAGATACTGCTTATGCCCGCATAGCAAGCCATGGTAATGGTGCTCCCGCAGCCCGCTGGCGTTGCGTTGGCAAAAACATTACCGAAATTCTGCGTCGCGGCAACGCCTTTCAACGCGGCATTGTAGCTGGTCGCGAACGGGAAGTTCGCGGTCAGATTCTCGCCCACGCCGCCACCCTCGACATACTCGGAGATTCCATAGCTGGCACGAACCACCATCTTGTTGTGCATGGCTTCCGGCGACCACGCGACTCCAAGGCGGGGCAGGAAATCGCCGATGCCCAGATAGTTGTTGTACAGCGCTTTCTCACCCGACATTACCTGCAACCCGCCCGCGATCAGTCCGCCGCCAGCGAAGTTGACTTCGTTGTTGTGAATCTCATTGAATGGAGTGTGGTCCTCCCAGCGCAGGCCCAGATTCACCGTGAGCGTGTTCGTGACTCGCCAATTGTCCTGGGCAAAGACGGCGTTAATGACGCCACGGCGGCCCAGCAACTCCGGAGTGCTGCCTCGGGCAATCGTACTGGCATTGCCCATCCACAGGTCCGAGTAAGGCGAGCCAGTCAAGCCGCCACCGAAAGTGATGCTGCCCAGTTCGCCGGCGTTTCCAGAATACTGTTGGTCAAGTCTCAACCGCTCGTACTGGTACCCCACCTTAAACTGGTGACGTCCGCGGGTGATAGAAAGGATCTCGTCGACCTGCGGGGTCGAGGTGTGGAAGGTTTGGTCCAGGCCGTTCGCGCCGATTTCGAGGTTTCCCGCGGTAATGATCGGCAGGCCGGCACTAAAGGCGTTACCGTCGATGATGCCGATCGTCTGCGCGAGATTGCCCACACTCCCGGCCGTCGGCTGGGAATTGTTGATATCGACCGCATTAAAACCGAAGCGGACCTCATTGAGCAAGTTGGGGCTAAACGTGTGTAACCACTGCACATCGGCGTTTCGCACGGGCTGGAGGGCCGGCGAAACCTCCGATAGCGCAAAGCTGCTGGTGAACGGATTGCGAACGCGCGCCTGGGACCAGCGCCCACTTATATGGTTCCTGTCGGACATGTTGTAGTCGATCTTCAAGTCGCCCTGGTCGTTATTGAGTACCTGGCCGTTGGTCACCGCAACATTCCCTTCCGCGTTAGGCGTGGGAAGAGCAGCGAAAAGAGCTTGAGTCACAGGACTCTCGCTGATCTCGGCTGCCGGAAAGTTATTGTTCGCGACCGGCGTTGGGTTAGTGTAGTGCAACGGCGGGGTTACATAATAGTTCGTCCCCGTCCCGGAATTAGGAACAACCAACTGATTCACGTAATACTGGTTGCCGTTCGTATCCTTCGCGAGATCCGGGCAGATACCACCGGCGGTGAAGGCTTGACTGCACAATGCGCCGAAGTTGCCGGCCTGGAATGCGCTGGTCATGAGATAGACGTTTCCCCCCGACGGAGGCTGGTCGAAACGCTGGCCTTCGTAGTCGGCGAAGAAGAACAGCTTGTTCTTGATAATGGCTCCGCCTACCGCGACTCCGAACTGGTTGTAGTTCAGGCCAGGCTTGGTAACAGCCGGAACTGTCAGGCCGTCTGCCCAAGGGTTTGCGTTGAGATTGCCATCGCGGTAGAACTCGAAGGCGCTGCCGTGGAGACTGTTGGTTCCCGATTTGATCGCAGTGCTGATCACGCCGCCCTCGTAACTGCCGAATTCGGCCGAGGCATTCTGCGTAATCATATTGAATTCCTGAATGGCATCGGGGCTGGGCGTGTATCCAACTTCGTTGTTACTGTTTTCGCTGATATCAATACCATCCAGCAGCAAGGCGTTCGCCTGCTCGCGGTTTCCATTGATATAGGGGCGACCGGCAGTGGTCATCAAGCCCGGCGCGTTGTACTCCCCAGGGCTCGGCGTCGTGGCTCCAGGGGCGAGCAGCGTGAGCGACATGTAGTTGCGTGTCACCAGCGCCATTGACGTCACCGAGGTCGAATCGATTAGTGTGCTGACCTCCGTCGTCTCCGTCTGCAGGATGGGCGCAGCGCCAGTCACTTCGACCGTTTCGCTGACCTTGCCCACCTTCATCTGGAAGTTGAAACGCGCCGTCTGGTTCAACACCAGCGTATACGGCGGGTACACGGATTTATCAAAGCCAGGAGCAGTGGCCTCGACCGTGTAGGTTCCCACCGGGAGGCGCAATAGGTTGAAGTCGCCCGTGTCGTTCGTCTCCGCCTTCCAGACGGTGCCACGCTCGGTGTCCCGGGCGACAACGGCTGCGCCCTTGATCGGCGCCCCGCTGGGATCCGTAACCGTACCTACAATTACCGCAGAGACTTCCTGGCCCCACGCCGGTACCAGCGCGCCCAGCAGTCCGATCAGCAGCAAAATTCCAATCCACATCGACTTTCGCATCGCAAACCTCCGGAAGACTTTTTGATAGAAAAATAGCCGCATCAAAATAACGCAATAATACTAGAACAATGCTATATAGTACTTTTGCATGACAACGTCAAGAAAAAAATTACAAGACAGCCTGAATTGTCCATTTTTTCCGTAGTGCTTATCTATAGCACAACCGGAAGCCCGTTGCCGGCCGGATGTGGATCGACTATCAGCCTGTGGAAAACTGAACTTCTTGATTATACAAAGAATGGAATTTTGTACCTATGAAATGCGGTATTTCAGAAGCCAGTACCCGCAAACGCTCTTTACAAGTTTCATGGCGAGGTTTAAGGTGTGAAACGCCAAGTGTATGTAGTCCTGAATGGTTCAGTTCTGAAAGCTATATAGTATGGAAAACCGGGGAAAGCATCGGGGCCCAGCGGGACGGCGTGTTCTTGACTCAATTTGCTCTATAGCACATTATCATTGAAGAAAGGGCACAATGTCCTGAATTTTGCGTTCGCATAAGCACACGAGCGAAGCGAACGGCAGCGCGTCTGATCCGAATGATTGGGGAGTTCATGCCAAACAGCCGCCCAAATGGAATGCCCGCGTACAAGCAAATCCAAGCCACGATCATGGAGCTCATTGACAGCGGGCAGTTGAAACCGGGGGATGCAGTCGATTCCGAACGGGAATTGGCGAAGATTCACCAGGTCAGCCTGATGACGGCTCGACACGCGCTAACCGCGCTCGAACGCGAGGGTATGGTGCATCGCAGGCGAGGCGCCGGAACTTTTGTGGCGCCCCCCAAGATCCATTTCAACAAGCTGACGAGTTTCACCGAGCAGATGGCTAGTCGCAGTCTAGCCGCGTGTTCTAAAGTCTTGTCGTTCAGCGTGGTGGACAACGAGCAAGAAGTCGCGGCCCGGCTGGGCTTGTCGGCCCATGCTCGCCTGCTCAAAATAGAGCGGCTCCGGCTGGCAGCGGACGAGCCGTTCGCGGTTGAAACCTGCTATCTGCCGGCCGAGCAGTTTGCCGGTCTTACCCGCAGCGCGGTGGCGCGCGGGTCGCTGTTTTCTATTTTGGAGGGCAGCTATGGCATCCAAATCGCTTATGCCGACGAGGAAATGGATGCCACTGCCGCCGCTCCCGCAACCGCCAATCTTTTGAAGGTTGCGCGCGATGAGCCCTTGCTCAGGATCCGCCAGCTCATTTATTCAACAAAAGGGAAGGCCACACTTTATGTGCTCGGGCTGTATCGATCGGATCGGCACACCCTGTTAGTCCGAAGATTTCGCTAGAGTTGTGGAAAACTCCAGTTGCGGGTTCGCCGCGGGACTCGGCCGGACAAATTCGTGGGTCCGCAATCGTGGCCGTGCGGGACCAGAAAATCCACTGCCCTATCTTCAGGGCGGCGTGCCCTCTTTCTTATATATCGTCAAACGATATATACTGGATTCGAACACGCTGCATTGTTGTGACCCGAGAGGCAAGTTGGAATTAGGAGAGCCTCCGTCCTCATGGCTTACGTGATTGCCGAACCTTGTATAGGAACGAAAGACACGGCCTGCGTCGAGGCATGCCCCGTCGACTGCATACATCCGAGGAAAAACGAGGACGATTTTGTCACGCAACCTCAGTTGTACATCGACCCGGTCGCATGCATCGATTGTGGAGCTTGTGTGCCAGTTTGCCCGGTGTCCGCGATCTTTGCCGTCGATGATCTACCGGAAAAGTGGAAACACTATACTGAGATCAACGCCAAGCAGGCGCTGATGGCGGTGGTGTCCAAGGCGGAGCAAAACTAGGCCGTACGACACGCTTCGCCCGCAGTCTTAGCAGAACGTCTTACCTGTCCGCTTGTGCCGCTGGAGTCGACTGGAACGCGACCTCCCTCCAGTTGCCTCCCAGCTTCACGTACACGAAGGTCGCGCGATACTCGCCATTGATCGGCTTGCCCTTGCTGATCAGTTTCACCGCAGCCATCGAGTTCACAATTGCTGTGTTCCCGTACAGGTTCACCTTCACGTCGTGTTCGTCAATGGATTCGTACTTGATGCCACCCGCTTTGAGATCCTGAATCGACTCCGCCTTCGTCCGCAATCGGCCATCATCGCCAATTCCGAAGTAGCCAGCGTCCAAGTTCTCTTCAAAAAAGCTGGCATCCCCCTTTAATGCCGCCTGCCGGCCTTGGTCATGCAGGGTCCTGATCTGTTGTTCGACATTTGCCTGGGAAGCCTGTTCTACGGCCGTGTAGCCGTGACCCGAGGTCTGCCCGCTTTCCTTGGTACTGGCTGGCGGGTTCCCACCTTGCCCCCAAGCTGACCGCGATCCTACGCCCACAACCACCATCCCGATGAACATGGAAATCGCAAAAGCTTCTAACTTTCTCATGGTTGTCCTCCTGACCTTAACTTTCGAGTTATGGATGAGCTCGCTCTAACTTCGCAACAGCTAGGATCGCCGGTCGAGAGGAAACATTTGTAGGAAAACACAATAATATCGTATTACGATATAAATGACAATCGCATAATTCAGCGAATTAGCCACTTTGATCTTCGACGGCAAGTGAGGGCCCCTGCGCCGGTCTTTTAAAGCCTCATTTGTGGGAAGGCAGCACGGTCCAGATCGCCGGATCCTCGGCCCCCAGCACCCAGGAACAAAATCCCTGCAGATGGCGATCACGGGCCAGATTCAGGCGCTCCTCGAACCCGCGCTTGTCGGTGTAGAAAACCCACTCGCGACTGTCGTCCCGGTAGAAGTAGAACCAGGCCGCGCGATCGAACGAGTCCCACTCGAGATGCGGGTGATAGGCAGCCACGTATTGGTCGACATCCTGCTGCCCGACTTATTCCGCGGTCGGATTCGGTTTTTCATCCTTGCCGGGGTCCCCCGGCAAACCAGTGATATCCATAAATCGGGATGCCTAGCGACAGCTTTTCCTTGGGAACGAATTGCAGTGCGTATTCCAGCTGTTGCACTGTCCATGGATAACCCGCGACCGGGCCGGGTGCGGTCCATCGCGTGTTTTGATCGTAGGTCATCAGGCAAATCAGGTCGGCTGCCTGCGCCAGGGCCTTCAGATCGTATGCGCCACGCCAGTTGGCATAGAGCCAGTGTGCGTAGCTGCTCTTTCCCGGAGCGCCGGGACCGTTGGGCA
>Ga0187862_10002004_pt1 | contig 21079 bp, 15 predicted proteins | sample June2016WEW_10_1_FD_133003 | JGI IMG/M metagenome (GOLD analysis project Ga0187862, IMG submission 133003) | Peatland microbial communities from SPRUCE experiment site at the Marcell Experimental Forest, Minnesota, USA - June2016WEW_10_150 | ecosystem: Environmental > Terrestrial > Soil >...
CAACGGCGATGCCGGTAATGGGCGAAGATTCGAACCGCTTGGGCAAGTTGGTGCCGGAAGGAATTGAAGGGCGCGTGCCGTATCGCGGTTCGGTGGCGATGATCGTGCACCAGATGGTGGGCGGGCTGAAGTCGGGCATGGGTTATTGCGGATGTCAGACAGTCGCCGAACTGCAGCAGAAGGCGCGATTCGTGCGCATCAGCGCCGCCGGCCTGCGCGAAAGCCACGTGCATGACGTCATGATCACGCGCGAGGCTCCGAACTACGCGGCGGAATAAGGGACGAGAGGCCAACTTGACTGTGTCTCGTCCGAATCTTGTGCGCGCCTGGTGGCCAGCCGCCGTCTGGATCGGTCTCATTGCGCTTGAGTCCACCGATGCCTTCTCATCGGAGCACACCGGCAGCGTATTGTATTCGCTGTTGACGCACCTCTTCGGCAGCATCAATTTCTACAAATTTCTAGTCTTCCATCACTATCTACGCAAGACGGGCCACGTCGTCGGGTACGGCATGTTAGGCCTGCTGCTGCTCCGAGGCTGGCGGGCAACGTTCGGTCACGCGCAAGCATTATTGTGGCGCACGTCACTGCTGTCCTGGTTGGGAACGGCTTTCGTCGCCTCGATGGATGAATGGCACCAGAGCTACATTCCATCGCGGACAGGCACCTGGCGGGACGCTGCGCTCGATAGCGTGGCCGGTTTGTTGTTTCTGCTGGTCGCTTATTTCTGGTTGCGGCGATCGCTTGAAGTTGAGCCCGAACACTCGTAGAGACGCGGCTTGCCTCGTCTCCGGCGGCGCCACAGAACTCGAGGTCGGCGGTGCTGCCGAGACGGGGCGAGCCCCGTCTCTACAGATCAGTTTCGCGCGGCCGAACGGTGGCCGAGCAGCGCGAACGCTGAGAAGGCTGCAATCCCCGCCGAAAGATAAAACGGCACCGCCGGCCCATAGACCTTCCAAAGTGCTCCGGTGATGATGCTCGCGAGCAGCGTGGTCACGCTGGTAAGAAACGAATAAATTCCCAGCGCTCGGCCCCGAACATCGCCGGCCACGCTTTCGACCACCAGGGCTTTCAGCACCGGATTGGTCAGCGCATAAAAAAGTCCGTAGAAGGCCATGGTCAGCCAGATCGCGAGTTGGGAAGGCGCAAGCGCGAAGACAAAATAGACGATGGCGAAAACGAAATATCCGGCGGCGGCGATGGCCGAACGCGAGAAGCGGTCGCTGAACTTGCCCGCGGGCCAGGACAGCAGCGTGAATGTGATGTTGAAGACCAATCCCAGCAGCGGCGCGCGAGAAGGGGGAATGCCGATATTCCCCGCGCGCAGGACGAGGAACATGTCGCTGGAATTTCCCAACGAAAACAATGTGACTACGGCCAGCACATAGTAAAAGCCGCCCGGCAATTTTGGCAGCCACGAGGACTTGCGGGCGGAGGGACGGGCGTCCTCGCCGGTCTGCGCAGGGACATCCGCCCTCGGCTGTCCAGTCGAGCGAAGCTCGGCAGAGACGTTGCGGCCGCGCCGAACCTCGCGAATCCCGACCCAGGCGACGAGCACGCACAAAGCCCCCGGCACCGCAGCCGACGCGAATACGCCGCGCATGCCGAAGCGTCCGATCACCGCCAGCGCCAGCAGCGGCCCGGCGATGGCGCCGGCGGAGTCCATCGCTTGAATCAACCCGTAGGCCGACCCAAGCGCCGATTGATCCACCGACTCCGCCACCATCACATCGCGAGCCGTCCCCCGCATGCCTTTGGCAAAGCGATCCGAAAAACGAATCCCCAGAATTTGCCACCAGGAAGAAACCAGCGCCAGCAGTGGCTTCACCGCGTTGGCGACGAAGTATCCGCCGACCACGATGGGCTTGCGGCGCGACACCTTGTCGGTCACATAACCGGAGAAAAGCTTGGCGAAAGAAGCCACACTTTCGGCGATGCCTTCGATGATCCCCAGTTGCGCCGGTCCGGCGCCGAGCGACGTGAGAAACGCGGGTAGCACCCAGTACGCCATTTCGCTGGCCGTGTCGTTGAGGAACGAAGTCAGACCGAAAACGTATATATTTCGGGGAGTGGATTGGGAACGATGTGGGGACGGCGCGTCCATGTCGTTAATTGAAAAATAGCATGGTCACGGAAGGGCTGTTCGCTCGTCCCACTAAACTCGGGCCGGGAGCCCCGACCGTCGCGACGCAAGTATGACAAACGTAAGAGAGCAGTCGTGGTTTTCCCGAGAACGGTTTTCGAATGACATGGCCGTAGCGTGGCTGCTGGCGGCCGCCGCCGTGCTGCTGCAGATGGCGACCAACGGACGCTACGGATACTTCCGCGACGAACTCTACTATCTCGCGCTCTCGCATCACCTCGACTGGGGATATGTGGACCTGGCTCCGCTGGCCCCGCTGGTGTTGTACCTAGAGCGCGCGCTATTCGGCGATTCCCTGCATGCGATTCGCTTGTTGCCAGCGCTCGCGCTGGGCGCGGAAATCCTAATCACCGGTCTGATCGCGCGCGAACTAGGCGGCAAGCGATTCGCAATATTTCTGGCGTGCCTGGCTGTGCTAGTAGCGCCGGTGATCGTGAACAACGCGTCGCGCTTTTCGATGAATCCGTTCGAATCCTTGTTCTGGATGGGCACCATTTACTTCCTTCTGCTTGCCATGAACCGCAATCAGCCGGAGTTGCTGCTGTGGTGCGGCCTGCTCGTCGGTCTGGGATTGGAAAACAAACACTCGACGGCGTTCTTTCTGATCAGTCTTATTGTCGGTATTCTGGCGACTCCCGAGCGCCGCTGGTTTCGCAGCAAGTGGTTCTGGATGGCTGCGATCGTCATCGTCCTGCTCTGCCTCCCCAACCTCATCTGGCAATACCGGGACGACTTCGCGACCTGGGTCGATCTGACCAACGTGAAAAAGATTCACAAGAACGTCGAACTGCCGACGGTGCTGTTTCTGAAACAGCAGGTCATGATATTGCTGCCGCTGGACGCCGTGATCTGGATCGCCGGTCTCGGCTTCCTCTTATTTCACCGCCAAGGCAAGCGCTATCGCGTGCTGGGCATCACCTATCTCGCATTTCTCGCGATCATGAATTCGCTCCACGGCAAGGATTACTACCTCGCCCCGATTTATCCGATGTTATTCGCTGCGGGTGGAGTGTACTGGCAGAAGTTCTTCGAAGCGCACGCGCGCCTGCGCTGGATGAAAATCGCGTTTCCAATCGTTGTGACGATCATGGGCATAGTCGTCTTTCCGCTGGTGCTTCCCATTCTTCCGCCCGACCACATCGCTCCCTACATGCAGGCGCTGGGTGTTGGTGTCTCCCGCACCGAGACGCACATGGACAGCGAACTCCCGCAGCATTTCGCGGACGAATTCGGATGGCCGGAAATGGTGGCGCAAGTCGCCGACGTTTATAACAAGATGCCCGCCGATGAACGCGCCAAGACTGCCATACTGGCCGGAAATTACGGCTCCGCCGGCGCGATTGATTTCTTCGGCCCGCGCTACGGACTGCCCCCATCCATTAGCGCTCATCAGAATTATTACTACTGGGGATTCCGGCAATACACCGGCGAGAGTCTGATCATGCTCAACTGGCAGCTCGACGACGCCCGGTACTGGTGCCAGAATGTAGAAGAAGGCCCGAAGGTAGCTTATCCGTATACCATGGGCTGGGAACACTACACCATCCTGATCTGTCACGGACTCAAGAGACCGCTGGCGGAGGCCTGGCCGCACTTCAAAGTGTGGGATTGAACCCTGAATGCCTAAGATCTGACACCTGACACCTATGACCCGACACCTGCCTTCCCTGCCTGCTTCCAGTAGAATAGAGACACATGTCCGAGCGCACTTTCACCCTCGATGAAGCGCAGATGCTCCTGCCCATTCTAGAGTCGCTGCTCAAGCAGGCAATCAATGGCAAGAAGCTGATTGAAGACGTGGACGCCGAGTTGCAGGAGACGGCGCACCGCGTTTTTCTCGCCGGCGGCATGATGCTGAATGTGGTCCATCTGGCGCGGCGCAAGGCGGAACGCGAGAATGCGATTCGCCGCGTCAAAGATGCCCTTGCCGAAATTGACGCGACCGGCGTGCAGGTGAAAGATCTCGACATCGGATTGCTCGATTTTCCCTGCAAGGTGGAGGGCGAGATCCTCCTGTTGTGCTGGAAGCTGGGCGAGCCGACGATCGCGCACTGGCACAGCACCAGCGAAGGCTTCGCCGGACGCAAGCCGATTGACCAGCGCATCTCAAACGCAGGTAAGAAGCGGCCGAAGTAGAAGAAGCCGCTGGAGCAGAAGAGAGCTATCCCTCTTAGATTATCTTTTTAGCGCTGTCATCCCGAGCGAAGCGAAGGACCCATGCACTTGCCTGCAGCAACGGAAATCCGCGCGGCCCCCCGGAAAACACCGTGCAAGTTCAGCATCCCGCCCCGTTCCCTATATTCGAGAACGCTCAGCACCCGCTGAGCAGGTAGGCGGACCTACGACTCCAGCCATGCACTAGCGGTGATTCGGCAGGGCCGGGCGTTCTGCTAAAATTACGTTATCCGAGGCGATCATTTATGTTGACTGGGCGCAAAGTGGCGTTGACGCTTGCTTTCACCGTGTTGGTTGCAGTGGCCTTCGGGGCCAGCTGCCGGGGGTTCTTCACAGGTCCCGTTCTGCAGTCGATTGCGATCCAGCCTCCGAGCCCCCAGGTCGAAATTGGTTCGACGACGCCTCAGACTATACAAGCATGGGGAACATACGATACCCAACCGAGAGCGCCGATTACTAGCGGTGTCTCCTGGACGAGTAGTCCCTCCGGAATCGTGGAAATCGTAGGCGCTTGCGCTAATGCGCAACCCTGTGGGAGCGCTACCGTACAGGGGGTTGGCAGCGGCACAGCCACAATTACAGCCGCTGCGCAAGGTCTCAGCGCGACTGCGACGGCGACGTCGTATCTTGGCAACATCAACAATTTTGAAGTATGCGAGGGTACAATCAGCACTCCAACTTCCTGTTCCACCACCGTTGTCACGTGGGACGCCCCCAACGCGAGTACGGGTGATGTGACCCAGACCTTCATTGCACAAGCCACCAACCCATCACCCCCACCGCCGGAAATCGACCTTTCGACTGCCTCAACCTGGACGGTTTCGTCGTCACTCTCAACCTCGATTTCGTGCGTTACCAGCACTTCTCCGGTGACCTGCACCGTGGCACAAAATACAGCGGACAATACCTATACCAATGCTATTACCGTGACCTACGGCACAAGTTCCTCGGTCTCAATTACCGTGGTCGTAACGAATTAAGGTCCTGAAAGTTCGAAAACGAGAATGGGTGGCATGCGGCCGTTGTTGTCTTGCTCTCCGTGGGCAGAGCTGTCAGCGATGATTCGACCGCTCTGCCGAGCCCAGCCACGAAAACGGCTGCCGGGTGCCCACTTCTCGCGCTTTTCGAGGAGTGGGCTAAGTCCTTATTCCGGAATATTTTGAAAATAAGTCCTTGGCGCTTAAACACGCGTTAATACCTCAAGAGTAACTGGGGAAGGAGCAGAGCAGCAACCTTCGGAACTTCCGATTCCGCGCCGTCTCTTTCCAGCGCCATCGCGTCGCGCTATAGTAAAAGTTTCATCCAGTGAAGTTCTTCCCTACAACTCTGCCGCGATCGGCGAAATTTCGATCGCCGACAATCGCCCTCTGCTTGGCGATCGCGCTCCTTCTTGCGGGTTGCCGCGGCCGTGCGCGCGTGCTGGAGATCGCCTACGTTTCCGGCATCAAGGTTGACCTGCGCGACCACGTGGTGCAGGCCTATCAGAAAACTGGAACGGTGAAGAATGGCGATCGCGTGGAAGTGCTCGACCATGACCGCCACTTCGTCAAAGTCCGCACCGCAACCGGCGCCATGGGATGGGTGGAGCAGCGCTATCTCGTCGGTCAGGACGTCTACGATCAGATCCAGAAGCTGACCGCGGACAATCAGAACGATCCCGTGCAAGCGCAAGGCACGACGCGCAACGATACCAATCTGCACGTCGAACCGGGACGCGATACCGAACACCTCTATCAGATTTCGTCCGGCGAAAAGCTGTCGGTCTTGAAGCGGGGCACGGCCGAGAAGCCAGGCGCGGTTGCGCCGCCGGCGCGCTCCGCCAAGCCCGGCGGCAATCAGCCGGACAAAAAACAGCCGGTGCCGGTAATCGAAGACTGGTGGCTGGTACGCGACTCCAACAATCGTGTGGGCTGGGTGCTGGCCCGCATGGTGGATCTCGACGTCCCGCTCGACATCGCACAGTACGCGGAAGGCCAGCGCATCGTCGCATACTTCGTGCTGGACCAGGTTCAGGATGGCGACAAAAAAGTCGCGCAGTATTTGACCGTTCTTACCGAACCCAAGGATGGCCTGCCGTTTGACTTCAACCAGATACGCGTCTTCACCTGGAATGTGAGGCATCATCGCTATGAAACGGCCTATCACGAGCGCGTGGAAGGCATCCTGCCCGTGACCGTTTCGCAGGAAACTTTCGACAAGGAAGGCCTGTTGCCCGTGTTCATGATTCGAGTGGAAGACGACAAGGGCAACGTCACCGCGCGCAAGTACAAACTCAACACGCCGATTGTACGTCGAGTGTACGCGCCGGGAGAAGAGCCGGCGAGAACTGGATCAAGGAAAGGGCCGCGCAGCCGCTGACCAAAAGAATCATTAACCGTAGAGTACGCGGAGCGCGCAGAAATTTCTGGAACTGGTTTCCCTCAGCGATCTCTGCGGCCTCTGCGGTTAAATCAACTGGTTAAATCAACTATAGAATTCGGCAATGCTCTCAACCACCCACCGGATCTCGTCCTCAGTCAACTCAGGGAACATGGGCAACGCGAGGACTTCCTGCGCCGCCCGTTCTGCGACCGGCATGTCTCCGGCCTTCAGTCCAAGGTAGGAAAAAACCGGCTGCAAGTGCAGCGGCAGCGGATAATAAACCTCCGACCCAATTTTCCGGTCAGCCAGGAATTTGCGCAATTCGTCCCGGCGCTGGGCGCGAATCACATACTGATGAAACACGTGTTTGGCTTGCGGACTCCGCGCCAACCGCTGCACCGGCGCGCTGCTTTGGTGCGGAGCGTTGTTCGGAGTATGGTTCGATGTCAGGTTGGCAGTCAGTCCGGCCGCGGCAAAGAGCTGGTCGTAGGTCGCGGCGTGTTGCCGACGGCTTTGGTTCCAATCCGCGATGTGTGCCAGTTTCACGCGCAGCACGGCTGCTTGAATGGCATCCATGCGTCCGTTCCATCCAAACTCCTCGTGGTAATAGCGCCGCGGACTGCCATGGCTGCGGAGCCGTCGCATGTGCTCGGCCATCCGTGGACAGGTAGTGGTGACGATGCCCGCTTCTCCGTAGGCGCTCAGGTTCTTGGTGGGATAGAAACTGAAGGCGGCGGTTGCGCCGAGCGAGCCCGCGCCGCGTCCGCTCCATTCGGCGCCAATTGCTTGCGCGGCATCCTCCACGATTGCAATTCCGGATCCCTCCGCATGTTCCACAACGATGCGGTCGAACCTGTCCATGTCGGCGCACTGGCCGTAAAGATGCACGGGAAGAATGGCGCGAAGATTCTCGGGTCTCTTGGTGCGGAGTTGCCGGCCAACAAGCGTCGCATCGAGATTCAAGGTGCCAGGATCGACGTCCACGAACACCGGCGTTGCGCCCGCCCGCACAATTGCGCTGGCCGAGGCAAAGAAGCTGAACGCCGTGGTCATGACCGAGTCGCCGGGCTTTACCCCGGCGGCGACGAGCGCCAGCCAGAGCGCCTCGGTGCCTGACGCGCAACCGACGGCCCAGGCCGCTCCCGTCAGCGCAGCAATCTCACGTTCGAGCGCCTCGACCTCCGGACCAAGAATGAAGCTCTGCGAATCGCACACGCGCGCGATGGCGGCCAGCACTTCTCCACGGATGCCATCGTACTGCCGGCGCAAGTCAAGCAGAGGGACGGACTCCGGCGAAGATTTGCTCGCCGTCCTGACTGAAGATGAGAGACTGGACTTCACAACAACAAGATTCTAGCAGGCGCGGCCATTGCGCAAGCTCGATCTAGCGGCGTCGCGTGATCTTCGGCAGGGCCGGGGCAGCGTGTTGGCGGACACCCATGCCGTCCCATTTCTTCTGGTCTTTCTTCGACCCCGCGCCCTCGGGATCATTCAGGAACCGCTGCCAGAGTGCCAACTCGGCGCGCAACCGGTCGAGATCGAGATCGGGAAAGGAGCTGTCGGCGCCGTTGAGATTCCGTAGGGCACGATCGAGAACCGAACGCGCACCCTCATGGTTGCCAGTGGACTCATGATGAAAAGCGACCGCCAGCTGAACCATACCTTGTACATGCTGCCGGAGATTCCGAGGCGAAGGCCGGTCGCCGGGCCCATCTCGATCCAAGGCGCGCCAGACGTCTTCGAGCGCTTCATGAGCGTCGAAAAAGTGGGCTCGGTTGAACAGATCGAGGCCTCTGTTGAAGTCCCCGCAGTTGGGCAAGACAGTCATAGCGGATGGGCCTTCACCGATTGCGGTACTCAAGATGATAACCTACATGTTTCCGTAGAATCTCTGGTGACTTTACGCGATGGGGCTGCAAGGACAGTTCGATGGGCATCGATCGAAAGTAAAGCTTGTATTGCCCTAGACTTGACCGCGGGCAAGCCGGATGGTGCCGATCTCAATCCTGGTGAATACCAAAAATCATAGCTAACTCAATCATTCCATACGGATTTTGATACGCTCAGCGCTGGGCAGTCGTCACAAGTCATTGAAAACAAAAATCGAAACAAATATTCTGCTATGGAGTGTTACTTGCACTGATATTGTGTTTTGTTCTTGCGGCCAGACAGAATGGTTGTACAATGTCCAGTTCTCAATGCCCAAGAGAATAAATTAGGTTTAGGAAAAAGGAAACTTGACCACGGAGGTCATTTGCGCATGAAATCCTTCCAGATTCTCAGTATCCTTCTTCTCCTTGTCTTCACGCTCGTCTGCTCGATTCCCGCGAGCGCCGACAACCTGTATGCCAGCATTCGCGGCACGGTCACCGATCAGACCGGAGCTGTAGTCGCCGGCGTCAAGCTGACTGCAACGAATACGGCCACGGGACTCAGCTACACTGACGTCTCGAGCAAGGACGGCAATTTTGGCTTTCTGCAACTCCCTATCGGCGACTACAAGATCAAGGCCGAACTGACTGGCTTCAAGGCATACCAGGCGGCAGGCATTCACGTGGATCTTAACCAGGTGTACAACCTGGCGGTGAAGCTAGCCGTGGGTGCGGTTTCTGAACAGATCATCGTCGAAGCGAATCCGGTCCAGGTGGAGCAGACGGATATGCAGCTGGGCGCCACCGTCTCGGCACAAACGATCGTCGACATGCCCTTGAACGGCCGCAACTGGACGCAGTTGCAGCAGCTTGAGCCGGGTGTGGTGGGGACCTCCGACCGTTTTGGTGGAGCAGGAGGTGCTTACTCCGGCAACGGTGCGGAAACGCAGCAGAACTCGTTTCTGATCAATGGTAACGACTCCAATGATGCTGCCTTGAACACGGTTCTCGTCGTCCCCAGCCCGGATTCGATTGGCGAGTTCCGCATGGTCACCAACACTCTCAATCCCGAGTTCGGCCGCAATTCCGGCACGATCATTAACGCGGCCATCAAGAACGGAACGAATGCCTTTCACGGCGACGGGTTTGAATTCTATCGGGACACGTTCCTGGATGCGGGCGCCTGGTTTGAGCCCAAACCCACTCAGTTCCATCGGAACGATTTTGGCGGCACGATTGGCGGACCGATCATCAAGAATCACGCGTTTTTCTTCTTCTCTTATGAGAACATCCGCCAGAGGGAACCGATCCCATACAGCGTGCCCACGGTTCTCAGTCCAGCGGAGCGTACTGGCGACTTTAGCGTTGACGCCGGAGGTTTCAGCGCGAAACAGATTCCTTTCGCGATGTACGGCGACGCTTTGTCAGGTTGCCCGGTGAGTGGCGGAGTGAAGTGCGATCCCCTGAACCCCAATAATACGTATGCAAGTCTGTTCAGCACGGGCAAGATTCCTCTGGTGGATTCGAGCGGAAACCCTATTGATGGGGACCCCCTGGCACTTAAGCTGATGAACCAGTTTATTCCTCTGCCCAATGCCGCGGCGAATACATACCAATTCAATCCGGTTGAAAAGGCGACAAGTGCCCAGTATATCTACCGGATCGATGAAAAAGTCGGCGAGAGAGACGCGCTCTGGTTCTATGGGTTGTACCAAACCGCTCCCAATACCCAGGCGCTGCCGTTTGTCGGCGCGAATCTACCCGGCTTCTCGGAGCAGAACTTCGCACACACCCAACAATACGCCGTCTCCTGGTCGCACACATTTTCGCCCACCACGTTGAATGAATTCCGGGTTGGCTATACCCGTTTCAATTTCAGTGCCGTGAATCCTGTAGATCCCCTCAATCCCACACAGTATGGGTTCGTCGGCATTACTCCCCAGAATACCGCGTTGGCCTCCATCCCAGTCATGAACGTGGGCTCGTTTTTCGACATAGGTTTCAGTTCGGATGGTCCTCAACCCCGCATACAAAACACCTATAATTTGGTGGACAACTTCAGCAAGGTCTGGGGCCACCACACCATGAAGGCGGGCATCAGCGTTGATCGCCTGCAGATCAATAACCCGTTCTACAACAGTATTGCGGGCACGTATACCTTCAACGGCGGGGGACTAAATTCCACGACCATCCCAGAAGCGGATTTTTTGCTGGGAATTCCGGATAGCTATGCACAGGGCAGCGGATCGATCATCTCAGCTCACGGGGAAGAGGTCTACGCCTATGCGCAGGATCAGTGGCAAGTGCGGCCGAACCTGACGATCACATATGGCGTTGGGTGGGACCTTGAAAAACCATGGACAAACTCGTACGGCGGCGGGAAGATCATGGCGGCGTTTCGGCAGGGCCAGCAATCCACCGTGTTCCCCTTCATGCCCCCAGGATTTGTTTATCCAGGCGACTCTGGAATCAACCAGTATGGTGGCATGAGCGTCCACTATGACCAGTTTGCTCCCCGGCTCGGTTTTGCCTGGAGCCCGGGCAGCAACCGCAATTGGAGTATCCATGGCGGCATTGGACTTTATTACAACCGCACTGAAGAGGAATTAGCTCTGCAAACACTGACCAATCCTCCTCTTGCCCTTACTTCAACCGGTGCGACGACAAAGTGCGGATCTCCTGGCTTTGCCAATCCATTTCTGGGTGTCGGAAATAGTGTAACCCCCTGCAACGGCTTAGCTAACGGGAACAATCCCTTTCCCTATACGCCGCCGAAGCCCGGTTCCGTCAGCGGTTGTCCGCCCAATCAATGTCTCCCCAACGGGCTGCCCCTTTCCGTCTTCTATCCCATCGGTTTCGGCATGAACACCGAGGATTCAAAGTTCACCGCACCGAGGTCGACCAACTACAACTTGACGATCGAGCGGCAGCTTTCAAAATCCACGATTCTTTCCGTGGGCTATGTTGGAAACATCGGACGTCACGAGGAAGGCGCCTTCAATCTCAATAACTCAGGGCAGTACCCTGGCACGAATACGGCGGCGGCGGTCTACGTGGCGCCGGGAGCGACCGGACCGACCTGTCCTAGCGGGCTGTTTCTGGCCGGCTCAGGTTGCCCTGCGGCCGGCACCCCGGGCGGACCCGCACTGAACTTGACCGAGTATGGAATGACGGGAGTTCAGGCGACCGGTTACAACTCCAACTACAACTCCCTGCAGGTGGTGTTGAATAAGCATTTTAGCGATGGCCTGCAGGTTCTGGCGGCCTACACTTGGTCGCGTTACTTTGACGACACATCGAGTCTGGAGAACAGTTCTTTCAACTTCCCTGGAATTAACCCCTTTGATCCCAAGTTGAATTACGCTCCATCCGCCAACGATGCGCCGCAGCGTTTCGTGGTGAGCTACACCTACACTCTCCCGTTCTTTAAGCTTACCCACCGCTGGAAACGGGTGACCGACGATTGGAATATCGCCGGCATTTACACCCTCCAGCACGGTCTCCCGGAAGCGGTGCTCGACCTCTGGGCTCCCTCCATTACGTGTGATGCCAATGGTTACGCGTTTTACGCGTGCCCGGACGTTGCAACCCGAACCGGCGCACCTTTGAGCATCGGTAACCCGAGGAACTATTCGATCGGCGGAGCGCCGAACTATTGGTTCAATCCGGCAGCCTTTGGCATGGCCGCCGCGGGGACTCTGGGCAACGCAAGCCGCAACCCGCTCTATGGCCCGGGACTCAACTACGGCGACACGGCATTAGAGAAGAACATTCACATCGATGAGTCGCGGTATCTGCAGTTGCGCCTCGAAACCTTCAACACTTTCAATCACGCGAATTTTGCGAACCCGGAGAACTTCGGCAGTTCTTCAGACGCGTCCTTTCTCAGCTCAAATTTCGGCCGCATTTTCGGGGTTAAGACGATATCAACGAACGGCGACGGCCGAGTGTTGCAACTGGCCGCAAAGTTCTACTTCTAGAGGTTGACGGTAATAAGTCTTGCATTGGGCGTCCCGAAAGTCGGGACGCCCTTTTTTCGTGCGGACAATCTCACTCGGGAGTGCCAGAATCGAAGAGCTGGAAGTCAGCAACCGGAAGCTAGTTTACCTTCCTCCGCTCTTTCTTCGCATCTTCGGCGCGTCCCAAATGCTCATATGCCTCGGCCAGTGCTGTATGAGCCGGCGAGAATCCCGGCAGGCGTCCGGTGGCAATTTCGAGGTGCACGACAGCGGTTTTGAAATCGCCGGTTCTTAGCAGGCTGGCTCCGATTTCGTAGTGCGCCCAGGCGGAGTCGGGCTGAAGTTCAATCGCTTTGTGCAGATGCTTAATCGCGTCGGCGTATTGCGCCTTCCGGGCCAGGGCCACACCGAGCGTGTACTGCGCCAGGTAAAGGTTGGGGTCGGCGGTGACGATCGGCTCGAGCGCGGCAATGGCTAGCGCTAGTTTCTGCTGGCTCACTGCCGAGCTGCTCCACCCCGCCAAGCCAACATCGGGCTTGTCGGGGACCCCGGTGCGTTCGACTTGGACGGGCGAGGGTGCCCGTCCCCACACAAGCTCCAGCACTTTGTTGGCCGTCGCTATTTTGTCCTTGGGATCGATTCCGGCAACCGCGGCGGCAGAGGCCGACGACTTTTGCAGTCCGACATATCCGAGCGACGCCAGTTTCTGCATCTCGGAGGAGCTCAACTCGGCGGAAGACTTGCCGGCTTCGCCGCTGAAGTGGCGATCGAAATTGTCGAGCTGCGCGGCCATGGTGTCGAGCGCGGCCTTCGAGGTCTGGGCCAGATTGTGAGCAGCGCCCGGATCCGCGGTTAAGTCGTACAGTTCGGACTTGGGGGCGCGAATGTAGAGATACTTGCCCGCGCGCCAGGACTCCAGCGGGCTCCAGCCAAATCCGCGCTGCGGCAAGTCGGCGCGGGAATACACCGGTTGATTGCTCCCACTACCGCTGCCGTCACCGGACTCTGATTTTGCGATCCGTAACAGTGATTGTCCCAGCATTTGCGAGGGAATTGGGATCGCGGCGATTTCCAGCAGGGTAGGAGCGATGTCGACAAGCCTAACCTTAGCCGCAACTCGTGTGGCCGCGGGCCTGGTGGCGGGCTGGCCTTCAGGGAGTTTTATGAGCAGCGGGACGTGAATAGTCTCGTCGTAAAGAAAAATGCCGTGGGTATCTTCACCGTGAGCGCCCAGGCTCTCGCCGTGGGCGGCGGCGACGATCACGGCGGTGTTTCCGTAGATTTTCAGCCGCTGTAGAGCGCCGATTAATCTTCCGATGGCGGTGTCGGACGCGGTGATTGCGGAATTGTACGAAGTGCTGGGTGTGCGCGCATCGGCGATATGAACCCACAGAAAAAACTGTCTTTGTTCCTGTCCTTGTCCCTGTCCGTGTCCTTGCTTCTCTCCTTGTCCTTGCTCTTGCGCATGGTGGTCGAGCCAGGCGACGGCGCGGGCGACGACCTGGTCTCCGCGGCGCTCCGTTACTGGAGGACGGGCGTCACTTGGGGTCGCAGGTCGAAAGCCAGCGTCGTAGGTCTGGAAGCCGCGGTCGAAGCCTTGTGCCAGGCCGCTCCACGGGTCGAGATCGATGGACGAAACAAAGGCGGCCGTCCTATAGGCTTGAGTTCTCAGCAGCTCCGGGAGGTAAGGCAAGGATGGCGATAGGGTACCGCCAATCTCGCTCATGCCGGTGCTCTGAGGGTAGACTCCGGAAAGAATCGTTGCGTGCGAAACCACGCTGGACGGCGCCTGGGAGTAGGTTCGCTCGAAGACAATGCTTTCTCCGGCAAGACGATCGAGTTTGGGCGTGAGCGATCCCTTGCTGCCCAGAAAGCCCATGCGGTCGGCGCGAGTGGAGTCGAGGGTGATCAAAACCAGGTTGGGCTTCGATGCGGCTGCGGCGAATGAGAAAGTCAGAAGGATCAAACTCACTCCGGGCACGATTTTTCGGATCATGAGAGTAAGTGTAAAGTACAATCTGTGTACCTGCTCCTCGGGATCTCCAGTCTTGTGGTGATGTCGTGATTACGACTCATCGGTAGCCAGTAAGGCTCGATCCGGCTGCGCGGAGCTGGATCATATTTGCAGATCTTGCTTGCAGATCATACTTGTAGTGACCGTGCCCTTCAGAAAACGTCTTCGGCTCGTGGGCCTGCTGGCTTGGTGTGCGGCGGGTCTGAGCCTTTTTCTTTCTTGCCAGCACGCGCGGGGCGGAGCGGTTGCATCAAGAAAGCTGATCATCCTCGGCGTCGACGGGCTGGATCCGGACCTGCTCACGAAGTTCATGGCTGAGGGCAAGATGCCGAACTTCGCCCGACTGGCCGAGCAGGGATCGTTCCGGCGTCTCACGACCAGCATCCCGCCGCAAAGCCCGGTGGCGTGGTCGAACCTGATCACGGGAATGAATGCCGGCGGGCATGGAATCTTTGACTTCATCCACCGCGACCCGAAGACCTTTCAGCTTTATTTTTCCACCTCGCGGGTAGAAGGGCCGAAGCACAGTTTTCATCTTGGGAGTTGGGTGATTCCGCTCGGCGGTGGCTCGGCGGAACAGTTGCGCCACGGAAAGGCCTTCTGGGAGATCTTGGACGAACAAGGCGTGCCCAATTACGTTTACCGGATACCGGCAAATTTTCCTCCGATCGCCGCCAAAGGGAAGACTCTTTCCGGCATGGGCACGCCTGATCTGCGCGGCACTTATGGCACGTTCACTTTCTACACTGACGATCCTACGGCGGCCGTCGGAGCCCTCGAGGGCGGGGAAGTAGTGCAAGTCGAGGTGAAGAACAATCGGGTCACGACCAATCTGATTGGGCCGGACAACACGTTTCGCAGGAACTCGCCTCCCGCTACGGAGCCTGTCGCGGTTGACGTGGATCCGCTGGAGTCTGTGGCGCGCATCGGTTTGCAGGGCCAGCAGTTTGTGTTGAAAGAAGGCGAGTGGAGTGGATGGGTCCCGGTGGAGTTTCAGCTCATGCCCGCCTTTGGCAGCTGGATTGGCAATGTGAAGGGGATTTGCCGCTTCTAGCTCAAGCAAACGCATCCGCGTTTTCAACTTTACGTATCGACCATTAATATTGATCCGGAAAATCCAGCGCTGCCCATCTCCACGCCAACGAGTTACTCTCGCGACTTGGCGAAACAAATCGGCGAATTCCACACGCAAGGCATTGCCGAAGACACGAAGGCACTTACCGCTGGTGTGCTCGACGATAAAGAGTATCTGGAACAGGCGCGCACCGTGCTCGCCGAACATCGGCGCGCCTTCGATGTTGAGTTTCCAAAATTTCACGACGGACTTTTCTTTTTTTATTTCTCTAGCCTTGATCTGAACGCGCATATGATGTGGCGGCTGACCGATCCGCAGAGTCCTGCATACGACGCCGCGCTCGCTGCTCGGTACGGGTCATCTCTGGAGGAGTTTTATGAGCAGATTGATCAGGTGCTTGGCGAAGTAATGCCGAAGGTCGATGGCAATACGACGCTCCTCGTGCTTTCCGACCACGGATTTGCGCCCTATCGGCGCTCCTTTAATCTGAATACGTGGTTGTTGAACAATGGCTACATCACCCGGAAGGAAGGCGCCATCGGGGATTCGAGCGAGCCCTTTGCCGACGTCGATTGGAGCCGCACGCGCGCTTACGGGTTGGGGTTGAACGGGCTTTATCTGAACGTGCGCGGACGGGAGCGTGAGGGCGTTGTTGAGCCTGGCGTTCAGGCGGACACACTGCTGCGGGAAATCCGGCGAAAGCTTTTGGAAGTCCGCGATTCGAAGGACGGTTCTCAGGTGATGACTCGAATCGACCTGGCCAGCGAAGCCTACCAGGGTCCATACGCGCGCTCGGGGCCGGATGCGCTTGTCGGGTACAACCGCGGGTATCGCTCCGGATGGAAAACGATTCTGGGCGCATTTCCACCAGACGTGCTTGAGGACAATACGAATGCGTGGAGCGGCGACCATTGCATGGACTTTACGAAGGTGCCGGGAGTGCTGCTGAGCAACCGCAAGATTGAAGCGCAGACTCCGGCGCTGACCGACATCGCACCTACGATTCTGGCTGAATTCGGAATCGCGAAAACGAAGGATATGATGGGGCAGTCGGTATTTCAGCAGCCGTAGCGTGGTATGCGCTGGCGAACGAACAGGAGAAATCATGTTTGGCTCGTACAAAGTGAAGATCGAGGGCGAACTGCTGGAGAAGGTCAAGCAGTGTTCGGATGCCGCCGGATACGAATCGATCGACGAATTCGTGATCCACATGCTGGAAAAGGAAACCAGGAAGATCCTGCCGGACGAGAGCAGCACGTCGAAAGAGGAGATACAGAAACGGCTGCGCGGATTAGGGTACATCGAGTAGCTTGACTGTTCTCTCCAAGCCGATGGCGATCGCCGGTCATGCCGCGGCAATCGCGGCGTTCAGGTTCTTCCTGCTGACCAGTCCGCTGGCGATTGTAGTCGTTGTGTCGCTGGTGGTCGGGTTGCTGATGGTGGTTTTGTTCGGCTACACGTCGGATCAGAAAGCGATCGGCGTGGCGAAGGACGAACTGAAGGCGTACTTGCTTGCGGTGCGACTGTATCGGGATCAGATTCCGGTGGTGATGGGCTCTTACGGCAAGATCCTGCGCGGCACCGGACGCTACCTGAAACTCGCATTCAAACCACTGCTGTATGTCATCATTCCGATTATTTTGCTGATGGTGCAAATCGATCGTTATCTGGGCCAAACTCCGATTCCTGTAAATGCGCCGTTCCTGATAACCGTTCATCTTTCGGATCAGTATGTATCCAGTCTCACGGCGGACGCACTGGATTCGGTCACACTTGATCTGCCGCCCGAGATCACGATGACCGCGCCCGCCTTACACATTTCGGCGGAGAGTGAAATTGTCTGGCGACTGGCTGGCTCAAAAGAGGGAAAATATGAAGTGAAGGTCGCCGCTGCCGGCCAGAGCGTGGCGAAGTCCGTTTGTGTGGGGAGTGACCTGGCGCGAATTTCGACGGTCCGCTTGCGTGGACACTTTTGGGAGCGTATGTTCTCGTCCGCAGAGCCGGCGCTGCCGGAGACAAGTCCGATCGAGTCCGTCGCGATCAATTACCCGGATCGCAATATCGAAATCGCGGGGTATGGCGTGAACTGGATCTGGCTGTTCTTCATTTTGTCGATGGTGGCGGGGTTTATCTTTAAGGAACTTTTGGGGATTCAAATATGAAGAGATTGCGCCTGGTTGGGACGGGGCGAAGCCCCGTCACCACACGGGTCTTGCTGATTGCTCTTATTTTCCTGCCTGCGCTTGCTCTTGCTTACGCCGGGCCGGGCGCTGGATTTGCTGTGCTGTCGTCGTTCTGGGCTATCTTTGTTGCTTTTCTTTATTCGGTCTACGCGCTGATGACGTGGCCAATCCGCCAGTTGTTCCGTTTCATGCGGCGGCGAAACGCTTACGGAAAGGCGACTTTTGAGCGCGCGGTGATTTTGGGATTCGACGGTATGGATCCGGAACTCGCCGATCGTTTCATGAATGAAGGGCGGCTGCCGAACCTGGTGAAGTTGCGCGACAAAGGAACTTTCAGCAAGCTGCGCACGACGTTTCCGCCGATTTCTCCGGTGGCATGGTCGACGTTTATGACCGGAGTGAATCCGGGCAAGCACAACATCTACGACTTTCTGGCGCGCGATACCAGCAACTATCTTCCATTTCTATCGTCGGCTGAAATCAAAGGGCCGAAGCGGCACATCAAAATCGGCAAGTATTCCATTCCCTTCGGCAAAACCCAAATCAAAGGCATGCGCAAAGGCACGCCGTTCTGGCACTGGTTGGGCAATGCGGGTATTTTCAGTTCTGTGATTCGCGTTCCCGTCACGTTTCCGCCGGAGAAGTTTCAGGGCGTGTTGCTTTCCGGGATGTGCGTTCCCGATCTGAAGGGCAGCCAGGGCACGTTTTGCCTGTGCACTACCCGCGCTTCGAGCGACAAGTTCCGCGAAGGTGGAGTGCGCGTGCCTATCGAGCGCAAGAATGGCGTTTGCCGGTCTTACATTCCCGGGCCGGACAGCCCTTTGGCAGAGAAGGCTGGTACCGAGTTGCGGGTGAATTTCGAGATTCGGCCGGAGCCGGGATTGAAATCGGCTCGCTTCGCGGTGGGGTCGGAAAAATTTGCGCTGAAGGTTGGGGAGTACTCGGAGTGGATTCCGGCGGAATTCAAGGCTGGGCTGGGGTTCACGGCGCACGGCATCTGCCGGTTTTATCTCAAGGAACTTTCGCCGGAGGTTGAAGTTTATGTTACTCCGGTGAATATCGATCCGGGACATCCAGATTTGCCGATTTCGCACCCGGTGACTTATTCGATTTATCTGGCCAAGCTCTTCGGTGCTTACGCCACGCTGGGGCTCGCAGAAGACACGTGGGCGCTCAACGAGCACGTGCTTGATGACGATGCCTTCCTGGCGCAGGCTTACGGCAATCACGAAGATCGCGAGCGGATGCTCTTTGATGCGCTGGAGAAAACCAAGCAGGGGCTGTGCACCTGCGTTTTCGATACCACCGACCGCGTGCAGCATATGTTCTGGCGTTATCTGGAGGAAGATCATCCGGCGGCTCGCGATGTGCCGCACAGTCAGCATCCTCCGGTGATTCAGGATTTGTATGAGCGCATGGATCGCCTGATCGGGCGGGTGATGGAAAAAATTGATGACGACACGCTGCTGCTGGTGATCTCCGATCATGGGTTCAAGTCGTTTGCGCGCTGCATGAATTTGAACGCTTGGCTGCATCAGAACGGTTATCTCACGCTGAAGGATGGCAAAACCGAAAGCGGCGATTGGTTCGAGGACGTCGATTGGTCGCGCACTCGCGCTTACACCATGGGCCTCAACGGGCTCTATCTGAATATCAAAGGCCGCGAGAAGCAGGGAATTGTGGATGCGGCCGAAGTTGAAGCATTGAAAGCTGAGCTGCAACAAAAGTTGAATGGGCTGGTCGATCCGGCTTCCGGGACGGTGGGGATCACGGGTGTGTTTATTGCAGACAATGTTTATCGTGGGCCCTACACGGAAAACTCCCCAGACCTGATTGTTGGCTATGGCGCGGGTTATCGCGCCTCGTGGGATTCGGTGATGGGCAAAGTTACCGCGCGGATTTTCGAGGACAACATAAAAGCCTGGAGCGGGGACCACTGTATCGATCCGCGGCTGGTTCCTGGAGTTCTGTTTTCAAGCCACAAGTTCATCGCGGAGAAGCCTGCGATTGTGGATGTGGCTCCGACGATCCTGAAACTGTTTGGCTTGGCGCTGCCCGCGCATTTTGACGGCAAGCCCTGGAACCTGGCGGCGAAAGCTCGTTGACGGGGTTCTGAGTGTGAACGCCTGGTTTCGTAAACTATCCTGATATATTTGTGCAGTCCCAATGTTTCGCTTTTTCGTTGCTACTCACTTGAGCTTGCAGGCGCACGGGAGCCAATGAGTTTTGATCTTGGTGTGTGGTATCCACAAAAGCGAATCGGCAACGAACAGGCAAGGGAATTGTACGTCCGTCTCTGTGACAGTGATACTAGCGGCGTCGTACCTCATCCCGCAATCGATGCATTTTATGCGGAGTTGACCGCCAAGCACCCTGAGATCGACACAATTCCCGAAGAAAGAATCAACGACCACGGTTACTGCCCTTGGAGTTGCAAACTGGACCGTTCACCCGGTCACGTGATCATGTCTTGCTTGTGGTCCAAGGCAACATATATACATCAATTGGTTCAAGATTTAGCCCGCAAACACGGCCTCGCAGTCTATGACCCACAGTCCGACGTAGTGATCTACCCGGACGGCTCCACGGGCACAAGGGCCAGTCGTGGTGCCCCATGGGTTTTGGGTTCCTTCGCGCTGCTTTTTGCCGCGATATTCGTCTATTCGGGGCAGATTGCACCTTCAGGAGCGCCGCTGGTGTTCTACGTCTTGGCTGGATTATGTGGGCTCATGGCCGTGGCTTGCTTTAGGCAGGCGCTTAGAGGTACGGCCCGTGATGGGCGTAAGTCCCGTTAAACTGAAGTCATCGGAACAGCCCAGCGGCAGACTGCCGTCAACTGGCGATAAATCTCGATTACGCTCATTGACCTGGCTGCACGAATCTCAGTGAATGGCATTCCTAAGGGACCCGGCAGAAACAAGCAACCCAGGGCTGGAGTTATGGTGGACGGGCGGGGGCGCCCGTCGCTCCATTTACTGCTTTGTTGTTCTCAGACGCGCTGCTAGCCAGCCTACACAGGCTAGCATTCCACACCAGCCCATGGTTCGCACGATTGCGCCGATCGTCGTGTCGTACTGCAGGGCTCCCAGGCTCGAGAAAATCGTGTTCCAGTCGTGTTCGATGTAATCGGAGTCTCCGGCGGTCACGAGGGGCAAGGCCATGGCGCGGGCGTCGGCCATGTAGGTGGCGGTGTAGAGCCAGTTCTCAAAAAAGAAAAACAGGCAGAACACGAAGGCTGCGGGCTGGCGTTCGTGGAAGAAATAGGCTGCCAGCAGCAGCGGGACCAGCCACTGCAGAATG
>Ga0187862_10002010_pt1 | contig 21035 bp, 17 predicted proteins | sample June2016WEW_10_1_FD_133003 | JGI IMG/M metagenome (GOLD analysis project Ga0187862, IMG submission 133003) | Peatland microbial communities from SPRUCE experiment site at the Marcell Experimental Forest, Minnesota, USA - June2016WEW_10_150 | ecosystem: Environmental > Terrestrial > Soil >...
TTCGAGCCGAGAAAATCTCCGCCAGCCTCTTCCTCACAGTCGGTATGTCTTTAGTGTGCTTGAGTTGCAGAACGATTCCAGAGACTTTTTTCTCTCCCTTGCCATAGAGGAGCCGCTGAGCAAATGAGAGGTGCATGGCGACGAAGCTGTCGTCCACTTCTTTGATGCCCCGGTTTTCCGCTTTGTTGACGAACAGGGTCAGTACGTTGGGGGCCCCGGAAACGGTGGCGGCGAGAAGGTCCAGCTTGGGGCGCTTATCCTCGGGAGCTTTTGATTGTTCTTCAGCATCGAGGGCGATGAGTGAACTGAAATCTTCCCCTGCAGGGGCGCTGCTTGCAGCCGTATCCGGCGCCTTGTCCGTGCAGTTTTCCAGATGGAGCGCGTCGCAGAGCTGGAGCATTCTGGCCATGCCGTACCCCACCACTCCGCCCTCGGTGTCGCTGTCAAAGAGCCCCAGCTCAGGGCGCCGGTTCTCTTTCAGATTGTAATCGTTCCAGTTCCTCATTTTATCACGTTCGGATGGGACCATGCCGAGGCCGAAAAAAGTCTTGGAAGTGTCCGCCGCGAAGTTTCCGGCTATTCCGTAGATCCGGAGCACGGGCGTTGCTATCTCAACCAGTTGGTTCAATTGAGGATCTTCCGTTATGTACTTGATGACGTCTTCGTAATGGCTGATGCCGTAGGCGGCCGGGTTGCCGGAGCCATAGTCGAAAAACCCCTTTTGATAGATTTGGAGATGGCCGGTGCCCTGCACAATCCCTGTCTCCAGACCGTATATGATTGCAGATACGAACCCCCCGAAGAGAAGGATGGAAATGGCGCTGACAGCGATAGCGAGAACTGTCATGATGGAACGTCTCGCATTGCGAAAGATATTCCTGAAGGCAATGCTAAGAGTTTTCACGATAGGCCCCCCTTATTGTCGTTCACCAGCTCCCCGTCACGGATGGCGAATACGTTATCGGCATGGTCCATGATTTGCTTGTCGTGTGAAGAAAAGATAAAAGTCGTATGGTTCTTCACCTGCATCTCACGCATGAGGTCGATGATGCCCTGCCCGGTCTTTGAATCGAGGTTGGCCGTAGGCTCATCGGCCAAAACCAATTGCGGTCCCTTGACCAGTGCCCGCGCGATGGCCACCCGCTGCCGTTGCCCGCCACTCAGTTCATTGGGCCGATGATGTTTGTGTCCGCCAAGGCCGACGGCCTCGATCATTTGCAGAACTCGCTCTTTTCGTTCCTTCCCTGAGGTTCGTGTCAGGAGCAGGGGATATTCTACGTTTTCATATGCCGAGAGTACCGGCATTAAGTTGAAGTTCTGAAAGATGAAGCCGATGTTCCTGGCCCGAAAATCCGACGATTCGTCGTCTGAAAGCATAGCCATGTCACTGCCGCAGATTTCCATGCTGCCGCTCGATGGGGCGTCGATGCATCCGATCAGGTTCAGCAGCGTCGTCTTGCCGCTGCCTGAGGGCCCGATGATCACGTTGAACTTCTTCGTAGGAACGTCCAATGTAATCGACCTTAGCGCCTGAACCTCCACTTTGCCCATCAGGTAGTTTTTCGAGACCTCCACCATGCGGACTGCAAAACCATTTTGATTCATACAAGATCCTTCCTTTCCTCCTGGCTGCTTCCAATGCGTTATCACGGCGAAACCGCGCCGGCATTGGAAACACAGAGCTTAAACCGTGCCAACGGCCGGCCACGTCCGGCAACCCGCACCGGACAAGCGCAAATGCATGCTCCATGCGGCCCACATAACGGGAGCCCGCCCATAATAGGCGATTTAGATTCCAGGAGCTACGAATTCCATGATATGTGACAGAAAAAAGTGTCGTATACTACGTTTGGATTTCGAAACTTCATATGTGACAGTGAAGTCCAGGGTAACCGTGAGGAAAAAATGGAAGTTGATGAAAAGGAATTTTTCCGTGAGGCGACCGTACGTGTCTGTGGGAGCCTGGAAATAGAAAGGGCCCTTTGGCGCTGCTTTGTCTACATCCGGGATTTCGTTCCGGCGACCGAGGTGTATTTGAACTACTACGACCGCAGCCTTGGCGCCATCCGGTTTTATGCCGGGGCGAACGAAGAAGGAGGGAGGCGCCTCAACCTGCACATTCCTCTGCCTCCTGAAACCCGAGCTTTAATCGAACGAACCTTCGGTGAGGATATCCTGCTCGTGGACCATGCCGAGGACCATCCCATAACGAGGGAAGTCAGGCGGACCCTTGGCGTGCCGGACTTTGCGTCTATCCTCATGGCGTTAGTGCTGGAAGGGACGATGGTGGGAGTCGTGGCTTTTCCCGCGGTTGGGAAAAATCCGTATGGTCCGATCCATCTCCGCCTGTTGTCCCTTTTGAAGGAACCTTTTGCCATTGCGTTTTCCAACAGCCTCAGATACCAGCAGGTGCTCGATCTGCAAGAACTGCTAGCCGACGATAACAGGTACCTGCGCGACGAGTTGCGCCTTGCGGCCGGGGGGGAAGAGATCGTAGGGTCCGATTTGGGCCTGAAAGGAGTCATGGAGATGGTTCGGACCGTGGCCCCGCTTGCGAGCCCGGTGCTTCTGCTGGGAGAGACCGGAGTCGGCAAGGAAGTCGTAGCCAATGCCATTCACGAGCTTTCTCCCCGAAAGGATGGCCCGTTTATCAAGGTGAACTGCGGCGCCATTCCCGGCGGCCTTCTGGACAGTGAACTTTTCGGACATGAAAAAGGCGCGTTTACCGGCGCCCTGGCCATGAAACGCGGCCGGTTCGAACGCGCGCGGGGCGGCACGATCTTTCTCGATGAAGTGGGAGAACTGTCATTGGATGCGCAGGTGAGGTTTTTGCGCGTCCTTCAGGAGAAGGAGATAGAGCGTATAGGCAGCACAACATCCATCAAGGTGAACATCCGGGTCGTAGCGGCCACACACCGGAACCTCGAGGCGATGGTTGCCGAGGGGACGCTCCGTTCCGACCTGTATTACCGGTTGAAGGTGTTTCCCATTTCGATCCCCCCATTGAGAGAACATAAGGCGGACATCCCCGCCCTCGTGCACCACTTCATGAAAAAGAAATCTCGAGCATTCGGGCTTCCCTACATACCGGTGCCGGCCCCCGGCGCCATCGACCTGCTCATGGCCCATGATTGGCCTGGAAACGTCCGCGAACTTGAAAACGCCGTGGAGCGTGCACTCATTCTCAGCAAAGAGCAAACGGTGAGCTTTGAGGACCTGAACGTCCCGGTGAAGGGAGAAGCTCGCGGGAGGCCTCATGATGCGCCGGACGATACAGTGAGCCTGGACGAAGCCATGTCACTCCATATTAAAAAGGTCCTCAATCTCACCGGGGGAAGGGTTGATGGTGACCGCGGCGCGGCTCGAATTCTTGGGATCAATCCCGCCACCCTGCGGCACAGGATGAGAAAGCTTTCCATCCCCTTCGGCCGGAAGGCCTGAACACCCCCTGCCCCCTCGGTTAAAAAGAACTTTCGTTTTAGGGAACGCCAATGACGCGACACAGCCGCACAGCGGAGTACAACGCTCTCTTTCGCGCCCTGGAGTCCGCCCGCAGCCAAAAGAGGCGGCTCTTCACCGATCCGTTGGCGAGCCGCTTTCTGAGACCTTCACTGCGCGCCGCCGCCATGGCGGCGCGCCTTTCGCCCCTCAACGCGGCCATTTGCCGGTTCATCGACAGACGCTGGCCAGGTGCGCGGACGTCAGCCCTGGCGCGAACGCGCTACATCGATGAAGCGCTGACAGGCGCCCTTTCCAACGGGCTGACCCAGGTGGTCATCCTCGGCGCCGGCTTCGACAGCCGCGCCTACCGCATCCCGGGCATCGCAAACGCCCATGTCTTCGAGGTCGATCACCCCGATACATCTCAGACCAAACAGCAAATTGTAAGCAACGTCCTGGCGGGGACGCCGCCACACGTCTCTTTCGTCTCGATCGATTTCAACCGGCAGGACCTCGGCGAAGTCATGCGTTCCACCGGTCTGGATTTGGACCGGCCGATATTTTTCCTATGGGAAGGCGTCACTCATTATCTTACGGACGCAGCGGTAGACGCGACATTCAAGTTCGTCGCGACGGCTGCCGCCCTCAGCCGGATTGTCTTCACGTATATTCATCGGGACGTGCTTGGCCCGGAATATACGTTCCATTGCGCCGGTAGGGCGCGCAACCAAGTTCGCGATGTTGGAGAAGCGTGGACTTTTGGCTTCGAACCGTCAGAGCTGCCGGAATATCTCCAAGCGCGCGGGCTGAACCTGATTTCGGATATCGATTCGACAAAATACCGCGCCCAGTACATGGGCAATCGGGCGCGCCATTTGATCGGATTTGAGTTCTACCGGATCGCCTCGGCGGAAGTGACAAAGCGCGGTGTATCAGCTCTCCTCGCCCATAGCGCCTCAATCTCAAGGTGACCTGCGTGCCAAAGTTAGTCAGGCACATCTCGGATCTTGCCGCCATCGGGTAGTCTGCGCGGGCTCTCCTGCGCTTTCCAGGCGGGTCGGAGTTTACTTGGAAACTACAAAGAAAATGTTTGACGGTGTTTTTTAGATGGTATACCATTTCATATACCAAAATGCATAGATTTTCCGACAAAATTTTGCCGGACGGAGGGCAATTGCTAACGAATGGGCGCAGATACTGACAGGGCAGAGGCCTCCACGACAAGCGTAAGTTCGACGCTTGTGTTTCGACAATTGGAAAATGCAATCCTCTCAGGCTATTTCAAGCCTCGGGAACGCCTGGTTGAACGAAACTTGCTGGCGCACTTCGATGTCAGTCGCACGATAATCAGGGAAGTCCTGAAAATGTTGGAGGGAAAAGGCTTGGTGAGGATCACTCCTTACCGTGGGGCCATAGTAGTGGACCTTACGGCAGAGGAGGTGGAGGAAATTTATTTCCTGCGCCAAAAACTTGAGGCGATCGCCGGCCGCCTTGTGATCGAGAGCACCACACGCATAGAGATCCAACGGGTAAAAAGGCTCTGTAAGGAATTGGAAAAGCACCTGTGCAAGAGAACAGACCAGATGATCGAGAAGGACAATGAGTTTCATCGGGCGCTGTTCCATGCCTCCGGAAACAGGTATCTCAATGAGATGATCGATTACCTTGGCACGAAAGTCCACATGGTGAAATTTAACGCCTGGTCTTTGCCGGACCGAATAGAGCAGTCCATCCTCGAGCACAGGGCCATGATCGCTGCGCTTGAACGCCGGGATGCCGAGGCTTTCGAGAAACTGGTGATAGATCATCTGCTTTTTTCCAAGAACAGCTACATGGAGCAACTAAAAGGCATGGCCCGCAAAGGAACCGTTAAGAAGCGGTCCCACACTGACCAAAATTAGGCTTTGACGCAAGATCACCGTCCGTTGCGGGGAGAAAGACTTGAAAATCCCTGTTCCCTGCAGGCAGGGAAGGTAGACGGAGAAAACACCCTGAGGCGCCAAGCCATGTTCTTAAAGGCAGCACACCACTGAGCAAGAGCAGACGGGAAATGGGTATTGCAGTGCAAAATCATGAGGGGAAGGTGAGGATATTTCAGGAGTTGTGCAAGGGCATCGAGGAATGCGGCATATGCCTCCATGTTTGCCCCAAAAAGCTTTTCAAACCTGCGGTTACGCTGAACCATAAAGGCTATCGGCCTCCCGACATAGCTGAGCAGCAATCATGCACCTCATGCGAGAATTGCATGATCTTCTGCCCGGACATGGCCGTCGCTGTTGCCGGCAAGACGCGGAAAAGACATGTGAAGTGATGAGTTCGGAAAGAGTTCGAGCGGGGCGATATTTTATGATGGGGAATGAAGCCTGTGCGGAAGGCGCACTGGCCGCAGGCTGCGAATTTGCAGCCGGATACCCCATAACGCCCGCCACCGAGATCGCGAATCGGTTAGCCGCAAGACTTCCTCAAGTTGGCGGCGCCTTTCTTCAAATGGAGGACGAGATAAGCTCGATTGCGGCTATTATCGGGGCTTCCTGGACAGGCAAGAAAGTGATGACGGCCACTTCCGGACCCGGTATCAGCCTCATGTCCGAGAATATCGGCTTTGCCGTTGGGGTGGAGACCCCATGCGTCATCGTGAACGTTCAGCGTGGAGCCCCTACTACGGGCATGCCCACTGTGGGAGTGCAGGGGGACATGGTGCAGGCGAAGCACGGTTCCCACGGCGACTACGAGATCATCGCTCTTTGTCCTTCTTCGCCTCAGGAAATGTTTGATTACACGATTACAGCCTTTAATTACGCCGAAAAATACCGGACCCCGGTTTTTATTCTTTCCGATGCCTTTGTCGGTCACATGCGTGAAGAAGTTACGATACCGGAGGCGGAAACGATTGAAAGGGTTTACAGAAAGATTCCGTCACAAGGCACAGACCCGCAGAAGATCAAAGGTTTTCTTGATGAGGACGTTGCCCCAATGCCCATCTTCGGCAGGGGTTTTAAGGCTCACGTGACCAGTTCCTGTCACGATGAGGCCGGGAAACGAAACCTCATAGACGTGTCCTCGCTCGACCTGTTCGTCAGGAGGCTGAGTAATAAGATTCTCAAACACAAAGAAGACATTACGATTGTGGATGGCAATTACGCGAAAGGAGATGTCGTCCTCGTTTCCTATGGCCCCGTGGCTCGAGCTGCGGCTGCGGCAGCTAAGGATGCGAGGGAAGCCGGCTTTCCCGCCGGGACCTTGCGGATGGCCACCGTATGGCCGTTCCCGGAGCATGAAATCGAGAAAATGGCCCGAAAGGCTAAGCATGTAATAGTTCTGGAAAACAATCTCGGTCAAATGTATCCGTATATCAAAGCCGCTGCGGCTCGATTTACCGATGTGTCTTTCCTTGCTCCCAGGCTGATCGGGCAGATTCACGACCCTGAAGAGATCGTTCGAAAGATTAAGGAGGTCATACAATGAAGGAGATTGTCCATCCCCTTCGCAGGTTTGTCCGACCTTCAGTCACGTCCACTACCAACTGCCCGGGCTGCGGTAACGGCATCGTGACACAGAGTATCCTGCGGGCTATAGACGAACTCACAATGGACATCGATGACTTCGTTTTTGTTTCGGGGATCGGCTGCGCGGCTTGGATACCGAGCCCATTCTTTAACGCAGACGTGCTTCACTCCATTCACGGCCGGCCTATTGCATATGCGCTGGGCATCAAGATGGGCCTGCCTGAAAAGAAAGTCATGGTCGTGAGCGGAGACGGCGACCTTGTAGCCATCGGGGGAAATCATCTTATTCACAACGCAAGGCGCAACGTGGACATAACCGTAATCTGCGTCAACAACAGGATATACGGTATGACCGGAGGCCAGGCCGGCCCCACGACACCGAGGGGAGTGAAGACCACCACAACGCCATATGGGAGTTTTGAAAACTCTTTTGATATTTCACGCCTCGTCGCCGCTGCGGGTGCTTCCTTTGTAGCCCGTTGGACCACCATGCATCCCAGAGAGATGACCAAGTCGATCAAGAAGGCAATCCGGAAGAAAGGCTTTTCCTTTATTGAGGCCTATTCCCAGTGCCCGGTGCAATTCGGTCGTAAATCCGGCATGAACGGATCTGTTCAAATGATGGAGGATTATCGGAAGAGGTCCGTCCGGGTCGAAAAAACAGCCGGGCTGAGCGAAGAGGACCTGAAGGACAGAATCGTTGTGGGGGAGTTGGTGGATATCGAAAAGCCTGAGATGGTCGAAGAAATAGAAAAGACCAGGACCAGAGCCGTCAGGAGACCGTGTTGAACCGTACCGAAATTATCGTAGGCGGCGTAGGAGGCCAAGGTGTGGTTCTGTCGGGGATACTGCTTGGAACAGCCGCTGCGGTCTTTGAAGAAAAGAAAGCTGTCCAGACTCAGTCCTACAGTTCCGAGCTGCGGGGCGGGGCAGCCAGGACCGAGGTGATCATTTCAAATGAATCGATCTCGGATCCTCAGGTCCGAAGGGCGGATATCCTGGTGGCATTAGCTGAGGAGGCGCTCTGCCGCGACATCGACCTGGTAAAGTCGGGGGGCCTGGTGATCGTTGATTCGGATAGGACGAAAGGCCCGGCGGCGGGCGACTACAAAATCGTTCAGGTTCCCGCGACGAGTATTGCCGAAAAGGAAATGGGCGATCCGATTGTAGCTAATCTCATAGTTTTGGGAGCGTTGATAAAAAACAGTCCAGTTGTCTCGGTAAATGCCATGGAAAAGGCAATTGAAGCCACTGTGCCTCCGAAAGCCAAGATGTTGAACATCGCAGCGTTTCGAAGAGGTCTCGAGGTGAAGGTCCAAATCTGAAGGAGGCATGTCGTTGAAGACCTTTGAACAATACCTGGAAAGCCTGAAGAAGTTGAAGCCTACGGTTTACATGTTCGGAGAGAAGATAGAAGACCCCGTGAACAACCCCCGGATACGCGCAGGCATCAATGCGACAGGCGCTACGTATGAATTGGCCAATGAGCAAAAATATCAGGAACTTTTCTCGGCGATTTCACCGCTCACAGGAGATCGGGTCAACCGATTCACTCTGACGCCTCACTCCATCGAAGACCTGGTGAAAAGAGTCAAGATCAATCGGCTGCTCGGAGGCTACGTAGGAACGTGTCACCAGAGGTGTACCGGCCTCGATTGCCTCTGCACACTCTCGATCGTCACTTACGATATCGACCGGAAATATGCGACCCATTATTACGATCGTTTTACAGAATTCCTGAGATATATGCAGGTAAACGACCTTACCGGGAATGCAAGCGTTACGGATGCGAAGGGGGACCGGAGCCTGAGTCCTAATGAGCAGGACGATAAGGACATGTACCTTCGACTGGTAGACCAAACAAAAGAAGGGATCATCGTAAGAGGGGCCAAGGTTCATCAGACAGGCTCCTTGAGCGCCCACGAGATAATTGTGCTTCCCACCCGGGCCATGCAGAAAGGGGGCGAGGATTACGCGCTGGCTTTTGCTATTCCGTCCGATACGAAGGGACTTATTCACGTTGTCGGAAGGAATTCCCTGGATACTCGTGAAATCGAAGGGTTTGATTGCGGCAATGTTCGGTACAGCAAGTACTGTCCAACGCTCATTTTTGACGAGGTGTTCGTGCCCTGGGAGCGGGTGTTCATGTGCAGGGAGGTCGAATTCGCAGAAGAAATGGTGAGCCGGTTCTCCGCATTTCACCGTCAATCCCATGGCGGCTGTAAATCAGGCAAGATAGACGCTATGACCGGGGCCGCTCTGCTGATGATGGAGTACAACGGAACAGCAAAGGCCACACATCATAAAGAGAAAATAATCGAAATGATCCACACTGCCGAAACGCTCTATGGCTGTAGTCTGGCCGCTTCGTACGAGGGCAGGAAGGAGCCGTCGGGGACGTTCTTCATAGACCCGATCCTGGCCAACGCGTCGAAGATCCATGAAGGGAGGGAAATGAGCGAGGTGATGCGCCTCCTCATCGATGTGAGTGGCGGGTTTGTTGCCGATTTGCCGTCCGAACGAGATTTTGATAGCCCGCAGATCGGCCGGTTGCTCAAGAAATACCTAAAAGGGGCCGTAGGGGTTCCTGTGGAAAACAGGATCAAGATGTTGAGGCTGGTAGAGAAAATGGCGATGGAAAGCGCAGACACTATCTCAGATATTCATGGCGGAGGTTCACCCGCGGCTCACCGGCTCACCCTGTTTAGAGAATCGGACACCGATTACAAAAAGCAGTGTGCTAAGCGGCTGGCGGGAATCGAGTAAGAACTCTAACCCGTCCTCTATCAGAGCCCCGAAGGTGATGAAAGCAACGCATGAAGAGGAGTGCGGGCCATGGAAGCCAAGACACTCAAATACATGTCCAGCGCTTGCTTTACGCTAGGTTTTATCATTCCGTTTGCGGCCTCGAATTTCGTCGGCATGCCATTGAGCGTCATACCGATAGTGAGCGCATCCCTGATAGAGCTCTGGACAATCGGATTATTCCTGCGTTATTTCGCTTATGTTGGAAGGACAGCGCCTCCAGCGACGCTTTCTTTCAGTATGAGGATAGGTAATTTCGTCTCCTGCGAGCCCTCGCTTTTTCTCACTCTGGGAATTGTCTTCGGTTATCTGTTCTATCCTTCTGTAGAGAAGAGCGTGGTTCCCGCTCTCGGACCATATCTGCTCATGGCAATCATGTTTACCATGGGCCTGGCCATTAATCTTCAGAACTGGATTCGAATAATCCAAAGGCCGAGAGCGGTGGGGGTCGCAGTATTACTGAAATGGACCTGTACGCCTCTGGTTGCTTTCCTGCTTTCTCTGGTGTTGATTCAGTTATTTCCAGGTATTACGGGAAACGCTCTGGCCGTCGGAATTATCGTCCTTGGCACTACACCGACCGGAGGCGGCTCAAACGCATTTACCTTGATCAGCAAGGGCGATCTGGCCCTGTCCGTTTCGGCCACTGCGATCAACACCATGCTGGCGCCTTTCATTCAACCCTTGCTGATTTTGAGGCTGGCAGGAGGGATTGCCAGCCTCAATGCGACCGCGATCATTCAAGACCTCCTGCGCATGGTGGTTGCGCCTGTCGTCGCGGGCACGATTCTGGGGTCCGTTTTTCCGAAGTTTACAAGCAGGATGAATCCTGCCTTCGGTCCGCTCACGATCATATGCCTCGCTTTTATAGTGATGGGCACCATGTCCAAGGGAACGAACACATTGGTTCAACAAATCTCCATACTCCCTTACCTCGTTGCCATATGCCTGGTGCAAGCGGTGGCGGGACTTTGGCTGGGATATTTCGTTCCCGGGTTTTTCGGTTTCAGTTATGCACAGCGCAAGGCGACCTGTTTCGAGGTGGGTGTAGGAAACGCCGCCATGGCCATGATCATCGCCCTGAGGCACTTCGATCCGATCACAGCCTTGCCTTCTATCGTTTACGGCAAGATCCAGTATATCATAGCCTCCACAGTGCTCGTATCTCGATTCCGGGGAATTGAAGATAAGAAGGAGATATCGGCAACGGCTCGATCGCCGGCGGTCTCCGAGGAAGCCGCCACAGTCAAGGTTACCATGGCGGACGCGACGGAAGGGGAACGACCATGATAGTTGTCCTTGGCGAAAACGGGAGACAATTCTTGAAAAATATCCAGTGATTTTTGAATGAAGGGACAGGTTATGCACACGAATGCGAATCCCCGGGTTTCTTTCGACGACCTCAAGGCCTTCTGCTGTCAGGCCTACATGAAGGCAGGGGTTCCCGCTGCCGAGGCGGAGATCGTTGCCGGCCTGCTGGCAAGGTCAGACTTAAGGGGCGTCGAAACCCATGGGGTCACGCGCCTGCCTATTTATATCCGACGGCTGCACAAAGGATATGTGCGCAAAGAGTGCCAACTGACAACCGTCAAAGATAAAGGCCCTACGGCATTTCTGGAGGCCCACGGGTCGATGGGCCATATTGTTGCTTACAGGGCAATGGAAAAGGCGATCAGCAAGGCTGAGCAACATGGCATTGGTTGGGTTTCGGTGAAAGACAGCGGCCATTTCGGTGTCACGGGTCTCTTCCCCATGATGGCCCTGGATAAAGATTATATCGGGTACGTTGTTTCCAATTCCGCTCCCATGATGTTCCCATGGGGAGGCAGACAACGAATCATTGGCAATAACCCCATGGCATATGCAATTCCTGCGGACAAATATCCTCCGGTGGTCCTGGATTTTTCACTGGGGTTCGTGTCTTCCGGGAAGCTCATCCTGGCCCGCAAGAAAGGGGAGAAAATTCCCCTTGGCTGGGCTGTGGACAAAGACGGTTTGCCCACTGAGGACCCCTTTGAGGGCTACGAAGGAGGAGGCTCCCTGATGCCGGTCGGGGGCCATAAGGGCTACGGCATGGTCCTCATTCATGAAATGCTTACCGCTGTGCTCACCGGCGGCAAATGGACCTCGCGGATCAAGAGTCTTTATGAAGAGGATGAAACCGGTGTTCAGGGCACGTGTCATTCCTTCCTGGCCCTCGATCCGGATTGCTTCATCGGAAGGGACGAATTCAAAAGAGAGATGGACCGCTACATCAGGCAACTGAAAGAAAGCGCCAAGGCCAGGAATTGCGAGGAAATCCTGATCCCCGGGGAGCCGGAATTGAGGACCGAGGCCGAGCGGCTCAAAAACGGCATTCCTCTGGCTCCGGCCACGATGGAGGAATTGGCGGCCCTCGGTGAATCACTGGGAATCGCGCTTCCGCTGTTTGAGCGTGTTTCATAGCATCCACTATAACCGGAAAGAGGAACGAAGATTCAGCGCAACGGCTTTTCAAAAAACTCATCATCCATTGAAAAGGAGCGGCCTATGATCTCTCTCAGTGTGAACGGCAAGGTTCATAAACTGGACGTGCCCGGTGATACGGTGTTGCTTTGGGCGCTCAGGGATGCCCTGGATCTAAAGGGAACCAAGTACGGCTGCGGTATAGGGGAATGCGGTTCCTGTACGGTCCACGTCGATGGTAAGGCCGTGAAATCGTGCACCGTTTCCATTGAAGACGTGAAAGGAAAGAAGATCACGACCATCGAAGGGCTTCCCGAAAATCACCCGGTTAAGCAGGCCTGGATCAAAGAACAAGTCCCCCAGTGCGGTTATTGCCAGCCCGGGGTAATCATGAAGGTTGCTGCTCATTTATCACAGAAGCCGACTCCCAGCGCGGATCAAATCATAAGCGAAATGGATGACGTCATTTGCCGCTGTGGGACCTATCCCAATATCAAAAAGGGCATTAGAACGGCCATCCAGTCCATGAAGAAGGAGGCCAGGAAATGAAAAACACCGTTTCGCGACGTGATTTCCTGAAGTGATCGCTTGTCGGCCTGACCCTCGCGGTTTCTCATGGTCCTTTCGGATTCAGGCTTGTCAATGCCTCGGACAAAAAGGATATGGCAGGGTTCAGTCCCAATGCCTGGTTCACTATTACTCCGGATAACAAGGTCACCATTTTCACGGGTAATGCCGAGATGGGACAGGGGGTCTTGACCGCCCATGCCATGATCATTGCCGATGAGCTTGATGCAGACTGGAAGGAGGTTCAGGTCCGCCAGGGAGCGGCCGGCGATGCGTTCAAGAACCCTCTCTTCGGGGCCCAGATTACAGTGGGGAGCGCCAGCGTGAGGGGGTTCTACGAACCCTTGCGAAAAGCCGGCGCGGCCGGCCGAGCCATGCTGCTGACGGCTGCTGCTGCAACCTGGAAAGTCCCCGAAACAGAATGTCAGGTCTCGATGGGTACGGTAAAGCACAAGAAGAGCGGCCGCACCCTTACGTATGGCAAGCTGTGTCAGGAAGCGGCCAAGCTTCAGGTTCCGCAGGAAGCTCCGCTAAAAAATGAAAGTGAATTCAGATACATCGGCAAACCCATGCCCCGGGTGGATGTGCCTGAAAAGGTCAGCGGCAAGGCTGTCTATGGCTCGGACGTGACGCTCAAGGATTTACATTACGCAGTCATCGCGCGTCCGCCGGCTTATGGAGCAAAACCTGTTTCCTATGATGAGAAAGCGGCAGAACAGGTCAAAGGGGTTAAAAAAGTTGTTTCAATACCTATGGGCATTGCTGTTTGTGCGGAATCCTTCGACGCGGCGCTAAAAGGACGAGATGCTCTGGGAGTCAAGTGGGACAAAGGCACACTTCCCGAGATGGATTCCGCTTATGTGGAAAAATCCCTTTTAGAGGACCTTGACAAACCGGGAGCTTCGGTAGTGAAGACCGGCGATGCGAAGAAAGTAATCGGCGAGGCCGCCAGAAAGGTCGAAGCAATTTATTATGTCCCATGTATTGCCCATATGACCATGGAGCCGATGAATTGCACGGCTTCGGTGAGCGCCGAACGCTGCGAGGTGTGGGCGCCCACTCAAATGCAGACAGGCGCAGCAGCCGTTGCCTCAAAAATATCGGGACTTCCCGGTGAGAAGGTCCAGGTGAATACCACCTTCCTGGGTTGTGGTTTGGGCCGGCGATCATGGACGGACTATGTGGCTGAAGCGGTCCATTGTTCAAAGGAGCTTGGAAAGCCTGTCAAGGTGATGTGGACGCGGGAGGATGACATCAAGCACGATGCCTTTCGGGCTCCGTCATCCCATCGGATCGAGGCCGGGCTTGACGCTCAGGGCCAGTTGACAGGATGGTCCCATAAGCTGGTCAGTCCCTCCCTTTTGAAATTTATCCGGCCCCAGCACGTAGTCAACGGCATTGATTTCTATTGCCTCTGGGGTCTGGCCGATGCTCCAACCTCTCCGATGTGGACTAACAGGATACAGTACGAAATACCCAATCTCGACGTAGAATTTCTTATTTCTACTCTGCCCATGCCCGTTGCTCCCTTTCGATCCGTCCAGAATGGTCCCAATGCCTTCGTCATTGAATCCTTCATGGATGAATTGGCTCATGCGGCGGGGAAGGACCCGTTGGAGTTTCGCTTGCAGAGCCTGAAGGACAATATGCGGGCTCGCCGGGTGTTGGAGATGGCGGCTGAAAAGGCAGGTTGGGGGAAACCCATTGCAAAAGGCGAGGCTCGCGGCATTGCCCAGCATGCCTGTATGGGTTCCTACACTGCCCAGGTAGCCGAGATATCGGTTGATAAAAAGAACGGCAGGATCAAGGTCCATCGGATTGTTTTTGCCGTCGATTGCGGACCCACGGTTAATCCGGGCCCTCTCGCAGAACAAATTCAAGGCGGCGTCATTCTTGCCCTCAGCACGACGCTGATAGAGCAGGTTCAATTTGCAGACGGCGGAGTAAAATCGGCCAACTTTGATGACTACGGCGTCATCCGGATGAGTGAAGTGCCGGAGATAGAGGTCCACGTGGTCAAGAGCACGGAGAAGATGGGCGGGATCGCGGAATTGGGTGTTCCTTCAACAGCGCCTGCCGTGGCCAATGCCTTTTTCAAGGCGACGGGCGTCAGGATAAGGCGCCTTCCGCTTAACCCCGGCACCGTTTTGGCTGCCCTGGCGAAAGTGTAGCGATCTGAGGTCGGCGGGTAACCTATTAGCGCGGGATGTCTCAGGCAACAAGGACTGTGGCATCCCGTTTTTTCACATTCTTGCATATTATTGATTTTATTGAACTGGCGCTACTCGTTTTACAAGACCATTTAAGTGTTTAACCAACTTATTGAATCAGAAAAACCTAAGAGCAGCTTTAACGCAGTCGGGCAAGCACAAAGAAGATCCCGGGGTCACAAGGTATCAGCTATTTTCCCGGATGGATGGTTGACTCAACCGGGTTGACATCAGATGGTCACGCCAGCTCCAAATTGCACGTAGTTCGTGTTTTTGGTGTTCCTTAAGTCCTCCCAATCCTTTTCTGCCGAAATGAAAATTTACTTCAACAAACACCGGCTCCCCCTCGTCCGGGAACATGAGATCAAAGCCGGCAATGTCGATTCCAGCATGCCTGCAAAACGCACAGACAGCGGAAACGCCCTTCTGCTGCAACTCGGGCCAGCCCCCATGATCGAGTCTCCCCCCTCGGCAGATATTATTGTAAAACTGCCCGCCACCGACACGAAAATAGCTCACGGCCTGGTCTCCATAGATGACCACACGAAGGTCTTTTCCACCGTGGTCCACCCATTTTTGGATCAAGAGGGGCTTATCCTTTGGGAGATTTAGAAGATACTTGGGTACATCTTCCCGCCCATAGATCGGAAATACCGTCTCGCCCCCTCCACCAAGGTCCCCTTTGAGAACCATCGGATATCCCCAAGGGGATCCGTGTTCGTTCAGGTAGGCTTGCAGACGGAGAGGAGTCTCAAAGACAAGGCTGTCCGGATGCCGAACTCCCATTCCATGAAAGAGATGAACTTGCCTGGTCTTGCCCTGGAAGTTGAACCGAGCCTCCAGGCGAGGAAACCAATTTTTTGCATGTTGAATAATGCTCCTGTATCTCCAGGGAGAGACGTGCGAAGGCAGTAATACGCCGGTAGCCTTCCTGAGAAGGTCCATTGTTCCCGGGTCCTCGATCGCAGTGAGTGGAGGAAGGTTCTCTTCCATTGTGATCTCAGGTCGAAAGGAGACGAAGTAGGGCGGCATCAACGACTCCAATAATGAGAGAAATTATGGACGGCATTCATTGGTTTAAAGAATGGTCCGCATGCATGCAATCGCTCTGCTGTGTATGAAAGAAGAAAAGAAGCAATCCATGCAAGGTGAACAAAAGTCCTGTCAGCTTAACATTTTCCTGCGAAAGCCCGCAAGCATCTCAGTTGATATTGTGAACCCGCCCGACAAGGATAGGCTGCTTTGGAGAACATAACTGCACAAAACGTATCTTGGCAACATGGGGAATTTTGCTCAGGCCGGGGTGCATAACGACTATGATACTAATATGTTACTCTGGCACCCGGCCCCCTCATAACGCCACAAGGAGAGGGATGTTAAAGTTCCCGCTCGAATTCTTGCGCCTTATGCCATTTCGGGATAAATAGGTTTTCCATCCAATTTCACTTGCGCGTTTTGACTGAGATCATTCGATCTATAACGTCCGGGTGCTTCACCATCTGATCGTATTCAGTAGCCATGATGCCAGCCCCGGTGGTATCAAGTAAGTGAATAGTGCCATTGCCGTCCGAAGCCATCACTTCCGGGAAGTAAAGTCTTTCGTGGGTGTCCTGGATCGACCAGCTGCTTTCGAAGATGAAATCCGGTTTGAACCTCTGAATGCGACCGTTATATGTGTCGGCAACGTAGATGAATCCGGCTGAATCTGTTGCGATGCTTCGAGGGTGGTCAAACTGGCCATTGTCACTACCTCTTGAGCCCCACTCGGTAACGAACGTTCCATCTGGTCTGAACACCTCGATTCGATGGTTGGCGCTATCGGCGACATAGACCAAGTCCGTCGCGCTTATGTGAACTGCAACAGGGCTCAAAAACTGGCCTACCCCCGTCCCACGGCTCCCCCATTTGGTGATGAAGGTCCCGTCCGGGGCAAACTTCTGAATGCGGTAATTATAGGAATCGGCGACATAGATGAAGCCTGAACGGTCGATCCCAACACTTTGTGGGTGACTGAATTGCCCGACTCCAGTACCGAAAGTGCCCCACTTAGCTATAAAGTTCCCATCGGAGGTGAATTTCTGGATGCGATGATTGTACATGTCCGAAACGTAAACAACGCCCGTGGCATCCACTGCAATACCGCTCGGATAGATGAATTGTCCGTCATCTTTCCCGTAAGACCCCCATTCCCTGAGAAGGGTGCCATCTGCTGAGCAGCATTTTACTGAATTGGTGATTTTGTCAGAAAGGTAAAACTTCTCTGTACGATAGTAAGCCATTGCTGTAATTACGGAATCCTTTGACAGACTACGGGCCGGACTTGAATGGCAGGAACCGTCTTGAGCTTTGGTATGGGTCGAACTTGCCAAAATCAAGCAGAAGATAGTTGAAAATAACCAGGGCACCAAGAGGAATGTCCGTATTGACCTTTCAATAGTCTTCTCCATGCCTGCTCCTCCTTTACCGTATGGCTTTTTCTAGAGGTTGTTGAAGGGAATTTATCAGTGTACACGCTGACCAGATTGTGACGCAGTTCTTGAATCACCTCCTTTGCTGCCTCCTCCGCCTCTGCGGCGCTGCACAGTTTGATGATAGATCATGTTGATGGCAGAGTATCATTCAGCCGATGGCCTTCGGTCATATTAAAACGAGCGAGATTGCGGGACAGGGATTCAGCTTGTTGAAGACCGCTTCCGTCATCTGGCGCGCTATGGCTTTGTTTTCCTCTGCCCCATGATCTTCACCTTTCGATATGGTGATAAGGTGAAGTCACAAAAAATTGTTTCCAAAGAGTTTTTGAATATGGTGATAAGCAATCGTTCTTTAGGCTTAAGACTTTTTACGGTCCCCTAAGGGATACTAAAAATTCTCCTTGGAAGCCTCACATTGACAGTTTCAGGAAAGTCCCCATCATGATTCACTCCAAAGAGGCCCCCTTTTGTAATGGGATATATCACGAAAAGGTTTCTCAAAGGTTACATCCCAACTGGGCTTCGTGAATGCTGAAGGGGCTTCAAGACTGTCTTTTCGGAAAAGAATCCTGTTCGAAGAAATTTTTTTGGCCTGGATTGTCATAGCTCTCAGATGTCCGTAAGCGTTCTTCGCACGAACTAATCGTCCAAGGCAATGAGGGTATTTCCTCGGCCTCTCACAGAAGAGTCTTTCGGGGCAACTCTTGACGCGATAACGTAAGTGCCTTCTCTGTCCCCTCCCGTCAATTAGTTGGGAGACATGATCGACTTACTTAAAGCGTGTACTATGGTAGTGTTTCATTGGTGCGGTTGAAATGAATCACAAAAGATTCTGATGGTGCTCTGCAACTCAGTGGTGCTTAGATTAAGAAAAATGTTTTCGGTGATACGAGAATCATGATATGGTCAAGGCTACATTTCACCAAACTTGTGGCAACTGTAGCTGACGTGGCACTTACAAAATAATCATCAAGTTGTCAAATTAAAGTAAGAGCATCCTCAACCCAAATACTATGAAAACCAATCGAGCACATCGATATGGAAACTATATTAGCTTTTTTCTCCAATTTGCTCACAGTCTCATTTGAAACCTTCGCAACTGGATAGCATCGAACAAGAGTCTTAACCGTCTGGCAATTCAAAATCCGTGAAAATGGCTACAGTGGTGACCTAAGATTTTCCAAATTTTTTGTTTAGCGAGCGTGCCATTGTACGTAACAAATCTTTGAAACAGCCCCAGCTAAGACTCAACGAAAGTCCATACAGCCAAATCATTGAGTTCGCAGGTATTGTCAATTATGGAACCGGATTGCCAAAAACAGTACATGAAAAATGAAAAGGACTGACCGCCAATACGTTCCGGCGAGCAGTCCCTTCAGATCATCTTATTGAATGAGATAGGATTAAATCGCTATTTGACTTTTTCGCTGAGAGTCCTGCCTGCTTTGAACTTCACAGCCTTTGACGCTGGAATTTTTATCTTTTCGCCGGTACGGGGATTTCGGCCTTCACGTTGAGCTCTTGTCCCGACGCTGAAAGTCCCGAAACCTACCAGGGTAATCTTGTCACCGGACGCCAGAGCGCCAGAAACAGCGGAAACGAATCCGTCCACCGCCTTCTCAGCCCGGGATTTGGTAATTTCGCTTTCTTCTGCGATCTTTGCAACCAATTCAGGTTTCGTCATTCCCTTTCCTGCTCAAAGTTACATGACTTCGTCCAGAGTATGCTGGATCCTTCCACGAAAATCCGAACACCCTGAATACCTTTCTTTTGTTCAAATTTTCAAATCGCGGCTTCGCGATACTTTACGCAAGGAGTCCAGGAGCCAAGCGGTCTTCTGCATCCCTTGCATGAACTCTGTCCCTGGCGCTGTTTGCAGTAGCTGTCCACGACGTATTCGAACAGCTTGGCGTTGCGAATCGCAAAGGCGATCTCCTCAGCAATTGCCAGCAGTCCACAGTGCTCTTCTTCAGTGAAATCCTGCCCGTCGGCTTTATTAAGCACATTCAGCACCCCCACGGCTTCCTCCCCCGCAAGGAGCGGCACCACTATCATGTTTCTGGTTACGAATCCGGACTCGGAGTCGATTTTGCCGTGAAACCTCGGATCGTTCTGAACGTTGTGCACAATTTCAGACTGGCGGTTCTGCAAGACGGAACCGGCAATCCCCTTGTCGGCCGGAAAAGCTGCGCCCATGAGTACCTGCTTTGACAATCCCTCGATCTGATAGAAATGAAAATTCTTTTTCTCATCATCGAGAAGCAGGACTGAGGCCTCCGTGCCGGAGGAAATATCCATGCAGCAATAGAGGGTGGTTTCCAACATTTCATGAAGCCCCACAGACTGGGAAAGCATCGAGCTGACCGTGAGGTAGGTGTTAAGGTATTCGAGCTGCCGCAGCGTCTTGTTCCATTCGCCGAGCTGGCGAAGCCGGCATGTCAGAAGGATAAGGATTTTCTCCCAGACCGCGGGCAAAACGGCGCGACCGTTATGAGATTGCGTCAGCCCCAACAGGCCGGCACAGCCTGTCTTGTCGCGCAGCGGGTAGACGGTGAATTTGTCAACTGAGTTCTCGACATCCAATCCCGCTGGACCTTCGGGCGGGCGGGCCGAAATCAGCTCACATTGTTCTTCCATCCTGGATACCGATTCCGGCGGGATACCGTAAGGAAACAGAATGGGCCCTCCAGGCAGGGAAGCAGTGCAGTACAGGAACATCGATTCAGCGTTTAGCGCCGATGCGATACTGGGCAGTACTTTTTCAGAGAGTTGTTCGATGCTTTCGGACGTCAAGGCTTTTTCCACGATATCCAGCAAGCCCATCATCCAATTCATTGAACCAGCCTGCAGTTGATCAATTGACATAATCCACCTCGAAACGACAGCCCCAAAACGCTTGGTTCAAGTGGGTTTCGCAGAAAGGAGCACGAAATGCGCAGGGGATTTTCAGGTTGGAATTCGCCTTCCTCAGTAAGCATGCCTTCCGGTACGTTGATTTGAATAAGCGGCGTTGTGATCCTCCTTTAATTGGATATAGTCGTCAAGTTGTGTGCTGTGCATCCTAACCGCATTTTCAGGTCGAATTCTACCCGAGATCTTTGAATAGTACTGCACCCCTTATATCAGAATAAGGTTGCAAAAAGGTTACATCCGATCTGCACTTCATGAAGGTTAGAGTGGCGTCCTAAGGGCATTTGCTGAAAAGGACCCTATTCAAAAAGATTTCTCTTTTTTGGGTGGTTGACATTGAATATGACCGATGACGCTATTACAGGTGTACAAGGGAAAAAATCTGCCCCCCGTATAGTACTAATTCTATCCTGCCCTTTATGTAAAAGATCTTTGAAACAGCTGCCAGCTAAGGCTTGGCGACAGTCCACGCTCCTTGCCAAAGGTGAAAATTTTTCCGAGCCGAGTATGCAGAACGGAAATGATCTGGATATAGAAACATTCCGGACGGTACCCTGCATAACGCCACATAGGAGAGCTATACGTAACAAAGCCTATTTTTCTTAGTGATTGTAGAGTGTTATGGTGACTTAGCGCATCTATCTCCCTTTTGATATATTGACTTGTTTTTGTCAACTAAA
>Ga0187862_10002025_pt1 | contig 21003 bp, 23 predicted proteins | sample June2016WEW_10_1_FD_133003 | JGI IMG/M metagenome (GOLD analysis project Ga0187862, IMG submission 133003) | Peatland microbial communities from SPRUCE experiment site at the Marcell Experimental Forest, Minnesota, USA - June2016WEW_10_150 | ecosystem: Environmental > Terrestrial > Soil >...
ATGACTTCGACGTCCTGGACCGCCTGCTCGATCCCCACGGTGTGGATGTGCTCGGCATGGAGCTGGAGGTAGACGGGCGGCAGCGGATCGGGCCCCCCGACGAAGAGCTCCCAGCGCGGGGAGCTGAACCACCACGGATACCCGCGCCAGCCGTGTGTCCGAAGCAGCAAGTCGGACGCGCCGCAGCCCAGGCTCAGGGGGATGTCCCCTTCCGGGGTGAGGCCTCGCAGGTCGCCGAGGAAGACCAGCAACCCATCGATCAGCTCGCCCCGGACCGAGACGTAGAGACTGTCGATGCCGCTCGCCAGAACGCGGAGGTCGCTCATGGAGCACCCTCCGTTTCTCCCGTATCGAGAGATCCCCACGGGGTTGTGTCAGTACCAGGGAATTCCGACCCTCTCGAGATCGTGCCCGAGTTCAGAGACGTATCGAGAGGGCCTGGTGTTACAACAACCGGCCCTTCCCGGGACAGCTCCTCAGCACGAGCCTGAAGGAGCCTGGCGGCTGCGTCAGGGGCCAGGTGGATCGCCTGGAACTCCTCGAGGCGCTCGTGGGCCCAGATGGCCCGACCGGGGTGGTGAGGGAGAAGGGCGGCGCGGTCGCTCTCGAGGAGGATGTGGCTGTTGACCTCGGACCGGACGCGGAACGCCACGGTGCCGGCCAGGTTGGCCTTGAGCTGGCCGGGCACGGCCTCGGCGTCGGGTCGCTGGGTGCACAGGATCAGATGGATGCCGACGGCCCGTCCGAGCCGGGCGATCTCCGCCAGCCGCCCTGTCGCTGCCTTCTGGGCCGCGAGGGCGGCTGGGGCGGCTCCCAGCTCGCGGACCGTCAGCTCCGCCAGCTCGTCGACAACCACGAGGATCCGCGGCCACGGAGGCCGGCCCGTGTCAGCCCAGGCTTCGATGTCGCGCACGCCGGCGTTCCGCAGTGCTTGCAGGCGCCGGTCGACCTCGTCGCGGATCGATCCGAGCGCCCGGGCCGCCCCGTCGACCGAGGTAACGACCTCCTCAAGGGAGTGCGGGGTATGGGAGAGGGCGTCCAGCTCGATGCCGCCCTTGAGATCGATGCAAACGAGGCGGAGCCGGTCGGGGCGGTAGGTGAGCACCAGGTGGGTGAGAGCCTGGGTGAGGAAGACGCTCTTGCCGCCACCGGTCATGCCACCGACCAGCAGGTGGGGAAGGGTGGCCAGGTCGACCCAGAGCCGGCCGCGATGGCTCTGTCCCAGCCCGATCACCAGCCCTCCTGGTGGGGCGCGGCCTCGTAGAAGCTGGAGAAGGAGACGTGGTCGGGGATGGGAGCGCGAAGCACCTCCATGACTAGCCGTCGGTGCTCGACCCAGCAGACCATCTCGGAGTCGGTGGCCTGCGCGATGGCCTCCTGGCGGTCGAGGACGTCGCTCAGGGTGATCCCGGGCGGCAACCGCCAGGTGAGGCGGGCGTGGTGGCGTGTGACCTGATGCCAGCTGGAGCAACGGAGGCGCTGGACACGTCCGCGCGGGGGGGAATGGACCAACCCGAGCTGGCCTGTGACTCGCCGTATCCGCGCCGGCAGACTGAACAGGTCCCAGTAGATGGCGATCCCGAGCGCCACGACGCAGCTGCCGACAACCAGGATGAGCTGCGCCGGCGGAGCGCCGAGAGGCAGGACCGCGAGGATCGTCAGTGACAGCAGCAGGGTGAGGCCGACAGGGTTGCGCAAGAGGCGCAGCAAGATCGAGCCCACCCCGAGCTGGTACCAGGGCTCGCCGGAGCTGGCGGACGCACGAGATCTCATGGCCGTGGCTCAGCACCCCGGCGCCACGAGGGCGCCGGGGTAGAGGGGCTGGATCAACGCCTGGAGCAGGGACAGCAACGCACCCCCGCGCCAGAGCTCGATGGCGAGGAAGGCGATCACGATCGCCACCAGGGGGCCGCAGCCCTCGTAGTGGCCGGTGAGCACCTTCGCCAGGGCGATCACGAAGCCGATGGCGAGCAGCACCTCGATGAAGGTGAGGACGATCTCGCCCAGCCCGGAGAGCAGGGTGGTCATCACTTCCCCGCCTTGCCCACCGGCGCCGTCGGGGCGGCCTCGGGTCGGGGCTGGGTGAGGTAGTCGATGCCGTCGGCGACGACGGTGGGGTGGAGGCTGCCGCCGCGCTCCTTGCCATTCGGGTCGTAGAAGCGGCTGCGCAGGCGTCCGCTCACCGCGATCCGCGAGCCCTTGCGGTTGAAGCGGGCGAGGTTGCGGGCCTGGACGTTCCAGGTCTCGACCGGGACCCAGTCCGGCTCCCCGCCCTTGGTGGGAGGGGGAACGGCGAGCAGGAAGGAGGCCTTAACCATGGGCTCGGCCCGCTTGGTCGAAGGGAACTCGCGGAGGCGGATGTCGGTCGCGATCTTGCCGACGAGATGGACGGTGTTCACGGGGCTGTCCTCCAAAGGGGTGAGTGGATCTGTCAGTGGGCGTGAAGGCCCACGGATGGCCCAGGGGGCAGGGCGCCAACACCGCGGCGGGTGGCGCGTCGGGTCTCAGGCCGCGACTACGGCGACGGCGACCCGGTCAGCTGCTGATAGGTGAGGGCCCCGCTCACGTCGGGCCAGGTCACCTTCTCGTTGAGATGTCCGAACTCGATGCTCTCCGAGCCCGAGGCGGCGCGCAGGAGGTACGGAGTGGCGCCAATCGTGACGTCCAGGGTCTCCCCGTCAGCGCTCAGCTGGTACACGGGCTGCCCGTCCAACGTTGTCCGGGTGCGGGAGACGGTCGACCCGTACGACAGCGTCGCCGGAAGGAGTTCATCAACGGTCACGGAAGGGTCCGCCGCCATGTCGAGCAGCCCCGACATGACGGAATCCTCGCCGCCCGCCTCGGAGACGTCGAGCCAACCGTCTCCCAGTGCCTTCGCTTGTGCGGTGGTCAGGAAATAGTCCGAGGCCACCGAGACCAGGTTGGCGTTACCCCGAAGGTAGTAGTGGCCGTCGAGGTCTGCCAGGGTGATGGGCACGCCCGGAGCGTCGACGCTGGTCGCGGTTCCGAACCAGCTCCCCGTCGGCCCCACGCTGAGGTCGAAGGCGACCACATCGGAGGCGGCCACGGTGCTCGAGTACGAGACTGTGTACGAGTGCAGGCCACCCAGGTCTTGGATGGCCTCGCCCCAGAGCGTCGCGTCGTCCAGCTGAGAGGCCGCCCCGCTCGAGGTGGCGGGAGGCGGCGCCCACGGCCGGATGGTGGCCACGGAGATCCCCGCAACAGCCAGGGCGACGGCGACGCTGCCGGCCATCAGGGCGTGGCGGTTGACGGCGGCCCATCGCCGCCGGCGCAACCAAGGGTGTGCTGGTGGCGCTCCCGACCCCGCCCCAGCGGAGTGAGCGGCGGCCAGGCGGGCGGGACCCACCGCCGCCGATGGAATCGTGGGCGCGTGTATGGCGCTGGCGGGAAGCGGGCCAAGGACGATGGCTCCGAACAGCTCCTCAGGCCGGGTCAGCTGGAACGCCAGGGCCCGGCAGTTTGGACAGAGCCGAAGGTGATGATCGACCGCCCGGCGCTGCTCGACGGTCAGGGGACCGGTTCTCGGCGGGGCGAGCACCCGGAGGTCAGGGCAGGATGCCGAGCTCCGGGCGACAAGAAGAAGCTGCACTGCCCGGCCCAGTGCCTCGCGGCTCCGGATCAGGAGGTCATGGGCACGTGCCGCCCGAAGACCGAGGACGTCCGCGATCTCCCGATACGTGAGCCCGTGGCGGATGCTCAAGTTGAGCGCCTCCCGGTGCTGGGGCTCCAGCGACGCAGCGGCGGACCAGACGAGGCGGGTGGCATCGTCTGAGATAGCGACATCCTCAGGACCGGGGTCGCCAGCCTCGGGGTCGCGTGCCTCCTCTAGGGGCACAGTGGTGTCGCGCGAGCGCAGGTGATCCTGGCCAACGTGGCGCGCCAGGGCGTACACCCACTGCCTGACCTTCGCGGGGTCCTGTAGTGATGCCAGGCTCTGCCAGGCATCGAGGAAGGTCTGCTGGAGGAGGTCTTCAGCGGATGCTCGATCGCCCGTTAGGACGGCGAGGTAGTCGAAGACCCCGGGGGACAGCCGCCCGTATAGCTCGGCGAAGGCATCCTGGTTTCCCGTCCGCGCCGCCTGTACCAGTGCGCCGAGATCCGCAGAAGTCGCCGTTCGCTCCAGGTCCGTCATTGGGCGCGCACTATGCGCCGGCGGTCGTGCCTCCGTCAGGAAGGCCATCGCCTCTGCATCGCCAGTCATCCCGGGGTCCTCCTCGAGGGTGGTCTCGGGGGGTATGTCGGGATTCCGGGCCGATTTGTGCCCTCAGCTTTCGGATCGCGCGGATTGGCTTCTTTGGCTTCTTCTAGGCGCCGATCTGGACCAGGTCGAAAGGCCCGCCGTCTGCCCACTTACCCCACCCCAAGCCGTTGGGATCCCCATTTGGGCATCGACTCGACTAGAGTGCCGATGGAACCTATGAATCAGCTGTCAAGGGAGCGCGTCGGTTGCCCAACGAGCGTCTGACCGAGGCGATAGTCCGCAAATCCCTGGACGGCGCCGGACCCGGCGTCACAGTTGAAGAGCAGATCACAACCGACCCGACGCTGGCGCGGGCTCTTAGAGCCGCGAGCAAGCAGGGCGGCGGCAGCGGACACCCAGAATTCGTCGTTCGTCTCGAGCAGTATCCGAACACTGTCATTCTTTACGAGTGCAAGGCGTCGGAATCCCAGCACATCAGTCCGCGTCTACTTGCCGGTGGCGACTCGACCGACTCAGACATCAAAGCATACGCGGTCGACGGCTCGCTTCATTACGCCCGTCATGTGGCGAAGTTCAGGAACGTCATCTGCATCGCGGCAAGCGGGCAACGGCGAGAGACTCTACGTGTGTCGGCATACTGTTGGACGAAGGGATCGGCTGAGGCAAAGCCCCTGCTTGATCGAGCTGGGACGCAGGTCACACGCCTGCTGTCCCCAGAGGAACTAGTGGGGCTATCTCAATACGACCCGACCATGATGAAGCGAAGCGTCGATGAGCTGCTGGCGCTTAGCCGCCTTATCCACAACTACCTGCGCGACTACGCCAAAGTCACCGAGGCGGAGAAGCCACTAGTCATCTCGGCCGTCCTGCTGGCGTTACAGCATGCACCATTCCTAGCCTCGTGGGACGTCACGTCGGACGCCGACCTCCCGAGGGCTCTGTACGAAGCGGTTGAGAGGTCAATGGGTAGCGCAATCCCCGACGCAAACAGGCGTGAGCTCATGTTGGCCGCGTATCAGTTCCTACTCACGCACCCAGAGCTCAACCGCCCGGTGGCGATGAAGGTCAAAGGCCGGCCATATGTCACTACGTCACCGCTCCGGTTTCTCATAGGCGACCTCGCGACTAACGTCCTTCCCTTTGCTCAGACCTACACGCACGTGGATGTCATCGGGGCGTTCTACGCCGAGTTCCTTCGATACACTGGTGGAGATGGAAAGGGCCTAGGGATTGTCCTAACGCCACGGCACCTAACGGAACTGTTCGTTGCCGTGGCTGAGATCGGTATCAACGACACCGTCCTAGACCCCTGCGCCGGCACCGGCGGCTTTCTGATCGCGGCTATGGCGGAACTAGACCGACAGATAGGTGATGACGCGCAAGGTCGCCTTCGCGTCCGAGAGAGGCAGCTAATAGGAATAGAGCAGCAACCAGCCATGTACGCACTTGGTGTGTCGAACATGATCCTCCGAGGGGATGGAAAGGCTAACTTCCACCGCGGCAGCTGCTTTGACCTGGCGCTACAGGCGGAGATCCGCCGCGGATCCCAGGATGTTAGCGCACCTACCAAGGGGCTACTCAATCCACCCTATTCTCAGAAGGGCGAGGAGCAGCATGAACTTGACTTCGTGAAGTCGATGATGGATATGCTGGCGCCGGGCGGAATCGGCGTGGCTGTCGTGCCGATGTCGTGCGCGATTGCTCCCGACCCTGCCCGGGATCGACTGCTAGCCGCGCACACTCTAGTAGCCACAATGTCGCTGCCTGATGAACTGTTCTATCCGGTGGGCGCAATACCGGTGGCGATCGTCCTGCGGGCGCACCAACCGCACATAGCGGCTCGCGCACCCACGTGGTTCGGCTATTGGAAGGACGACGGCTTTATCAAGGTGAAACATGTTGGTCGAGTTGACGCCGACGGTCGGTGGCCTGCGATCCGTGAAGGCTGGTTGGCCGACTACTACAAGCGTGCGGAAGTACCAGGCCGGTGCGTATCCAGGGTCGTGAGTGCCGCGGACGAGTGGTGCGCTGAGGCGTATATGGAAACCGATTACTCGACTCTCGAGGAGAGTGATTTCGCCCTTGTCGTTCGCGAACACGCATTGTTCGCACTCACGGGAGGCAGTGACGTCGACGACGCCGATCCGGCGGAGCGGAAGGAGTAGGCACAATGCCTCGGGTCGACGAGATCTTTGCGGTGCGATACGGACACAGCCTACAGTTGAATCGTCTACGACAGGTTGAGCCGCCGGACGGAGTCAACTTCATCGGTAGGGCGATGCATCACAATGGCGTGACGGCGAGAGTTGTGCCCCCAGCGGACGTGGCATTGGGCATGGCAGGTGAGTTGACGGTTGCGTTGAACGGAAATGGGGTGCTTTCGACGTTCGTTCAGCCCGAACCGTTCGTTACAGCCTTTCACGTAGCCATCCTAGCGCCTTTGGACAACGAAATGTCACTGTCCGCGAAGCTGTGGTGGGCACGCTGCATCTTGGCTAACCGGTACCGGTTCAGCTATGGGAGGCAAGCGAACAGGTCGTTGTCGACCCTCGAGTTGCCGGCGGAAGTACCGCGCTTTGTTGCGGAGTCAATATTGCCCGACTTCACGGCGGCCAAGGGGGCGGCGGGAGAGGCGACAAGCTTGCCGAACCCATCGCGGTGGGGTCGCTGGGACTTGGGAGAGCTCTTCGAGTTGCGGAAGGGTCACCGGATAACGAAGCGGCGTCGCGAGAAGGGGCCGACCCCATTTGTTGGCGCGGCAATGCGGAACAACGGGATCACGGATTGGTTTCGCGGCGAACCAGAGTTCCCTTCCGGTGCGATCACTGTACCGTACAACGGGAACGGCGTCTCGTACGCGTTCCTTCAGCGTGGGCCATTCTGTGCGTCTGACGACGTGCACGTGCTGATCCCAAAGGACCGGGTGGAGCCACTAGCGCTACTGTTTGTGTGCGCCGTGCTCCGGCACGAGCGCTACCGATTCTCATATGGGCGAAAGTGGCACTTGGAGCGGATGCGTGGGAGCACGATCGGTTTGCCAGCGGGTCGGGATGCGCCCGACTGGCAGTTGATGGCGCGATACATGAGTGGATTACCGTTTTCTGCGGGAGTGACAGCCGCTGGGTGAGCTGACGCGCGCAGGGAAGAAGCGAGGGGCTGAGGCCTAGCGGGCGCGAGTGAGCCGGTGCCACCAAGAGGATCGCCATCTCCGACACTTGCCTTGGCCTCGGCGTCAGGTTCATGACGGCTTTCCAGATGCACCAAATGAAGCGAGCACCCTATGTGCAGGCCAGGCCTTGGATTGTTCGCCCTTGTTTGGTACCATCCGTTCATGGAAGATGATCCCTCGCTGAGCGTCGCCGAGCTCGCCCGGGAACGGCCTGGGTGGATGCCCGTGGTCAAAGCCGCTTGCACCGTAGCGGAGCAAGTGGAGGGGTCGGGAGGGCGCTTCGCCGGCCGATGGGTGCTCGACGAACTCGGGAAGTCGCTTGGTAGGCCAGCCTGGCTGCCGGGGCTTCGGCTCCTCGTCGCGTATGGTCTGCTTGAGAAGTCGGGCGCGTCCACCCGAGGTGGTGCTCGTGCCTACTACCGCATGCCTCGCTGGCGCGAGGTTAGGCACGCTGTCGATGCGTTAGAGCGAAGTCGTTGACCGGCGATGTCGGTCGTCCTTACACCCGCCCTCGCCTCCGTCGTACCGCGCTTCTGCGATCACGGACGTGGTCCTAGCCACGATGAGCTGACCCTCGTTATTCAGCAGACAGGACTCGCCAGTGCCGATCCCGGGCCAACGAGCGCCACTGGACCCGTGGGGAAGATGAAGCGGCTCAGGAGGGTTCTCACCGCGGCTCTCAGTGATGCGCCCGAGGAGGGCGGGCGGCTGGTCGTGAGACTCGTCGAAATGGTGCGTGCGGTCGGCGGCTTCAGCTCCGAGAGCGACCAGTACATCGGCGAAGACGTCTGTGTGGCAGCGCAGCGGGCGTTCGCCGAAATCGGGTACCTGCTCGACCCCGAGGGACATGTGCGACCCCGCTTGCTAGACAATCTCGAGGGTGCACAACTGACCGAAGCACTGTGGGTTTATGTTCGGCGGGCACGGACCGGTGTTACTGACGCTGCGCTGGTCGTGGGCACGGCCAAGGATCTCAGCGAAGCGGTTGCGCGTCACGTCGTTGTCGAACTGGCTGGCTCCTACTCACCGACGATGGGAGTCCCGGGCACGATCTTCCACGCTTATCACCACCTGGGGCTAATAGCGCCCGACCCCAAGATTCTGGAGCAACTAGACCCAGATCCGCGCCTAGCACTCCAGCAGGCGGTGTACATTCTCGCGTGCACTGCGAGCCGGTATCGCAACAGCGCCGGCGCTGGCCATGGTCGACCATCGCCCTCGACGGCGGATGCACTCGACGGACGCCTCTGCGCTGAGGCAGCCGGCTTGCTCGGCGATCTGTTGCTCACCAAGCTGGAGCACCTTCGGCGGTGACCCGGCAGCTCGTGTTCCAGTGCGGCGTAGCCGTGGCCTAGAGTTGCTCTAAGGCCACCCGACACACACTAACCATGACCCGCAGCCACGTCCCACTGCCTCGGAGATCTCATCTGCAGGAGCCGATGCCTCTCGGATATCGCCCACTACTCGACGTGGAGGCGATCCATGTTCCTGACGAACTCCACCCTCAAGCCACCAACAGAGCTTTGCCAGGAGGGCTGCGAACCGTGCCCTGGCCTGTGGCTTTCTCATACCAGGTCCTCGACCTATACCCAGCCGTCTTCGTAGAGCTCGCCTCATACGCTCGTGGCGGCCTACTCCAACCGCTGACCCAACGAGAGTGGCGAAGGTGTCAGCGCCAGATGAAGCTCTCACGCCTTCAGGCTCGGCGCGAGCTCGAGGCCGACTCCGGATATATCATCGAGTTTGGCCCCGCCACAGTGGTGCGTCGCTCGACCGATCGCTCCGTCCTTCTCCTCCATCCGCCAGAGCCCGCCTGGCAGGACGCTGTACGCCTGGCCGGGCACTGTCTCGTGGTCATCGGAACCGGGCTTGCTCTTGCCAACGAGGATACGGTGGTCGTCCCTGAAACTGCGGGCGGCGTCATCGCGCGCTACGGGGGTACGTTTGTTACGCCCTCACTCACAGAGATACCGGGGCTTCACGTCCTTCCCCTAACAATGCGTCAGTACCAACCCCTCCTACCCTGCGGCTACGTCCTCGACACCAATGTTCTCATCGGCATTGAACGATTCTGCGTTGAGCCGCACCGCCTGAGCCGCCAACTCGAGCCTATGCGGCATATCCTCCTTCACCTTGCGTATCGCGACGTCTTCGCAGGAGCAGCGCTAACTCAGCTTCACGAGTCTGCACGCGGATCACGTAATGACGTCTTAGCCATGAGAGCGCTCGCCGCACTCAATGAAACCGCGGAGTGGGATATGCCACGAATTGCCGCTCACTCCGGCCCGTGCCACCCCGCGGCAGTGCCCAAGCAGCGCCTCGTCGGTCCTGGGGTGCATCCCGCGATGCTCGCTTTGTATGCTGGCATCCTTCGACTTCGAAGCCTATGGGATCCCGAGGCTCTCCTCCCCTGCAGAGCCAGTGCCTTTGAGGCCTTCGTTGTCTGGATTCGGGATGAACTCCGTGTGGCGGCAGTAGCGCTCGTTCAGATTGCGGCCAACCTCCTGATCTCGGATGAGGAAGCTCATCGCCAGGCCGCACGGCTGCTTCACTTCAGCGCGTCCTGGCCCACCCCGGCAAGCCTAGCGGAGTTCTGGGGGAGTTCCTTCGACCTCTTCCTCTTGACGATCTTCCCCCAGCACTACCTGATGGATGACGTCTTAGAACCAGTCCTCCTAACCTTCGATGCTGGTCTGGCCGAAATGCAGCACTACTTTCGCCATGTTGGTATGACTTCCGTCCTTCCCGACGCAGGGCCCGACGACCCGGTCAGCTTCCTCGTGACACTCCGCTTGGACCTGAATCCACGCTTACAACACCTTAGGCCTCACCTAGAGGGCCTCCTCCGTGAAGTTCAGGGAGGGCTGTTCACTCGGGCAACCAAGGGTGAGTGGCTCTTCGCTCGCACGGACGAGATGTCGGAGCTCGCGGTGAAGGAGGAGCAGCGCCTCCTCCGCGGGAACAGAAGTTTCGAGGAGCGCGCTGGGCAGTGAGCCGATGACTACCGGCAGACCCCGATTCGACGAGGCACTGCAGCCGTATTACGCCGCGCCTCCCAATGCGCCGCTCCTCCTCTTTCGAGGGTGGGTTGACCTGGTACAACAGGGCACTCTAGAGCCGTGCCGGGGTGGGGTGAGCTTGGGTTGGTTCCCCACTCCCAGGATCACGTCATGGGTCACTGGACCACTCTCTCCACTGTCACTACGCGCCGTCTTCGCACCCGACGATGTCGATCTGGTGCCGCGCTTGCCGCCCCGCCACGTTCCTCGCCAAGGGCAACGGCGCGCGACGTCCCTCTCTCGTCCTTCCCTCGAGACAAGTCGCACTTTGCAGGACCTGCGTGTCGGCAGCGAGGCATCCCGTCTCTCTTCTGCTCTAGCCCACCTGGTCAACTTCCCGCGTCTAGTCGGCAGACCGATTAGATGGCCGGACGGTTCGGTCGCGGCAGCACGACTCGCCTTCACTGCGGCCGGCTGGACCATCGTCCTCGACCAGCTTCATGACTGCTCTGAGCGACTGATGCAGGTCCAAGCCAACGGTGGCTACGCGTTTACTCACGTTGCACGCCTTACTCGAACAGACGGGTCCACTTTCAGCCCGCAACAGCTCATCGACATACTGGAGGCCTTCGCCTTCTTCTGCTGGTTATGTGCCGAGTGCCGAGGTGGCCCAGTGCTGCCGGTTGGCTTTGATGCCCGAAACCGTCCCGTGTGGAGTCGCTGGGTAATCCCCTGGCTCGAACCTTACCAAGTCACCGCATCCTGGCTCGACGAGCTCAACGCGGAAGAGGCTGAGGCCCTCTTCCCCCTCTTCATGGCGCGTTATCTCGACCTGCACTGGAAGCCGTTTGATCAGACATTCGATCAACTACCTGATCGAAGCCGGCCGCCCTCGAAGCCTTGAGCGGGCCATAGTCCTAGCGCAGGTTCTCCTTGAGTCCGTGAGTTACGCGTGGCTCGTTCAGGAGACTAGGCGCCAAACCCCGGCTCAGTTCCGGAGGAGTACTGCCGCCCAGACCATCCGGGAGATGCTCTCAGTCATGGGAATCCCCACTGAGCTCCCCGGCAATCTGGGCGCCCTTACCGCGGCCCCTGCAGTCGGCGGTCACATTGACGGTCCGCGAGCATTCACTTGGACGCGCAATCGCCTGGTCCATTTCGAGGTCGATCGGCCGGGCATAGATCCGAACGTGCTTCTCGACGCATGGCGACTGGGCTCCTGGTACTGCGAGCTCACTATACTCCGCATGCTCGAGTTCAACGGCCGCTACCGGAGCCGCCTAAGTGACCAACGGTGGAGCGGAAATGTTGAGAATGTCCCCTGGCACTGACGCCGGCCGGCGAGCAAACGGGCGGAGAACTCCGCCGCATCGTCTGGAAGGAGGTGTCCGCGTTAGGGACGTCCTGTCCGCAGGATGTCCCGACAGATCCGGCTTAGCGAGCTCATGCCTTCTCCTTGCGGATAACCTGCACCAGGCGCTGTGGTGATTTGCATTCGCAGAGGACTTAGAGCATCGACCGCCCTCCGCCTTCGGTCTAAAGCCCAAGCCCCGCCCAGGCTGACTCCTACCGCACTCCCGTACGGGGGCGTGGTCGGCCCTCCTTGGATCGGCTACCCCTGGGCACGTCGAGCCTCCTCCACCGCAGACTTGATGTGGGCTGCCAGCTTGCTCTCATCGTCGTCAGTCGGTGTCAGTCGGTATGACACCTGTCGGGTGCCTGCGAGGTCGAAGGGAGATTCGTCCACGCGCTGGTTCATGACCACGGCAGGCTTAAGGAGGGCTTGGGCATAGCCCAGCTCCCACATTACGTTCGGGTTCGTGCCGGTGATGTCGGCAATGACGATGCTCGCCGCTCCAATCGCGCCGATGACCTGCTGATCGATCTTGCCCGGAGCAGTGATCTCGTCGGCCCGGACGATCCGGCTCTGCGGATACTGGATGGAGCGGACGGCCCGCCTAATTAGGTCGTAGATGCCCTGCGACCACGCTTCGCCAAAGGGCATGATCACGAAGATACTTGGGCCGTTCTGAGAATCCTCCTGTGGCTCGGTGGACTCCGCAACCGCCGCGACGCCGGCCCCAGGCACTTCCATGGGTGCGATCAGCGCAGCGAACCGCTGCGCATCCTCCTCCCTGATCGCGCGTTGCCGGGCTACGTAATCCTCGATCGTGCCTACTCCGCGGAACCGGCGCGCCATACTCCCGTTGACCGACAACTTCCACCCGTCAGGGCCGTATCCCCCACCTGCGAATGGATTAGGAAAGTCGTTGAGCAGGAGCCGCATGGCGGTGGCCACCATCTCGCGATCACCCGCGAGTGCCACCCAGGGGTCATCGCTTGATATGGTTAGCTCTTCCGCTTCCGAGTAGTAGACTTCGACGGCACGGGTGATGATTTCGAGAGCTGCACCCAGAACGAGTTGTGCGTCCGGAACGAATCGCAACAGGCGGAGTGGAAGGTGGAAGTTGGTCGGATATGGTGGCGCTGATTCACCGGGCAAGCGTGGCATCTCCACGAGCCCGGTGCGAACGTCAATTCCCTCCCCTGCTCTGTCGAGAGCCCGCTGAAGCACGTCGATCTCGGGCCAGTTACGCTCCCTACTGAAGACGTCGAAGGCGAGTTTCAACATTGGCATGTAGGTCGTTGCCCACTGCTCCTCCGACTGCTGAAGCGAAGGCTCTGGGCGACTGGTGGCTGACTTCCGGATCGCTTCCTCCGCGACGCGCACGCCACGTGGTGTCAGTTCGACACTCCCATCGAGACCGCCCATTGTTCTCAGCTGCACGAGCCCCGCAGCGTGAAGATGCATACCGATGGTCATGATCCGGTCTTCGGGAATCTGCGCTGCCTCTGCGATCTGACGATGTGTTGCCCATCGCAGAGGCTCGTCGGCCGTGATGTCGTAGAACGCGGCGAGGTAGCGCGCTTCCTCTTCGTGTCGTTCTTCGACGTCGTCCGCGGTTGCCATCAGCTCATCACCTCACTTCCTACCACCTCGATAACCGGTGCGGGTTCCGGTGGACGCGCTGAAACGCCCAGACATGGTGATCACAGGAACATGGATGCGCCACTTCTAGCTAGTTGCGGTTCTCGGGGAAGAGGCTCTTGGTAACCACTAGGACAACGCCCACCACCTGGATGACCGCTGCCCCCAACCATGCGCCGATGATCGGTTCAGAGATCTTCCAACTGACCCCGAAACAGGCGTAGAGAAAGAAGACTCCGTCGGCGACGAAAAGTTGGATTGCTAATGCGATCAACAAGACATTCGCGTATCGCTCGCGCAGCTTTAGATCCGACTTCTCCCGTTGAGTGAGCTCCTCCGCTTGAACCGCAGGTTTCCGCGCTAACTCGCGAGCGACCGCGGCTTCGGGGTCAGGCGGCTCTATCACGCCCGTTCCCGTTCCTGCGCTCTAGCCGCTGTCTACAGGCTCTTGCCAGTCGACATGAGCCCTAGATTCTGTAGGCGGAAGTTCATGGCGTCCTCGGAGACGAGAAAGTCCACGGCAAGAGTTGCGACGGTCGCATCCTTCTTGAAACGTCGTCTGATCTCTGGGTCGGGCATAAGTAGGCTCGCCGCAAACTTGTTCGCATAGATCTCGGCCTCATCCGTGCCGGCAGCGGCAAGCGGGCCGCGCCTATCTAGGTACGCATACTCGGAGGCGCCCTCCTGGGTTCGCCTCACGTAGTGACCGAGTTCGTGGGCGCACGTAAACCGCTTGCGGTTACGGCTATCTCCTTGGTTGAGGATAATCATGGGATCGGCCCCGGGGTCTTTGACAATGGCCCCAGAGATTCCCCGCTCCATCTCCACCTCGACTACGTCAATCCCTAGCTTGCGGGCGATGCGTACCACGTCGACCGGTACAACCACGCTGCCGCCCTCATTGGGCCAGAGGCGCGCAAGCATGTCACTCGCGTCTTTCGTCGCCTGGTCCGGCCGGGTCATCAACCCCGTCCCCAGTACCACGGTCCTTCCTCCGGTTTGTCCCTACTTGCCACCACTTGTCAGTATGCACGCCTCTGAGTCGCCCCAAGCATACCGCTAAGCAGCGAACGCACGTTCGCTTTGCCCTTGGGGAAGGGCGGCGGAGCGGCGAGCTGACGTCTCGGGGTCGCCTGTTGCTTGTACCAACAGTCATACCAACAAGAGAGCGACAGAAGGCGGCCCCGGGGGGCTCTCTCGAATATGTGGAGGCATGCCACGACCCACAAAGGGAGAGTTAGGAAACCTCTGCTCTATCCACTGAGCTACGGGGGCCTGGCTTCGAAATATAGGGCTTTCCGGCGGGCCTGACCCGGAACGACCGGGGCCGCTGCGGCGCGCCGTGATCTGAGCCCGCCGCCCCCCGCCGACGGCTAGATCTCGTACGCCAGGGTGTACGAATGCTCTCCGCCGGGGCCGACGATGATCTGCCCCTCGCCCCGGATGCCGGCCAGGTCGCCGGTCCCGCTGGTCTCGACGATCTTCCAGGTCATCCAGGGGACGCCCGCGGTGCCACCGGCGTCGTGCTGGAGGACGAATCCACCCTTCCGGCCGTGCACGGACCCCTCGAAACGCTCGATCCCCGCGTAGGCGGCCGGCACCGCGGTGTGGACCATGATGATGTCGGTCTCGCTGCCGCCCTCCAGGTCGCCGTGGAAGGTCTTGGTGATGTGGGCCCGCGAGAGGGTCGCCCCGTCGCGCTCGTCGTGCGGCTTCTCGGTGTCGAAGCGGTCGATGTCGAAGGTTCCTGCGGCGCTGGTCATGAGCCCCAGGATACCAGAGAGACGAACAGCAGTTCGCCCGAGGGCTGCGGCCGGAAACGGGGGCGCCGGGCGGTGGGGCGGCCGGCCACCGGCCGGCGCCGGGATCATCAGGCCGCCGGGCTCCCCTCCATCGAGATGGGGAGGTAGAAGACCCCCGGCGCCAGGCGCCCGTCGGCCCGGCCGATGGTCTGGAGCAACGTCTCCATGGCGGTCCGGGTGGCCTCGCGCACCTTCGAGAAGTCGGCCACCCGGAGCGGGTTGGGGATCCGGGGGCAGATCAGGGTGACCGGCAGGTGCTTGCTGAAGCGGTCGAAGTCGGCGAGCAGGCGGGAGTGGAGTGCGACCGAGGTGACCCGCTCGAACACCTCTGAGAGGCGCCGCAGCGCCGGCAGCGCCGGCTCCGCGGTGAGGTCGACCGCGATGATCTGCGCGGGCTCCATCCGGGCCGCGGTCGCGAGGCTGCAGTTGTCGGTGACCCCGCCGTCCACGTAGGCGCGGTCGCCGAGCCGGACCGGCCGGAAGACGAAGGGGATGGCGCACGAGGCGCGCAGCGGATCCCTGAGCGGGCCACGGGAGATCACCACCGGATCGCCGGTCAGCAGGTCGGTGACGATGATCTCGAGCGGGCAGCGAAGCTGCTCGAAAGCGGTCGTGCCGGTGAGGTTGATGGAGTAGTCGACCAGGTCGCCGATGGCGTCGTCGCTGCGCAGCCAGGGTTGCCGCCGGGCGCGGTTGAAGACCATCCGCAGGGGATGGGAGCGGAAGACGTCGCGGGTCTGACGGCTGGCCCAGATCAGCTCCAGCAGATCCACCGCCTCCGGGAGCGGCCGGCTGGCCACCACCGTGGCGTTGAGAGCGCCGACGCTGGTGCCGACGCAGGCGTCCGGGGCGATCCCCCGCTCGGCCAGGGCGCGCAGGATGCCGAGCTGGGCAGCTCCCCTGCCGCCGCCGCCGCCGAGCACCAGGACGGTCCCGATCCTCGACCCGCCCGTGCCATCCACGACCATAGGGTGACACGCCGAGCGCCACGGCCACGCCGTCGCGCTCGAATGCGTGGCTTCGCCCGGCACCGCTCGGGGCGAATGCCGCACAGGGCGCCGCCCCCGAGGGCGCCCGCCGCACCGAGCACCCGCCCGCCGGCAACCGCCGCGCGGGGCCAGGCCGCGCGGGCGCCGTGATCAGGTGGTCGCGACGGCCCCCTGTGAGGTGCCGGTGGGAAGTCCCGCCCGCCCGAGGCGATCAGCCCTTGGCGCGGCCCCGGTTCATGAACCAGATCACCGCCGCCACGATGACGATCACGACAACGATGTAGACGATGATCTCTTTGATCCCGAACGGGGTGAAAGCCAGCATTGATGATCTCCCCGGGTTGACGGCTGGGCGTCGCGGCGGGGCCGGACGCTGCGAGGCGCCAGCCTACCCCAGCCGGGAGTGGTGCTGCTGGGCCGCCGGCCACCCGCCGGCGACCCCACGCGGATGCCGCGAGCGGGGGCGTGACGCCGATCGCCCTCGCTCAGAGGGGCCGGAATCTGGGTATTCGCCGTCTGTACGGCAGCGTACACTGGGGCCGCCCACAACCACTCCAGCCCCCGTCTGAGGAGGTGCTGCGATGACCCGCCAGCCGATGACCCTGGTCGAGCACCGTGAGCTGGGGAGCGCCCTGCTCATGATCCGGGGCACCCTCATGCGCGCCGGTGCGGACCTCTCCGACCGGTACGGTGTGGCGAGCAGGGCGGGCCGAGCCTCGGAACGGGCGCTCCGGTCTGTGGACGGGCTGCGAGCCGCCATGGACGAGCAGTTCGTCCGCGATTTCCCCGCCGCCTTCGACGCGACCGTCTACTTCCCGGCCGGGCGCACCGCCGTTCGCGAGCTCTGACCCGCCGGCGCGCCCGCATCCTCTGCGCCGCGGCGATGACCGCATATCCCATTGTGCGGCAAGGGGTTTCCGAGGACCGTCGGGAAGGCGAGATTCGAACTCGCGACCTCACGGTCCCGAACCGTGCACTCTAACCTGGCTGAGCTACTTCCCGATCGTTGGCATGATAGCAGTGGGGCTCGGCCACCCCGGACAGCGCCGGACCCGGCGGCGCCACGGCTTGACCCGGGACCGGGGCGCCGGATACGGTGGACCAGGCCGGCCGCCGAGCCCTTCCCCGGGCGGCCCGCCGGTGGAGGGAGAGCTCCGGAGATGGCCAAGGTCCTGATCCTGGCCGGGGACGCCGCCGAGTCCCTGGAGGTCATGTACCCCTACCAGCGGCTGCTCGAGGAGGGCTACACCGTCCACATCGCCGCCCCCAGCCGCAAGAAGCTCCAATTCGTCATCCACGACTTCGTCGATGGCTACGACACCTACACCGAGAAGCCCGGCTACACCTGGCCGGCCGACCTCGCCTTCGCGGAGGTCGACCCCGCCGGCTACGCCGCCCTGGTCATCCCCGGGGGCCGGGCGCCCGAGTACATCCGCAACGACCAGAACGTGCAGCGGATCATCCGCCACTTCTTCGCCGACCCCCGCCCGGTCGGCGAGATCTGCCACGCTCCCCTCGCCCTGGCCGCGGCCGGGGTCCTCCACGGCCGGCGCACCGCCGCCTACCCCGCCCTGGAACCCGACGTCCGGGCCGCCGGGGGAGAGTTCGTGGACGGCGCCGCGGTGGTCGACGGCCTGCTGGTCTCGGCGCGCGCCTGGCCGGACAACCCCTCCTGGATGCGCGCCTTCCTGGAGGTGCTGAGGGCCCACGCCCCCGCCGCCCCCCTGGCCGGCGGGGCGCCGGGGACCCCGGCCTAGCCTTCCGCCCCTAGCCGAGCCTGCCGAGCTGGGCGACCTGGTCGTCGGTGAGGCCGACCAGCGCCGCCTCGATGTCCTCCTCGAGGTGATCCACGCTCGCGGTCCCGGGGATCGGCAGCATCACCGGCGAGCGATGCAGGAGCCAGGCCAGCGCGAGCTGCGCCGGGGTCACCCCCAACCTCTCGCTCATCGCGGTCAGCGGGCCCTCGCGCTTGGCCAGGTCGCCGGTCGCCAGCGGGAACCACGGGATGAACCCGATCCGCTCGCGCTCGCAGTAGGTGAGGACGTCCTCCGAGTCCCGGTCCACCAGGTTGTACCGGTTCTGCACGGAGACGATGCCGGCCACCGCCCGCGCCGCCCGGACCTGCTCGACGGTGACCTCGGAGAGGCCGATCAGCCGGATCTTCCCCTCGGCCTGCAGCGAGGCCAGCTCGCCGACCTGCTCCTCCAGGGGCACGGCCGGGTCGATGCGGTGGAGCTGGTAGAGCGGGATCTGCTCCAGGCCCAGGCGCCGGAGGCTCATCTCGCACTCCTGGCGGAGGTACTCGGGCCGGCCGACCATGTGCCACACGCCCGGGCCGGTGCGCACGAAGCCCGCCTTGGTCGCGATCACCAGGCCGTCGGGGTAGGGGCGCAGGGCGGTGCGGATCAGCTCCTCGCTGACGTAGGGACCGTAGGAGTCCGCGGTGTCGATGAGGTCCACGCCCAGCTCGACGGCGCGCCGCAGCACGCGGACGCACTCCTCGCGATCAGCCGGCTCCCCCCAGACCCCCGGGCCGGTGAGCTGCATCGCCCCGAACCCGAGCCGGTGCACCACCAGCTGCCCCCCGAGGGCGAATGTCCCGCTTGCCGTCGCCGGTCGCTCGATGGTCGAATCCACGGTCTCCGTCTCCCCTGTGGTCACCGCGTCAGAGCCCCCGTCTCTCCTCGGCCCAATGCTGACACAGGGGTCTCGGCGCCCACCCCTCCACCCCGCTGGCGACCCCGCTGGGCGGCCTCAACCGCCGGGTTGACCGCGGCACGGCGCGATGGCGGCCCGCGCCGGGGCGCCTAGAATGAGGTCGAATCCGCCAGAACGCACGGAGATCGCAACGCCATGAGCGCGAACGGCACAGGCGACGACCAGGCCCCCGAGGGCGAGCACCGGGGAGGGCTACGGGTCAAGCGCGGCCTGGCCGAGATGCTCAAGGGTGGGGTGATCATGGACGTGGTCACCCCGGAGCAGGCCAAGATCGCCGAGGAGGCGGGGGCGGTGGCGGTGATGGCCCTGGAGCGGGTCCCCGCCGACATCCGCCGCGAGGGCGGCGTGGCCCGGATGAGCGAGGTCTCCCTGATCAAGGGGATCATGGCCGCGGTCACCATCCCGGTCATGGCCAAGGCCCGGATCGGCCACTTCGTGGAGGCCCAGGTCCTGCAGGCCCTGGGCGTCGACTACGTCGACGAGTCCGAGGTGCTGACCCCCGCCGACGAGGAGCACCACATCGACAAGTGGGAGTTCACGGTCCCCTTCGTCTGCGGTGCCCGCGACCTGGGGGAGGCCCTCCGCCGCATCGGCGAGGGGGCTGCCATGGTCCGGACCAAGGGTGAGGCCGGCACCGGCAACGTGGTCGAGGCCGTCCGTCACATGCGGGCCGTGCTGGGCGGGATCCGCCAGCTCCAGGCGATGCGCCACGACGAGCTGATGGCCGAGGCCAAGCGGCTGGGCGCCCCCTATGAGCTGGTGGCGGAGGTCGCCGAGACGGGGAGGCTTCCGGTCGTCAACTTCTCGGCGGGCGGCATCGCCACCCCCGCGGACGCCGCGCTGATGATGCAGCTCGGCGCCGACGGCAACTTCGTGGGGAGCGGCATCTTCAAGAGCGACGATCCGCTCGGCTACGCCAAGGCGATCGTGGCCGCGACCACGTACTTCGACAAGCCGGACGTGATCGCCGAGGTGAGCGCCGGGCTGGGCAAGCCAATGCGCGGCCTCGATGTCGCCTCAATGCCCAAGGAGGAGTTGCTCGCCACCCGCGGCTGGTGAGGCAGTTTTCGGCTCTGGACACCGAAACCTGCGTCCGCCGCGCTGCTCTGGACCCTCCAGCTCGCCGGCGCCCTCGCCTGAGGTCACCCCGGCGGTCTCGCTCGCCGCGAGCTTGGGTACACTGGCGGGAGTGACCGAGATGCTGCCGGCGCCGTCCCCTCGGGATGGCTCGCGTCTCCGGGGGATCTGAGGCCATCGTCCGGATAGGTGTGCTCGCCCTGCAGGGGGACGTCCGCGAGCACCTCGCCGCCTTCCGCCGGGCCGGGGCGGAGGCCCTCCCGGTGCGGACCGCCGAGGAGCTTCGGAGCGTCGACGCGCTGGCCCTGCCGGGCGGTGAGTCGACCACCATGAGCCGGCTGATCCGGGTCTTCGGCCTGGAGGCGCCGCTGCGCCGCCGGCTGGCCGCCGGGATGCCCACCTTCTCGACCTGCGCCGGCACGATCCTGCTGAGCCGCGAGATCCTCGACGGCACCCCCGACCAGCTCGCCCTCGGCGTCCTCGACCTGCGCACCCGGCGCAACGGCTACGGCCGCCAGCTCGAATCCTTCGAGCTTGACCTCGAGCTCCCGATCGCCGAGGCCGGGAGCTTCCGCGCCGTCTTCATCCGGGCTCCCGTCATCGAGGGGTGCGGTCCCACCGTCGAGGTGCTGGCGACCCACCAGGGTCGCCCGGTCGCGGTCCGCCAGGGCGCCCACCTCAGCTTCACCTTCCATCCCGAGATGACCGGCGACCTCCGCCTCCACCGCCTCTTCCTGGCCACCGCGGCGGGTGAGCGGGTGGGGGGCCGGAGCCTCCCGCCTGCCGAGACGCTCCTGCCCACGGAGGACAGCGCGGCATGAACATCCGTCCGGCGTCCTTCCGCGACCTGGCCCGCATCGAGGCGCTCTACAGCGAGGCCGGTAGCGGCGACGAGCAGGCGTCGCAGCTCTCGCCCGACCACCCGGTCCCGCAGGCCACCCTGCTGCGGCTCTGGTATGCGCTCAGCAAGACGGTCTCATCGCTGGTCCCCTTCAGTGTGGGGACGGCCGGGGACACGCTCTTCGTCGCCGAGACCCG
>Ga0187862_10002027_pt1 | contig 20997 bp, 13 predicted proteins | sample June2016WEW_10_1_FD_133003 | JGI IMG/M metagenome (GOLD analysis project Ga0187862, IMG submission 133003) | Peatland microbial communities from SPRUCE experiment site at the Marcell Experimental Forest, Minnesota, USA - June2016WEW_10_150 | ecosystem: Environmental > Terrestrial > Soil >...
CGACGGCAACCACGAACACTGGATTCCACTGCTGGAAGTGGCGGCCCGGGAAGTATTCGAGCTCATGCTGAGCTGCCAACTGACAGGACCAAGTGTCGCCGAAGGGACTGACTTGGACGTTACTGCCATGGTGGGACTGGCGGGGCAACTGTGCGGCGTGCTGAGTATCCGCTGCGAGGGGAAGGCGGCCGCGCTGATGACTTCGAAGATGCTCGGGGTGGAGCTGCACAAGGTTGGCCGGGAGATGCCGGACGCGCTCGGCGAAATCGCCAATATGGTGGCGGGCAACTTCAAGAACAAGATTTCGGGCCTGTCGGAGGGCTGCATGCTTTCGCCGCCCACCGTAGTTACCGGCAACGACTACAGCATGCACGCACAGGCAGATACTAGTGGCCTTGAGGTCAGACTGCAGTTTGAGAGCATGCCGATGATCGTTTCCCTCCAGATCCAGAGCTAGGAGCCTGCGCGTCAACTCCAATCGTCCTCAGCGCCTGAAGACGCGCTCATAACGCGGCGCTTGCGGCACGCCTGAACAGCCTGCGGAAAAAACTGCTCGTGTGGTGACGGGGCTCCGCCCCGTCTGGGATCACGGGAGAACTCTGGTTCGGGCAGGCTCTGGGAGGGCCGCGGCTGAAGGCGTGCCCTGATACGAACCGCATATCAGGTACGCGCCAGGGCTGGCGCCGACCCGAAAACCGTCGCTACCAGGGCGTGGATTTCTTCGACTGCTTCATCGAGTTCAAAGGTGAACCTCGCCAAGTCCACACCTTCGAGATCGCGGTGCGCCTGCAGAAGAATGGCCCATGCCGGATCGGCGATCAAGTCTACCTTGTGGCGCTCATAGTAGCCGTAGCCGAGGCCACGCATGCGGCAGAGGAGGTCGCTCAAGTGCACCAGGGCTACTAGCGGGCGCGCTTTTTGGCTGTCCTCGATGGCATGATGATGTGCGATCACTTCGACGATGTCGTCCGCCAGTTTCCATTTTTCGGCCAGCGCCTGCCCGGTCGCGCAGTGGGTGAATCCCATGGTGGCCTGTTCGGCCTCGTCCAACGGAATTCCCTCCTCACTGGCGCGCTCCATGGCGAGGGCGAAGTCCTTGGAAAATGCCAGGCAGTTGACCATGAACCCTATGTCATGCAGAAGGCCCGCCACGTAGGCTTTTTCGGCATCCACAGCGGCTAACCTCTCGCTGAATTTCCGGCACACCAAGGCACAGCCCAGCGAATGTCTCCAAAAGACGGCGGGATCGAGCGCCCACTGTTTCGCGGGGAAAGCCTGCCCCAGACAGCAGGTGAGAAGAATGGTTTCGACGCGGCGCAGCCCCAGGCTGATGACCGCTGCCTTGATCGATTTGGGAGGCTGGGCCAGGCCGAACAAGGGGGAGCCAGCTACGCGCAGGCACTGCGCGGCAATGGTGCCGTCGTAAGATACCAGACGCACCACCTCGTCCAACTGCACCTCTTCGTCGGAATTGCTCAACAACTTGAGTAAGGGCAGAAACACTGCCGGGATGGCAGGCATGGTTTCGAGGCGCTGCACGCGTTCACGAATGGTTGCGGTGAAGGATGTGCTCATAGTTTGCCACTGCTCAGGGATGGTTTCCAATAGGCGATGGTTCCGGGAAAATGGACGAGGTGAAATTGCTCATTCAATTTCATCAGCGATTCCGAGGTTCCGAGAAAGAAATAGCCGCCAAAACTAAGGTTGCTATAGAAATGGGAGATCACCTTCGATTTCGACGTGCCGTCAAAATAAATCAGCACATTGCAGCAGAAAATCAAATCCATGCCCTTCATGAAAAGCATCTTGGAGTCGTCCTGCAGGTTCAGACGGCTGAAGGTGATCAGTTTTTTCACCTCGGGGCGCACCTGCAGTTTTTTCTGATCGACGGTAGAAAAGTATTTTCGTTTGTAGAGATCGCTGGTGTTGCGCAGGGCGTAGTCGCCGTAAATACCGGCCTTGGCGGTTTCGACGGAACGGTCGTTCAGGTCGGTGGCGAGAATCTCGACCGTCCAGCCCTTGAGCAAGCCATCGCTTTCCTCGAGCATGTTCATGGCCAGCGTGTAGGACTCTTCACCGGTGGAGCAGCCCGCGCTCCAGATGCGTAATCTTTTGGTGATCTGTTTGGCTTTTTCCGTCACTAACTCGGGAAGGATTACTTTCCGCAGCGCGTCCAGTTGGGGCTGACTGCGGAACAGGCAGGTCTCGCCGGTGGTGATCTCATTCAGCAGTTCCCGGAGTTCGGCGTCGCGGGCAGGCGCCGCGGTCAGACGGTCCCAATACTCGCGTGGGGTGCGCGCGTTGAGCTGCATCATTCGCCGGGCGCAGCCATCGGCTAGAAGATAGAGTTTTTCCTCGGCTTTATAGATACCGGACACCTTGTACACCAGGTCGCGGATTTGCCGATACACGGGGTCAACCGTTTCCGGGGCCTTGTGGAGGGCCGTTTGCGCGACAACGGGTTGAGGAATGGTGGTCATTTTGCCGGAGGCTCCATGGTGGCGTACGTCTTCAAGTCAAGTGGGACGCGAGGGGGGGCACGGCTTAGCAGCACGCGGCGAGTGATCTCGGCCGCGAGGCGATCGACCGGGTAGGCGGCATCGTCCAGTCCGGAGGCGTGAACCAGGCCAGGCATTCCCCAGACCACGGAGGAAGCCTCGTCCTGAATGATGACCTCTCCACCGGCGTTGCGAATATCTTGCGCTCCGAGCACACCATCCGAGCCCATGCCGGTCATCACGACCGCGAGAACGTGGGCGCCGTAAGCGAGCGCCACCGAGCGAAAGAGCACATCGACCGCCGGACGGCAGGAATTCTCCTGGGGGCCCTGATTCAAGTTCAGAATCCGTTCAAAGCCGGCGCGGATCACCTTCATATGAAAATCTCCGGGCGCGATCCAGGCGTGCCCGGGAAGCAGACTTGCGCCGGCTCTACCCTCTTCCACGGGAATGGCGGAGCGCTCGGCAAGCCGTTCCGCCAGCAGGCGGGTAAAAATGGGCGGCATGTGCTGCACCACGACAATGGGGACGGGAAAGTCGTTCGGGATCCGGGGCAAGACCTCGGCCAAAGCGTTCGGGCCGCCGGTCGAAGTTCCGATTGCCACAATTTCGATGGAAGGGTTAGACCGTACTCCAACCTTCAATGCGGCTCGAGGCCGGGCGATGGGTGTGACCCTTCGTGTGGCTACCCCCGACAACGGCTTGATGCACGATCCTTGGCTACACAAGGCCTTGATCTTGGGGATGAGTTCGATGCGAATGCGCTCGAGTGCAACCGCCGAACTGCCGGTATTGGTTGGTTTCGTGGCATAGTCCGACGCTCCCAGGGAGAGCGCATCCAGGGTGGCCGTGGCTCCGTGCTCGGTGAGCGTGCTGAACATGATGACCGGCATTTTGGGATACAACTTGCGTAGTGCCACCAGCGTTTCCAAGCCGTCCATGACCGGCATTTCGATGTCGAGGGTAATCAGGTCGGGTTTGAGCAGTGAAATCTTGGCGAGAGCGATACGCCCGTCGCTGGCTGTACCCACCACCTCCAGAGCGCGGTCTGCCGACAGAATGTCGGAGAGCATTCTGCGAATGACCACCGAATCATCCACTACCAGAATGCGAATGGGAGCCATAGCAAGTCTTATCCGTCTGTCTCGCAATACAAGCCGCCGGCAGTCGGACCGGGGCCGGAAACGCTTTTGTGCAAACCACCCCGCCGGTCAACGCGGCTCCCGAGCACATGGAGATTACGCGCCTGCATGCGTCGCCCTGCCTTGTGCTGATGTTGCGGTGGGAGCGGATTCGCGGTCTTTGGCGCTGGCGTTGATTTTGAATTGCTCGACCAGGCGGCGCAGTTGGGTTGAGGTCTCCACCAGTTGTTGTGACGCCTTCTGGGTATCGGTGGCTCCGCGGGTGGTGCCTTGCGCCGCCTCCGCTACACCCGAAATGTTGCCGGTGATCTCGCCGCTACCCTGCGCCGCTTCGCTGACGTTGCGCGACATCTCATTGGTGGTGGCGTTCTGTTCCTCGACCGCGGTGGCAATGGTGTTGGAGATATCGTTGATCTGGTGGATGACACCGGAGATCGATGCAATCGCGTCGACCGCCGCTTTGGTATCGGTCTGGATGGCCTCGATCTTGCGGCTGATGTCTTCGGTGGCTTTGGCGGTCTCCTTGGCGAGCTCCTTCACTTCGTTGGCGACCACGGCGAAACCTTTGCCAGCCTCACCGGCGCGGGCGGCTTCGATGGTGGCATTGAGCGCGAGCAGATTGGTTTGCTGGGCGATCGAAGTGATGACTTTAATGACTTGGCCGATCTCGGTCGAGGAATCGCCGAGCTTGGATACGGTGGCGGTGGTAGTTTCGGCGACTTTGACGGCGGCGGTAGCGATCTTGGCGGCTTCGGTCGCGTTCTTGGCGATTTCCTTGATGCTGGCGCCCATCTGTTCGGCGCCGGTGGCAACGGTCTGCAGGTTCTGGCTCACCGACTGCGCGGCGCGCGAAACCACGTCGGCCTGAGCGGAGGTCTCCTCGGAGTTGGCGATGATCTGCTGACTGGTGGCATTCAATTCTTCACTGGCGGAAGCGACTTGCTCGGCTGTCTCGGCAATGGCCCGGACGGTCTTTCGCAAGTTATTTTTCATGAGATTCAGAGCCGAGGCAGCCTGCCCGAGTTCATCCTGGTTGGCCACGGGCAGGTCGTCGAAGGCGAGGTTGTTGGCGGCAATTGCGTGGGCCAGTTCCACCGACGCGGACAAGGGTTTGACCACCAGCTTTCGCACCAGCGCAAACATCACGCCTGCAGCCGTTAACAGGGTGAGCAAACTGATGAGAAAAATGGCAATCGAATTGGCTCGCGAGGTTTCGATCAGAGTCTGAGTGGAGGCTCTGGTGGCAAAGGCGCCCATCAGGTCGCCGGCTTTCATGCCCTCCTTGGCGTAACCATACGGGTCTTTTTCTCCGGCGGGGTCGCCGTGACACCCCAGGCAGTCTGACTTGAGGCGGACGGGTTGGGCGAAGCGCATCATATCCTCTCCGTTCTCCACCCTGCGTTCGGAATACTCCTTCAAAGACGGATCCTTCTGGAAGTTTTCGATTGCCCGCCGTTCGAAATCATCGGGCTGATTCTTCTGGTTGCGCGGGGCCAGAGACGGAGTATGAAACGCCATCGCGAGGGACTCGGCATAGTTCTGGGTTTGCGTGTTGTCGGAGGCCCAGGCATAGGTGGCGCTGGCCATGCCGGTCAACTTCCGCACTTTGTCACGAAAGGCTTCTTCCGCCTGCTGGTTGGCCCGGTGCTGGGTAATCCAGAAACTGACCGCGGAGGTGACCACCAAAGTGATCACAATGGTGGCAACAATCTTGGCGGTGAGTTTCGTTTTCTTTAGCATTAGCATTTGCGTCCTCCGCAGCCAAGGCGCGCCAGTTCGTGCGCATCGAACGTGCTACATCGCGTCCTGCCGGTGTGGTTCCCGGAACGTCGGCCTTGGGCACAGACACGGCCCTAAGGTTCTAATCGGCGAAAGGGTGAGGCACTTTATTTCTCCTCACATTCCCGCATGAGAGGCCAGGCTCTTTTCGTGAGGTGCGGCCACATCGTTCGGGCGGCCGTTCTCGCTGGTGCTGATTTTGAATTGTTCGACTAGCCGACGCAGCTGGGTCGAGGTCTGCACCAGTTGCTGCGACGCCTTCTGGGTATCGGTGGCTCCGCGCGTTGTATCCTGCGCCGCCTCCGCCACACCGGCAATGGTGCTGGTGATCTCGCCGCTACTGTGCGCCGCTTCGCTCACGTTGCGCGACATCTCGTTGGTGGTCGCGTTCTGCTCCTCGACCGCGGCGGCAATCGTGCTTGAGATATCGTTGATCTGGTTGATGACTCCGGAGATCGATGCGATCGCGTCGACGGCCGCTTTGGTGTCGGTCTGGATGGCTTCGATTTGTCGGCTGATGTCTTCGGTGGCTTTGGCGGTCTCCTTGGCCAGTTCTTTGACTTCATTAGCTACCACAGCAAAGCCTTTACCCGCTTCACCGGCGCGCGCGGCTTCAATCGTGGCATTGAGCGCGAGGAGGTTGGTCTGCTGAGCGATCGATGTGATGACCTTGATGACCTGGCCAATCTGGGTCGAGGAATTGCCGAGCTGGGACATGGTAGCGGTGGTGGTTTCGGCGACCTTGACGGCGGCGGTGGCGAACCTGGCAGCTTCGGTGGCATTTTTGGCAATCTCCTTGATGCTGGTGCCCATTTCTTCGGCCCCGGTGGCGACGGTCTGAAGGTTCTGGCTGACCGTCTGTGCGGCCTGGGAAACCACGTCGGCCTGGGCCGAGGTTTTCTCGGAGTTGGCGGTGATCCGCTGGCTGGTGGAATTCAGTTCTTCGCTGGCGCTGGCTACCTGTTCGGCCGTGCCCGCCACTTGAGAAATAATTTGGTGGATCTGGTCGAGGAATGTGTTGAACCACCTGGCCAATTCGCCCAGTTCATCGCGCGTGACAATCTCCAGCCGCTTGCTCAGGTCCCCCTCACCCTCCGCCAAATCCTTTACCATGCCGATCATATTTTTGAGGGCCTTGGAGACGCTCCGTACCAGAGCGAGGCCCCAGATAATCAGCAAGAGAATGCTGGCGACAACCAAGGCGTAAATCGTGGACTCAAGCCGTACAGAGCGCGTCCTCGCTACGGCAGCATCATCCGCCAGTTTCTTAGCCACCTGGTTCTGATCGCTGTTGATGGCCCCAAGCAAGGCCTCAAATGCGGGGTTCGATTTTTCAATGATGGCCTGATGCGACTCGGCGTTGTGGGCCTGCAGCACCAGATTCGTGACCTGCTCGTTGGCCTGCAACAGCGCAAGGAATGCGGCCCTCACCGCGCCGTCGCCGGCGGCAGCCTGCTCCACTTTTGTCCGCGCGTCCTTGACTAGCGACTGGTTCTGTTGGATCAGCGATTCCATCACGTCGGGATCGGTTGCCTGCACCAGTTTCTGCGTGATTCCCTGGACTCTCACCGCCAAGTCCAGCAGTTCGAAGGAGCGTTGCGTCTGTTCGCTTGCCGCCGTGGCCACGCGTTGGGCGGAGCCAGCAGAGACATGGAGAAGATACGATAACCCCAGAGCGGCAGCCACAGTGATGGCCACCGATGCCGCTACCATCAAGCTCATGCGACGAGCGATGCCCTGATTTCTCATATATGCAAAACTTTCCATGGCCGGGTCCGCCCTAGCGCAGCTTGTCAACCCGCAAACCGAACACGATCGATCCGATGGGCTTTCTGCCATCGAGCACTGGCAGGCCCACCTGAATGAGCTGCTGTCCGGTGGAATCATCGAGCTTGACGGAACCAATCCAGGTCTCTCCGCTCATCGGCACTTCGTGCTTGGGCAAGCCCTTATGCGTCCAGTGTTCGGTCTTGGCATCGAACCCAACTTTGGAACCATCGACTCCGGAGACGAAGACTTTCGCGACGGTGTCGTCAGAAGTCTTTTTGGTTTTCAGATATTCGGACAAAGGGGTCTTGGCCGCAGCGCGGACAAAGGGATCGAGTACGGAAAGGCTGTGCCACTTGTCGTTGGTCATGGCCAGAGCTTCGGCGGTAGCGGGCGTGGCGTTGTGCGCCTTGACCGCATTCACGATCTCAGGGTCGGTACTGAGCAATGCCAATTGCTTGATCTTGGCATCCAGCTTGGCCTTGATGTCTGGCGGAGCTTGCGCAAAACCTGCGACCGCGCAGATGAGGACGATGAGATACGCGGTGAGTGTGTTCTTGCATATGGTAATCATGATTTCTCCCTGATCTGAGACCGGACCGCGCCCCGGCAGTCTCCCGGTGCAGATTTCGGCGCGACTGAGAGGTTACGAACCAGCATGCGCCGCCCTGCTCTGCGCTGGAATTGCGGCTGCACCGTTCTCGCCAGCGTTGATTTTGAATTGCTCGACCAGGCGGCGCAGTTGGGTCGACGTCTCCACCAGTTGCTGCGACGCCTTCTGGGTATCGGTGGCTCCGAGGGTGGTGCCCTGCGCCGCCTCCGCCACACCCGCAATGTTGCTGGTGATCTCACCGCTGCCCTGCGCCGCTTCGCTCAAGTTGCGCGACATTTCGTTAGTGGTCGCGTTCTGCTCCTCGACCGCGGTAGCGATCGTGCTCGATATGTCATTGACCTGGTTGATCACTGCGCTGATCGATGCGATCGCGTCCACCGCTGCTTTGGTGTCGATCTGGATGGCTTCGATCTTGCGGCTGATATCTTCGGTAGCCTTGGCCGTTTCCTTGGCCAGTTCCTTCACTTCGTTCGCTACCACGGCGAAGCCTTTGCCGGCTTCCCCCGCCCGTGCCGCTTCTATCGTGGCATTCAAAGCCAGCAGGTTGGTCTGCTGCGCGATCGAAGTGATGACCTTGATGACTTGTCCAATCTCGGTGGAGGAATCGCCCAGCTTGGCCACTGCGGCATTGGTAGTTTCCGCCACTCTTACGGCTGAGGTCGCAACCCTGGCCGCTTCGGTGGCGTTCTTGGCGATCTCTTTGATGCTGGCGCCCATCTCCTCGGCACCGGTGGCTACAGTTTGGAGGTTCTGGCTGACGGTCTGTGCCGCCTTAGAAACTACGTCGGCCTGGGCCGAGGTTTCCTCGGAGTTGGCGGTGATCTGCTGGCTGGTGGCATTCAGTTTGTCGCTGGCGCTGGCTACCTGCACCGCATTTTCTGAGATGGCCACGATCATGCGTTTCAGGTTGCCGCTCATCTTATTGATCGCGCTGGTCAGGTCGCCGAGTTCGTCCTGGCTGCGGACTTGCAAGTCGTCCCGAGTTAAGTCACCGGCCGCGATGGCCTCGGCTTGAACGAGAACCGCATGGGTAGCCCGGGTTGCACGAGAGATGCCGCGGCCCATGAAAACTGCCACACAAATTCCGATGGCCAGTGCGGCGAAACTGGTCACTACCAGCGTCCGTTTCATCGACCGGGCTCCGACATTGAAGTCTTCCCGGCTCTGCTGCAGTACTGTTTCGAAAGAATCCGCCATCTCTCCCAGTGGCTTGTTAAGAGCCGTGCTGAAGGCGAGATCCTGCTTATCTCGGATTGCATCCACCTTCATGTAGGTGAGCACTGCGCTAAGAACCGTGAGCGCAAGCACAACTCCAAAGCCCAGTCCCAGTTTCTTTCCCAGTGTGAGTTTCATTTCCCTTTCTCCCAGCTTTCCGAATTCAAAATCAGCGAAGCAATGGCCAGCGGACCGCGTGGGCGCGAAGGATGCGGCGCTCATCGGTTGGCAAAGCCGGCTACCCTGCCGCCGCGCTTTCCACCACATCCGTCATCTGGCACGCTTTTTCGATGTCGAGCACGTGTATGAGCCGGTCGTTCAGCTTGTGAACCCCGCGGATCATGGTCCGGACCGATCCACGCAGAGTTTCCGGGGGGAGTTCGAAGCTGTCTTCCTCGACCTCGACGACATCGCCGATTTCGTCCACCAGCAGGCTGACGGCGCCGTCGTCGGAACGCACGACGACGTTCATCGCCAGCATGCCCGGAGGGCGGGGCTCCAGTTCCAGGCGACGCCGCAGATCGACCGCGGTGACGATCTGGCCGCGCAGGTTGATCAGGCCACTGACCACCGCAGGGGCCAGCGGAACCTTGGTCATATCGAGCGAGCGAATGACTTCCTGAACGCCTTTCAGTTCCACGCCGAACAGCAGCTTGTCGAGATAGAACGTGCAAAACTGCGAAGTTTGGACCGAAGAGTGGGCCATGGCTTAGATCGCACCTCCCGCTGATTTCATCGCCAAGGCGGGCTGCGGGGCGTTCGCGTCCGCGCTCTGCAGAATGGCCGGGATGTCGAGCAATTCCGTGACCCGGTCACCGATGACGACCGAATAGAGAACGGAGGGCCGGGTCGCCGCCAACTTTACATCTGCCCGGTCTTCGACAATGTCGAGGATACGTTCCACCACTAAGCCGAACGAGCGTCCCTCGTGATTCAAGACCAGCACTTGAATCGGCGGGGAATCGAGCGCAGGCGGGGCTTGCAGGGCCCGCAGTCGGCTGCGCCGCTCTTCCATGACGACATTGAGGCGAACCAAGGGCAGGATCTGTCCGCGATATTGAGTGACCCACTGGCTGCCTGACATTTCCACTTGGGCCACGGGGAACTCCTCGAGGCGGGCCAGGGTACTGAGCGGTATAGCCATGCGGGAATCGCCCGGTCCCGCGAAGAGCAGGAAGGTTTGTTTCTCTGCAGCCGCCGCTGCCGATTCCGTGGCTTTTTCGGCCAGGGCACGGTCCCGCGTTTCCGTCACCACGCTGGCGCGTTGGGCCAGGCCGAGCACATCGAGGATGAGTGCCACTTTGCCGTCACCCATGATGCTCGATCCGGCAAATGTCTTAACCGTCTTGAGCTGTTTGCGCAGGGGCTTGACCACAATTTCTTCGGTGTCGTTGATCTGATCGACGACCAGCCCGAATTGCCGCTCATCGGCTTGCAGCACAACGATGTTGACGGCGCCATCCTTCGCAGTTGCAGGATTCGCATCCGCGGCAAGTTTCAGTTCCCGGTTGAGATACACCAGAGGCAGCAGACGTCCACGGAGCCGGTAGACGGGCGCGCCATGGACCAGTTCGATGCTCTTCGCCACCTCATCGGCCTCGATCCGTACCAGTTCGAGCAAGCTGACCTGGGGGATGGCGTAGCGATCGCCGCCGCAGGTGACAACCAGAGCGGGGATGATGGCCAAGGTCAACGGAATCTTTACCCGGACAGTCGTGCCTTGGCCCAGGCTGGATTGAACGTCCACGGTGCCGCCAATTTTTTCCACGTTCGTCTTCACTACATCCATACCGACGCCGCGGCCGGACACGTTGGTCACTTTTTCCGCGGTGGAGAATCCGGGAAGGAAAATCAAATTGAAGATTTCCCGCTCGGTCATGCGGGTCGCCTGTTCGGCGGTGACCACCGCGCGTTCGATCGCCTTCTTGCGGAGACGGTCCTGGTTCAAGCCGGCGCCATCGTCGCTGATTTCGATATTGACCTGCCCACCTTCGTGAAAGGCGCGCAAAATCAGGCGTCCGCTTCGTTCCTTGCCGGCCTTCATGCGGACTTCGGGAAGTTCGATGCCATGGTCGACGGAATTGCGGACCAGATGGGTGAGCGGATCCTTGATCGCCTCGATGATGGTCTTGTCCAGTTCGGTCTCTTTACCCTCCATCTCGATGCCCACTTCCTTGCCGAAGCCGAGCGCGACGTCGCGCACGGTGCGCGGAAACTGGCTCCAGATGTTGCCGATAGGCTGCATGCGGGTCTTCATGACCTCTTCTTGCAGTTCGGTGGCGATGAGGTTCATCCGCTGGGAGACGGCCTGGAGGCTGGTTTCTTCTACTGCGTTTGAGATTTGCAGGAGCTGGTTGCGGGCCAGCACCAGTTCGCCGACCAGCGTCATCAGCTTGTCCAGCACGTTGACGCCAACGCGGATGGTCTCGACTGCCTTGTCGCGCGGCCGTGATTCCAGGGTTTGCGGGGCCGCGAGAACTTCCTCTTGCCGGGAGATTGCCGGCTCTTCGGCGCGCGCCGGCATGAGTTCTGTCGGCGGCTGTAAGGACGCGGCACTTATGACTTCCGCAGCGGGCTGGAGCTTAGCGGATTTGGGTGCTCTCTTTCGGGCAGGCTTCCTTAATGCAGCAGCTGGCAGAGCAATGTCTTTCGAACTTGCTGAAGTGATCTCTTTCTCCGGAACTTTGTCCGACACTTTGTCCGGCACTCTCTCCGGCGCGGGTGAGGGAACTTCTTGAAGCGCTGGCGATTCGGCCGGCTTGACCGCGCTCGCGCCGGCTTGTTGCAACCGCGTCAGGGTTTCCCGTAGCTCCGGATAATCGACATCGCCATCCTGGCCGGTCGATTGAATTTCCTTGAGCATCTGGCGGACGGCATCCACCATGCCCAAGAGCGCCGTGGTGAGTTCCGGGTTGAGCGTGAGCTGGCCGTCGCGAAGGCGGGTCAGCAGGCTTTCGCCAACGTGGGCAACTTTTTCCAGCTTATTGAAACCGAGGAATCCGCAGGTGCCCTTGATGGTGTGAATGGTGCGAAACACGCTGGCCAGCGCGTCACGATCAGAAGGATGTTTCTCCAAGCCCACCAATTCGCGGTCGAGCCGGTCGAGGTTTTCGTAACTCTCGACCAGAAACTCCTGGACGATGTCGCTGTCGCTCATTGCTGCCGTTCCTTTCCAGGTGGAGACTGATTTCCCGTGGGCCTTCTAAGACTCTTATCGTCCATTCAGTGGTTTTCATTAGGGATGCCCAACCCATGGGTAGGAGATGATGCGAGAGCGTAGATTTGGATTTGCAGGCTTTCTTAGGAGGAACTTATTTCGTAAATTCGTTGACGCGCGCGCGGAGTTTAAAACGTTGTATCTTCCCTGTGGCGGTTTTCGGTAGCTCGGAAAAGAATTCCACCGAATGCGGGCGTTTGAAGACAGGCAAGCGGGCGAGCACAAATTCCTGCAGTTCGCGGGCGAGTTCAGGCGTGCCGGCGGTACCATCACGCGTCACCACGCAGGCAACCGGCTTGGGCAATTCGTCTTCGTCCTGGCGGAAGACCACCACTGCTTCCTGCACGGCAGGATGATCGAGTAACGCCCGCTCAATCTCAATCGGGCTGACCCACACGCCGCTCACTTTCAGCATGTCGTCGGATCTTCCGGCGTACCAGAAATATTCGTCTTCATCCTGATAGTACTTGTCGCCAGTCCGGATCCAGTGCCCCTCAATTGTGTTCTTGGTCTTTTCATGCTGATTCCAATAGTAAGCACAGGTGGAGTCAGCTTTAACGAGAAGATTGCCGATCTCCCCCGGTGCAACCGGCCGATTGTTGTCGTCCACGATTCTGGCGTCGAAGCCGGGGATAATCTTTCCACTGGAGCCTGGCCGCACCGCCCCTGGGACATTGGAGATCATCATGTGCAGTGCTTCGGTCGAGCCGATGGCATCCAGGATTTCGACTCCGAAGCGCTCTTTGAAGCGATGGAAAACGGTGGCGGGCAAGGCTTCTCCTGCGGAAATCGCATGACGCACGGAAGAAAGATCGAACTCCCTGCCATTTGCCGCGGGGTGAGCGAGAAGCTTGGCATAGTTCGAGGGCACCGAAAAGAACAACGTTGGCCGGTGCCGCTCAATGACTTCGAACACGGTTTGCGGTTTGGGCGGTCCGGATAACAGGATGCTGGTCGCGCCCACGGCCAGGGAAAAATAGAGTCCGTTGCCCAGTCCGTAGGCGAAGAAAAGCTTGGCTACACTGAAGCAGCGATCGTTGCCGGTAATGTTCAGTATGGCTTTAGCATAGCGTTCGGCGCTCACCACCATGTCATGTTGGAGATGAACGCAAGCCTTCGGCTGCCCTGTGCTGCCGGAAGAGTAGAGCCAAAAGGCGGCATCGTCTTTGCTGGTCGCCTGCGCCATGAGCACAGGAGAATTCTCCTGGGCCAGTTTGTCGAACGACAGAGTGCCTGTCTCTGTCCTAGGCTCGCCACCGGCCACGATGATGGTTTCGAGATAGCTCAATTGGTGTCGGGGAATCGCTTCGATGAGGGCCACTAATGAGTCGCTGACAATGGCCACTCGCGCTCGCGTGTTGTTGAGCAGATATTCATAGTCCGAGGGTTTCAGCAGAGTGTTTAGCGGAACCGGGACGGCTCCAATCTTGATGGCACCGAAGAAACTTGCGGCAAACTCCGGCGCATCCAACAGCAGCAAGCACACACGCTCCTCAATGCGTACACCTAGTTCGCGGAGCGCGTTTCCCACCTGGTTCACGCGTTCAAAAAGCTGGCGATAGGTGAGCTGAACGTCTCCGCATTCGATGGCTACCTTATCGCCGCGGCCCTCTTTGACATGGCGGTCCACGAAGTGGGAGGCGGCGTTGAATTCATCCGGAAGAAATATCGGGGTAACTGAACTCATGGCAAGATAGCCCGGCCAGGCGCGGAAACGCATAAACCTTACCACAGTTCTCCAGAGGTGGCGGTAATCGTCAACGCTCGGGGAATCGGCGGTCGCAGTCTTCTAGTCTTGGTCTTGGCGGGCCAATGCTCGTCGGGTGGAGTCCACGAAAGCGAGGACGGCGGTAGACTGTTCGTCTTTGCGCCAGGCAACGTGCACCTCGATGGTAGCCCCCGGTTCGTTCAGCGGCACGGCACTGACTTTCAGGCCAGAGACGGGATGGCTTAGAACCGCACCCACGCCGAGGTAGATTCCTTTCCCGGATGTTACCAGCATAGTCCCCGCCTCTTCATAAGGGGCGGTCGGCGTAGCCACTACCTTAGGAATGATTCCCGCCTTGCGATACAACTCCAACGTCTTGTCATAAACCCCGCTCGAAACGGCCCGGTCATAAAGGAGGAGCGTCTCATGGGCCACATCCGTCAGTCGCAGCTCCCGGCGCTTCGCCAGCGGATGGTCTCGGGGCAAGACGACGAAGAACCTCTCCTCAAAAAGGACTTCCGACTTGAGGTTCGCCCAATCGATGGGCGGGCGCAAGAAGCCAATGTCGATTTTCGATTCCCTGAGGGCATCATTCTGCAGCGTAGATAGGACATCCTTGCACTGGATCTCAATTCCGGGGAAATGTTTCTGATGTTCGGCCACTGCCTGATTAACTCGTTCGCCGAGACCTGAAGCAATGCCGATTCTCACCATGCCGCTTTCGCCCTTTTGAGCTAGTCGAGCCGTCTCGACTGCACGTTGCGACTGGGCAATGAGCTCTCTTGCTTCATCCAGAAAGACGCGACCGGCGTTCGTCAGTTCCACGTGGCGCTTGTTGCGGACGAAGAGGCGGACGCCAGTTTCTTCTTCCAATTGCTGAATTTGCTGGCTCAAAGGCGGCTGCGTCATGTGCAGGCGCCGGGCGGCTCGACTGAAGTTCAGTTCTTCAGCGACGGCGACAAAATAGCGAAGGTGACGAAATTCCACAGCCGAATTCTAATATGTGAGGCATATCAAGGTTCAACGAAAGATGTATTAGACAATCCCGCCTCCGCCGGATATGCTGCCCCGCAACCTTACGAGCTTCTAGTAGAGTTTCATGACCTTGCGCATTGTTGGGGATGTCTCAAACTCCACCGCAAAAGAATCAGGTTGCTCCCATGAGTCTTGTCACCTATCTTCAGTGCACGCGCAATTCTTGTCCGAACCCCGCCTGCTGGCAAAGGAGGCTTGGATAGCGTTATGACTATCAAAACCTGGTGGTGTATTTCCCGCTTGTTCCAGAGGCGGTTCGCGGTGGCGGTCATCGCCTCCTTTCTTGCCTTCTCCATCCCCCTGATGGCGCAGACCAGCACGGGCCGGATCATCGGGACCGTGACCGATCCGCAAGGCGGTGCCCTCGCCGGTGCGAACGTTACGGTGACCAACAGCGGCACCAACATCCACTGGAGCACGACGACGAACGCTGCTGGCGCCTACCAGGTTCTGGACCTCCCTATCGGCAGCTATTTCGTTTCGGTCGAGTTGTCGGGATTCGCCAAGGTGGCGACCAACCCGCAAGAACTGACCATCAATCAGTCTTTGCGCATTGACGTGCGCATGCAGGTCGGCGCGGTCCATGAGATGGTCGTGGTCGAGTCGAATTCAGCGCAGGTTGAAACTGTAAATCCCACGGTTGGAGGTACCGTCACCGGTGCGCCGATTCAGGATTTACCGCTCAACGGCCGTGATGTGCTGGACCTTGCCCTGACCCAGCCCGGCGTGACTCCGGCCCAGCCCAACACTTTGGGTGCAGCCGCAGGCGTTCCTTCCGGCGAATTCGAGATAGCTGGCGGTCGCGACAATGCCGTGACCTACCTGCTGGACGGTGGCGACAATACTTCGGTGACCTACGGCGTGCCGGTCATGAATCCGAATCCGGATACGATCGCGGAATTTCGCATTCTTACCAACAACTACACCGCTGAATTCGGACGCAGCGCTGGCGGCGTGGTGACCATGGTGACTAAATCGGGCACCAATCGGTTTCACGGAAGCGTTTTCGATTACCTGCGCAATGATGCGATGGATGCCAATGCGTATTTCAATAAGTCGAACCTGGACCCGACGCTGAACAATCCGCGCCCGGTACTGAAGCGAAACCAGTTTGGCGGGACCTTAGGCGGCCCGGTCGTAAGAGACCATGCCTTCTTCTTCTTCGGCTACCAGGGCCAGCGCCAGAACAGTACCGAGGTGGACCCCCAGGTGTCGGTCTACACTCCGGCCGAACTGAACGGGGACTTTTCCCAATCCGCGAACGGCGAGCCTGATCCGGGAGTGGCCGCATTTCTGCAAACCCATCCCTACTTCGTACCGGTCGGCGGGAACCCAGCGAACGCCATCATCGATCCTGCGAAGATCGATCCGGTGGCTCAGGCCTACATCAAGAACAACCTGATCCCAGAAAGCAGCAGCGGCATCCTGACTCCGAACGGAGCAGCCTACGACAACCGCGACGAGTACAACCTCAAGTTCGACTACAACGCCTCGGATCGAGACCGCTTCACCTTGACCATGGCGAAGTTCCACAATCCCGTGGAATATCCGTTCTTGCAGGGCGTTGCCCCGAATGTACCCGGATTCCCCGGTCTCAGCGAATTCAACAATTACTTCGGCACCATCGGCTACACCAGGACGATTTCACCAACCGTGCTGAATGAGTTCCACATCACCGCGCAACGAGATAGCAATCGGCTCAACGTTCCCGGCAGCACCCTGCCTGGACCTTCCGACCTGGGGCCGATCAACATCACGCCAGATCAGACCACCGGACCTCCGCAGATTCTGCTGAACATCAGCGGCGCGCAAATCGGCTTCAATATCAACGGCCCTGCCAACTACGCGGATACGACCTATCTGTTCTCCGACACAATTACCTGGACGCGCGGCCGCCATACCTGGAAAGCGGGTGGCTCTCTGGGCATCGTCCAGAACAACGCCGTCTTCGATTATGCGGTCAATGGGCTGTACAACTTCTACGGTGGGACTACCGGAAATGATCGAGCGGACTTCCTCCTGGGAGCGCCCGATATCTTCGAACAATATCCGAGGGGGTTGAGCGCTGTCCGCAGTCATCAGTACGGGGCATTCGCCCAGGATGAGTGGCGAGTAACGCCGCGCCTCATTTTGACGCTGGGATTACGCTACGAATACTCCACCCCCAAGTCGGATCCCGAGAACCGCAACTATATGATCGTCCCCGGGAGGGAATCGGTGAGATTTCCCAACGCACCGCTCGGACTTTTGTTTCCGGGAGACCCGGGCGCGCCGCCCCATGGCGTAAACTTCCCCGATCGCAAAGACTGGGCGCCTCGCTTCGGTTTCGCTTGGGATCCTCGAGGTGACGGGAAAACCAGCGTTCGCGGCGGAGCTGGCGTTTTCTACGATGTGCTGCTGGCCCAGGATAACCAGTATCAGAACGGCACGCCCCCGTTCTTTTCCGCGGCGTACTTATTCCTTGGATCCCCGCTGACGGCGCCGCCCGATTCGGGCCCATATACGTTAATGTCTGATCCATACGGGGCGGCAGGTGTACCCAATCCCTTTCCCTCGACACCGCCGACATTGGATCCTAATTACTACGTGGATAAGGGCTTTGTACCTTTTTTCGGGCCGTCCAGCGTCTTTATCGATCCGCACCTGAAAACACCTTACATTTATCAGTACAACTTGAGCGTTCAAGAACAACTGGGAAACGGGCTGATTGGGGAACTGGGATACGTGGGTAGTACTTCCCACAAACTGGTTGCGACTTATGACTCCGATCCGTTTATTCTGGGGACTCTTAACCGTCCCCTGGACCAACCAGGTGTGCAGAATGAGAATAACCCCTACAGCGCCATGCCTGAGACCTTCGCCAACCTGGTGAATGCCAACTACAACGGCCTGCTCGCCAGCATGACGAAGAACATGGGTGACTGGCACTCGATCGGGAATACGTTCTTCACCGTGTCCTATACCTGGTCCCATAACCTCAATGATGCCGACGGGTTTGTTCGCAACAGCAACGCGGTTCCCGCCTATGACCACGGGTTGTTGTGGGCCTCCGGAGACTCGGACATCCGGCAACGCTTTGTGCTGAGTGGGGGCTGGGAGTTACCATTCGCACGCGCGTGGTCCAGCGGGCCGAAACGGTTGACCTCGGGATGGAGCTTGTACCCGATCTTCTACGCGCAGACAGGCGTGCCCATGGACGTGCTCGCCGGGCTTGCCGTCGACGACATAACCCCGGGTCCATCCGGTGCGGGCGACCAGAATCTGGTCCGTCCAGACTGGGCCGGTGGATCGCCACACTCTCTCGATCCACATCAGGTTCGTACCTTCACCGTGAATGGTGTACCCACCGAGCCGGGGCATTTCGCATTTGATCCGACTGGGCTCTCGACTCCCGCTTGTTATGCGGAGGCCCCGGGCACTTTGTCCACCTGTCCCGCGCCCACTTACGGAACTTTGGGGAGGAATTTCTTCCGGGCGCCGGGTCGCGTGAATCTCGACCTTTCGCTGGAAAAGCGCACTCAGCTTACCGAGCGCGTGGGAATGACATTTCGCGCCGAGTTCTTCAACATTCTCAATCACACGGAGTGGGAGAGTCCGGTGGCATCGACTCCGATTGGTTCTCCTCAACTCGGCCAGATAACGTCGACATTTGATCCGAGGATTGGTCAGCTTGCGTTGCGTTTTACTTTCTGAGGATCGAGAAACGCTCGATTTCGTAGCAGCGAACAAACGGAGGATGGAAATGCGAGGACGGGGCCTGGGTTGTGGCTTTCTGGTAACGCTTGCCGTGTTTTGTTTTGTATCGGTTTCATGGGGCCAGGGCACGGACAAGACGGAACGCGTGTTGTTCAATGCCAAGGTATTCACGGGCGTCCCGGAACATCCTTACGCCGAAGCCGTCGCCATTCGCGGCGACAAGATCGTGGCGGTTGGCAGTCTGGCGGAAGTCCTTTCGGCGATCGGCAAGAATGCCGAAGGAATCGACTTGCACGGAAACTTCCTGCTGCCAGGGCTGATCGATAGCCATGTTCATCCCATCTACGGCGGCCTCAGCCTGACGGGCGCGGATGTGGGCGATCAAGTGGCGTCCATGGACGAACTGGTCAGCTTTGCCGCCGCTGCGAAGAAAAGCGGTAAAGGCATGCGCGGGGATGTGCTCTACGTCAGTGGAATGCCCTTGCCCTTCTGGTCGAAGACGGACGAGCTCAATGCCCACTTCAACAGCGGGGACTATGCTACGGTGCCGGTGTTTCTCGCGGGATCGGACGGCCACACCGGCTGGGCTAATCGAGCCCTGCTCCGCCGCGCTGGGGTGACCAAAGACTTCTTAAGCCACCTTTCCCCAGAGGAGCGAGCCTACTACGGGGTTGATCCCGCCGGCGAGCCCAATGGTTTTGCCGTAGATGCCGGCCGGGAGAAGATCGACGCTGTGATTCCGGAACCGTCCCAAGCGCAATACCTCGAGGGCGGACGAGCGGCGATCCATTACCTGCACAGCCTGGGAATCACAAGCTGGCTCGACGCTCTGGCTGGCTGCACTCCATCCGAGTCACTCCTCGGTCTCTGCGGAAAAACATCGTCGCACGACCAACCCGTCCTGACCACCTACCGGGACCTGGCCCAGCGCGGAGAACTCACCGCGCACGTGGTCGCGCTTCCAGTGGTCAATCCTCGCAGCGATCCGGCGAAAGAGTTGGAGGAAGTACAGAAGATCCGCCGGGAATACGCCAACATACCGAATCTATCCCTTCCCGGCATTAAGGTATTCGCCGACGGCGTGCTGGAGTATCCATCACAGACGGCGGCCATGACCAAGCCATATAAAAACACCGGTAAGTTCGGAGACCTACTGTTCGATCCCGCACGCTTTGCCGAACTCGCGATTGCCGCCGATAAACGAGGTCTCATTGTGCATGTTCATGCCTTGGGCGATCGCGCGGTAAAAGAGACTCTGAACGGAATCGAAGCGGCCAGAAAAGCCAACGGAAACAGCGGTCTCCCCCACACGCTAACTCATCTTCAGATAGTCGATCCCGAGGATTTCCCCCGCTTCCGGCAGCTTGGCGTCATCGCGGCGTTCCAGTTGTTGTGGGCGAGTGCGGAACCGGACACGATTGAACTGATCAAACCGTACCTCGACCCGGACTTGTACCGCTGGCAGTATCCGGCCCGTTCAATTCTCGATGCCGGCGCCACCATCTCGGGCGCCAGTGACTGGTTTGTTTCCAGTCCAAATGTGTTTTGGGCAATCTACCAGGCGGAAACCCGCAAGGGCGTCGAAGGCGTTCTCGATGCTGCCCAACGCATGCCGCGCGAAGCGATGCTCTTCGCCTACACGCGCAATTCGGCGCGCGCCTTGAATCAGCAGGACAAAATCGGATCGCTCGCACCGGGCATGCAAGCGGATCTTGTGCTGGTCGATCGTGACATTCTCACGGTTGCGCCCGAGGAGCTGAAAGATACCAAGGTTTTGTGGACCATGTTTGGCGGCGTCACGGTTTATCGTGCACAGCCTTAGCGATTTTTATTAGGAGTGGCGGCGGCTCTCAGTTCTTGGTCAACGCTGCCGCAATCGCCTTCTCAGCCAGAGGCGCCATCACGGCATAGCCAGCTTGGTTCGGGTGGACTCCGTCTACGGACAGGTCTGCCTTTAGACCGCGCTTGTCACTCGCCATGGCCGAATAGTAGTCGAGGAACACCAACCCCTCTTTCGCGGCGTAATCCCTTATCCAGTCATTCAAAGCGCGAATCTTTTCCACCGGTGGTATGTCCGGCCTCCAGGGATATTGGAAAGCGGGTAGAAGTGAAGAAAGGACCACATGGATTCCGTTTCGCTTCGCAAGGTCCACCATGGACGTCAAGTTGTCTTCGATTGCTGCGAGGGTGGTGGGACCGGTATTTTCCGCAATATCGTTGGTGCCCGCGAGAATCACCACTACTTTTGGTTGCAGTGCAATCACGTCCTGGCGAAAGCGAAGCAGGATTTGCGGCGTGGTTTGCCCACTGATTCCGCGATTCACGTA
>Ga0187862_10002030_pt1 | contig 20966 bp, 19 predicted proteins | sample June2016WEW_10_1_FD_133003 | JGI IMG/M metagenome (GOLD analysis project Ga0187862, IMG submission 133003) | Peatland microbial communities from SPRUCE experiment site at the Marcell Experimental Forest, Minnesota, USA - June2016WEW_10_150 | ecosystem: Environmental > Terrestrial > Soil >...
GCAGATGCTGGGCGGGGGGGGCAGGAGCAGAGGCGGGAGTGGCGGATTTGGAGGTGGCGGAGGCTTTGGTGGATTTGGTGGAGGCAGTTCGGGTGGCGGCGGAGCGAGCAGCAGTTGGTAGCGGCGAGCGAGGGAGCCATGGTTCCTGAAAACAAGATCAAGGAATTTGTGGAAAAGGTGCGGGCGGCCGCCGGCGCGAACCTGGAGAGCGTGATCCTATATGGGTCGGCGGCTTCCGGGGATTATCATCCAGCATTTTCGAATGTGAATCTGTTTTGTGTGCTGCGCGATGGCTCGTACGCGAAGCTGCGCGCTCTGGCTCCGGTGGTGAAGTGGTGGGAGCGGCAGAAGCAGCCTCCGCCATTGTTTATGACGCGGGAGGAACTCGAGCGCTCGACGGATGTTTTCACGATCGAGTTGATTGACATGAAGCAACATCATCGAGTGCTGTGGGGCGACGATGTGATCGAGGGGCTGCAGATTCCGATGCGGCTGCATCGAGTGCAGGTGGAGTACGAACTGCGAGAGAAGTTGATTCTGCTGCGGCAGGTCTTGCTCCTGGCTGGGGACGATGAGCGCAGGATACGGGAGTTGCTGGTCCGATCGGTCGCGTCGTTTGCGACGTTGTTCCGGCACGCGTTAATCGCGCTGGGAGAGAGTGCGCCGGTGGCGAAGCGAGATGCGGTGATGCAGTTGGCAGCACGGATAGGACTGGATGCATCGGCGATCGAACAGGTGTTGGATGTGCGTGAGCACAAGTCGGACGGCAAGAAACTCCATGCCGCCGAAATCGTGGGCGGGTACCTTGAAGCGGTGGAAAAGGCGACTGCGGCTGTCGATAAGATGAGGGAGCCAGATGCACCGGGCCATTCGTAGGAAATTCACAGGCTGCTTCTTAGGAGGACTTTCATGAAAGCCGTAATCGTGGTCATCGTGGTGGTGGCGCTGATTGCGCTGATTGTGTTTGGACAGTACGTGGGCGTGCGCAACACCCTCGTGCAGAAGAACGAGGCTGTGAAAGCGGCGTGGTCTCAGGTGGACATTGTGCTTCAGAGAAGAGCCGACCTGATCCCAAACCTGGTGGAAACGGTGAAGGGATACGCGAAGCAGGAGCAAACGGTGTTCGGAGACATCGCGAAAGCACGGTCGGCCCTGCTCTCGGCGGGGAACCCGCAGCAGAAGATCGCGGCGAACCAGCAGCTGGACGGAGCTCTGGGACGGCTGTTGGCGATCGTGGAGAATTATCCGCAGCTGAAGTCGAATGAAAACTTTCTACGGCTTCAGGATGAACTGGCGGGCACCGAGAACCGCATCGCGGTGGAGCGTAAGCGCTACAACGATACTTTGCAGGACTACAACACGTACATCCAGCAGTTTCCAAACAACATTTTTGCGCGCTGGGCAGGATTCAAGCCCAACGAAGCTTACTTTGCCGCGTCAGAGGGATCGAGGCAGGTGCCGAAGGTGAATTTCTCGAGTCCGACGGCGGCGCCGCAGGGGAATCCGCAGCCGGCACCGGCTCAATAGAACTGTTGCACTGTTGCTTTCCCGGCGGCCTTATCCGGAAAAACGTGAACGAGCCAATCCAGACTTTCCTGGAAGGTCTGGAAAACTGCAACCCGCGGTCCTTTCTCTAGTTCGCAGAGGATCCCGAGCATCCTGGTTATTCCGAACAACGCGGCATTCGTGGTAACGACATCTCGTGTTAGACGAAACCGCTGAGAAGGCGCTAGGTGCGCCTCCGGTTCACGTATGAAAATCTTCTCTCTATTTGTGGTGGCCGACTCGGTGTGGAAATGGATCCACCGTATGGGAGGACCGGGCTTGATCGTGCTGGGCATCGCCGACAATACCCCTCTCATCTCTGTCCCAGCGGGAAGTATGGAAGTATTCATCATCCTGCTTGCGGCACACCGCCATGAATGGTGGGCCTATTATGCCTTCATGGCTACAGTGGGAGAGGTACTTGGGGGCTATCTGACCTACCGGTTGGCCCAGAAAGGCGGCCAGGAGACTTTGGAAAAGAGAGTGGGAAAACCGCGCGCAGAAAAAATCTACAGGCAATTCGAGAAACACGGGTTCATGTCGGTGTTTTCCGGTTCGGTTCTACCTCCACCATTCCCTTTCACTCCCGTCCTGATGGCCGCCGGGATCATGCAATACCCGTGCAAGAAGTTTCTCTCTTCGCTGACGACGGGGCGCGCCGTGCGTTACTTTGCCGTGGCGTATTTTGCCAGGACCTATGGCAGTCAAATGATCGCCTTCGTCTCGCAGCACTACCACTTCTTCGTGCAGTTGCTGATCGTGCTCGCTGTGATGGCCAGCATCGGCGCACTAGTGTACTTCAAGTGGTATCGTCCTAGAGCACAACGTGAAGAACGCGAGAGCGGCGAGCAAGTTGAAGAGTTTCCCGTTCCGGGCCGGCACCGCAGATCGGGGCAATAGTTGCGCGGGGGATTCGCAAGGGGGTTTATCGTGACCTCCTGTTTAGCTGTACAAACTCCCGTTCGGACCAATCTCAATGCCTGAAGCCAACAGGTACTCACGCAGCGTAGCTTCAGCCGCATACCAGTCAACATCAGGCGAGCCCTGCGGGCGGCCTCTTTTTTCCCAGTGTTCGTAGGCGAGCTTTGCAGTCACTTGATGACGATCCTCTCGACAGAAGTCGGTTATCGGCTTCGCCCAGTGCCCGCAATTGTCGACCATCGAGTGTGAACTCACGAATGCCTCCCCTGGCTGCTTCATGTCATGGACATCGCAACAAATCACCTCAGCGCGTCACTTCCAAACCGCTGAAACTGGAGTTCGCAGCCGAGCTTCCTCATATTCACATGCTTACATCGATCTTGCCGGGGGCTCGCGAACCGCAAATCCCCGTTTCGGTGTCGCGGCCCCACGTCAGCGTGCAGGAAGTTCGGCCTCTACAGTGCAGCTAGGCTGCCAAAGTAGTCGGCGCAATCTTCTTCTTGATCTCTTCTCGCGAAGTTCACGAATTCGCGAAGGAATGATGTCTGGGAACGATTGCACTTAAATGTTTTCAAGAGCTTAGATGTGGTCTTCTCATTGCTGTACAACAAGGTCTTGTTTCACAGCGAAAAGCGCCTGGGTGACTTTGCCATGATCCGAGTGATGATCCGAAGTCTTATGCACGCCGCAACATTGCTGGTCTTGACTGCGATTGCGTCGCCGGGCACTTCTCAATCGAAACCTGACCTGCAAACGTTCTTTAAGCAGAACATCGGACTGAGTCAGGATCAGATCGTAGCCATCCGAGGCGGACAGCCGGTGGCGAAGGCTCTGCCGTCCCGCACGCCATCTGAGGTTTTTTTGTTCGGTGCAATCTACATCCACGCCGCTCCTGAGAGCTACCTAGAGATTGCCCACGATTTCGACCGGCTTCGCGAACTGCCCAGCTATTGGGCACTCGGAGTGTTCAGCACCCCTCCCCGACCTTCCGACTTGAAGGGCTTCGAGTTCGACGGCAACGAAATCCAGGCCTTGAAAAAATGCACGCCCGGCGACTGTCCAATTCAGATGCCCACGGGCTCGATTAAAGAGTTTCAGCGGTCCATTGATTGGTCCGCCTCCGACGTGAACGAGCAGGTGAATGGACTCCTGCAGAAGAGGGCACTGCAACGTCTCCTCGCCTACCAGCGCAAGGGCAATCACGAATTGGGGGCCTATAACGATAAGCCTGACGCGGTAGATGTGCCCGCGCAGTTCGCTTACATGCTCAGTTACGACAAGGCTTTGCCGGCATACCTACCCGATTTCTACACTTACCTTCTCGCTTATCCCGACGCAAAGCCAGCTAACGTCGATGATGCCTTCTATTGGGCTAAAGTGAAGTTCGGTTTGAAACCGACGCTTCGTGTTGTGCAGATGACGACCATGCGAGGTGATAGTGCTGACCCGGTAGCCTATGCCATCGCAGAAAAACAGCTCTATTCGAGCCACTACTTCGAGACCGCGCTGGACCTTTCTTTCTGTGTTCGCGGGAGTGACGACCCGAAGCACCGCGGCTTCTATCTGATCAAGCTTATGGGTTCCGAACAGGCGGGTCTGACTGGTGCCAAGGGATCGATCATTCGAAAGGCCGCGGTGGGCCGGTCGGTTTCAAGTCTTCAAAAAGGCCTCACGTCCATCAAGAACACGCTAGAAGGGAATGAGTAGGTCTCGCCGGGGAAGGGAGTTCGCATGTCACTCGTCGCGGCAACTGGGGATATTCTCCTGAAGTCGGTTCTGGTCGCAACGGACTTCTCAGAAGCATCTCACAAAGCATTTCGCCATGCTCTCGCCATTGCTCGCCACTATGGGGCGAAACTCTACGCGGTCCACGTCGTCGCGTCGCTGGGATTTACTTTAGTAGGTCCTGACGCAGTGGCTGCCGCCACCGAGGCGGTTTGCAGGGATGCCTGTCAATTGGAACAAGATCTCATTCAACGAGGAGCACTGGCGGGGCTGAGTCATGAGGTGATCGTCCGTCAAGGCAATGTGTGGGAAGAGTTGGAGAAAGTAATCTTGGAGGAACGTATAGACCTCGTGGTCCTCGGTACACACGGTCGACGAGGTTTGGAGAAACTGCTCCTCGGGTCAGTGGCAGAACGCATCTTTCGTAACGCCGATTGCCTGGTTCTGACCGTTGGTCCGGGTTCCCTTCAGGATTCCCCAGTCGGGAGCGCTCGAGCCATTCGACCCTTTCTGTTCGCTACTGACTTCGGCGAACCCTCCCTGCATGCCCTGCCATACGCCATCTCGTCCGCCAACCACTTCGGAACAAAGCTCGTTTTGCTCAACGTTGTCTCCGATATCCCGGTCCCGGGGGATAACCTTCTGCCCACCGCTGGCGATGTCATGCAAATGCGAGAGAATGTTCGTGTGGCCAGCCTCCGGCGACTCGAGGAATTGACGTCCCAGCAGCCCAAGCTGGCAATGAAACCTGAATTTACCGTCGAGTTCGGATCGCCCAGTGAGAAGATCCTGCAAACAGCCAACACTCTCAAGGCCGACGCGATCATTTTGGGTTTGCATCGCGCAACCCACATCGGTACAGCCTCCCATATGCCGTGGGCCACTGCGTATGAAGTGGTGTGCGGGGCAGGCTGCTCCGTCTTAACAGTGAGGAATTGAGGCTGCGACAATCCGATCCCGACCTCACGAGAGGTTGCTTGTAGCCGGGGAGTACAAGGCCCTATCAGAAGAGAATCGGTAGCGTTCCTGAATGAGTTGGGACATCGATTCACGCACGTCTTCCAGATGACCAAGCCGGTAGCGCTGTTCGATTTTTCGCACGTCCGATGCCAACCGATTGTCATGGAATACATTCGCAATCCATCGCGAGAAATCTCCCCGGCGCGCGTGTTCACCAACAGATGCGACCGGTGTACTCGCCAACAAGGCAAGGAACTGCTTCAAAGATCGAGCGGGCAGCCCAACCGCTTTTCCATGATCGGTAAACACGAATTCCTGTCCTCCAGCCAGTTGGACATCGAAATACTTTGTCTTGTGCCGGACATGCGGGGTCAATCGGGGCAAAAGCGTAAACCGCCGCAATTTTCCTTCCGCCTCGTCGCTCCCAGGCAAGATTGCCGCTTCGCTTGGGGCGAGTGCTCTGAGAGTGGTCGCCCATTCGGGTTCGACGTCTCTGCCTTTAACCATGGTCAGCAGTGTTTGCACTTCTTGTGGATTGGTCAAACGTTTAGCCACAACCACATCCATGGCTTTGCGAAGATCGGGATAAAGGTCGGACGGGCGATAGGTGACAAGCGCATAAGCGCCCAATTCAAGATCCAATAGCTGTTTGACATCGGGTTCATGCAGGAAGTAATGGGCTTCATCTACGACAATCCGATGCGGCAGACCCGTGGCTCGTCGGAGGGAAGCCAGCATCGGCAGCAACGTTTTTAGGTAACTGACTTTTTCTTCGTAGGGCACGCGTGATAGATCGACGACGACGCTCAGATCGAAATGCTGGAGTGCGCGAGCCACGTCAGGAATGTCCGGTGGCGGGTCCTCCCCTCCCAGTACCACCACGCCAGGCAGCGCCTCCAGACCACTGTAATCGCCTTCCGGATCGATCACGCAGACACAGTACCCCTGAAGGATCATCTGTTCGCAAGCAAGTCCGGTGGCCCAGGATTTGCCGGACTGGGGCTCGCCAACGACCAGCATATTCCGTCCGTGGATGGCGATTGCCAGCGGCCGTCCGTCCTCCGCCGTACCTAGGGAGATTCGATGCCGGCCAATGCGATCGAAAGGTAACCTTGTCTCTTTCGACACTTGTCGGATATAGGCGGCCACAGCGCGCGGGCCATCTCCATGCACAATCTCGTTTGCTTGCTTTTGGAGTGCTGCGCTGCCCCAGCTGACAGCTACGGCAATCTCACACTCGGCGAGGAGGTCGTTGTCGTTTTCGGCATCCCCGATACCAATCGCGTTGTGAGTAGAAAGACGAAATGCGTTCAACGCCTTCCGCAAACCGGTGCTTTTACTGATCGCTTGCGGAAGAACCATCAACCGGGAGCGATTGAACAACAGTGCGAGCGGCAGTTCGAGTTCGCGAATTACCGCCAGAATTTGCGGAGCCGAACCAGCATCAGCTTCCACGATGCACTGCCCCTTTCGAAATCCAATCCCTCGGCGGCGTAGTTCGTCGAAGAAGACTTGAGGTGGGAGATGACCGATGAGCATGGAGTAACCATTTGGGAATGCGAGAACGGCGCCATTCTCCGCTACCACCGCGTCGGCAAAATCGAGATCTCCTGCTGCCTGCCTCAGGTCAGAGAGGATGCGGCCAGTGACGAGCAATACCACAGTTCCCCGGGCACGTGTCTCTATAATTGCGGCCCTGACGTCAGGATCGAGCACACCTTCTGTCGCGATAGTTCCGTCATAGTCAAGCGCCAACACAGAAAATTTCATGATTGCCTGCTCTGATGTTTTTCATCACACACCTCCTCGGCCAAGCCTAGGTTGCCATTGCCAGGTTGTCTCCATGGTTGGTCGCATGCTTGGCTTCCTTGTGCAGAAGGAGTCGTTTGCCGCCTTCCACCAGCAAGAGATATGTTGCTGTCGCGATAGCGAGAAAAGCAAAGTATGCCGCTGGCAGCGGCGTGAAGCCGAGCACCCCCGCCAGCTGACTGAACGGCAAGTAAAGCCCGATCGCTACTACGGCAAGGCACGTCGCCGTTAGGGGACGGCTAGGACGGCTGCGCAGTGGATTTCGCGATGTGCGGATGACGAACAACACCAGCGTCTGGGTGGCCAGCGATTCGACAAACCAACCGGTATGAAACTGCGCTTCACTCGCGTGGAAGACATGCAGCAACACGTAGAAGGTCAGAAAGTCGAAGATGGAACTGATGGGCCCAATGAACACCATGAAATTGCGGATCAGACCAATATCCCAGTGTTGTGGCTTTTTCAAGTATGTATCGTCAACATTGTCCGTTGGAATGGTGATTTGGGCTAAGTCGTAAAGAAGGTTGTTCAACAGGATTTGGGTGGGCAGCATTGGCAAGAACGGCAGGAAGAGCGAAGCGCCCGCCATGCTGAACATATTCCCAAAGTTCGAGCTTGTGCCCATCAGTAAATACTTCATCACGTTACCAAAAGCTTTGCGTCCCTCGATGATGCCATCGTGGAGAACCCGCAGGCCTGGCTCAACGAGAATCACGTCGGCAGCCTCCCGAGCCACGTCAGCAGCGTTTGGCACTGAAATGCCAACATCGGCAGCGTGAAGCGATGGCGCATCGTTGATGCCGTCACCCATGAACCCCACCGCGTGGCCGTGGTGTTTCAGAGCCAGGAGAATCCGGTTTTTCTGGGCCGGTGAAATGCGTGCGAATACGCGCGTCCCCTCGGCGACACGGGACAGCGCCGGGTCCGTCATCCGTTCCATATCCTCGCCAGTGATGATCTGGCCGGGGTCGATTCCTACCTGCGCGCAAACGTGCCCGGTTACGCGGTCGTTGTCACCAGAGACCACCTTGACCTCGACACCGTCCTGTTTTAGAGAACCCACAACCTGTGCGGCGTCAGGCAAGGGCTCATCCGCAAAGCTCAAGAAACCGGCCAGGATCAGATTGCGCTCGTCTCTAACTGAATAGTTCGCGCATGCAGGCACTTCGACAAAAGCCACCGCAAGTGAGCGAAACCCTTGACTGTTCAATTCATCGCTGGTCTGTCGGATACGCCTGATATCGTCATCGGTGATGGGTTCTGCCTTGCCTTCAAGCTCGTAACCCGAGAGTAGGGCAATAATCCCTTCGGGAGCGCCTTTCGTGATGAGGGTCCGCTGGGACTGGTGCTCTACCACGACCGAGAGTCGCCTCCGCTCGAAATCGAACGGAATCTCGTCGCACTTTGTGTAGTCTTCCGCTTTTGTTTGAGACTGATGCAGGATGACTTCATCCAGTGGACTGCGAATACCTGTCTCGAACTTGCTGTTGAGGTAGGCAAGTTCCAGAGCGCGCTGAGATACATTCCCAAAAGGATCGAGAGAGCGGTTGAGCGACATTGTTCCCGAGGTGAGGGTTCCCGTTTTGTCGCTGCAAAGCACATCTAGACTGCCGAGGTTCTGAATCGCGGAAAGATGCTTGACGATGACCTTCTTCCGTGCCATGGCGACGGCGCCTTTCGACAGCGTCACCGATGTAATCATTGGCAGGAACTCGGGTGTCAAGCCCACTGCCAGCGCAACCGCAAATAACAGAGACTGAAACGGGTCGCGATGGCGCGCAATGCTGACGATGATCAGGAAGAGAACGAGAAAGAAGACCGTTCGGGCGAGGAGTTGGCTGAAGTTGCGCAGGCCTTTATCGAAAGCCGTCTCTTCCGGTCTGGCTGACAGGCGAGCCGCAATATCGCCAAAGGCGGTCTTGGCGCCGGTCGTGACCACCTCTGCCGTTGCGGTTCCGCTAATAATGGACGTGCCCAGAAAAACCATGTTTTGAGCGTCCGCTTTGGTCGAGGCAGGCTCCCCCGTGGCTTGCTTTTCGGACGGGAGCGATTCGCCCGTCAGCGCTGCTTGCTGGACATAAAGATCGCGCGCTATCAAGAGCCGCGCGTCTGCCGGCACCAGGTCTCCCGCCGAAAGCCGCACGATGTCTCCCGGCACCACGTCTCGCCGCCGAATTTCCCTCCACTCGCCGTCGCGGAGAACGGTTGCCGTTGGGGCGACTCGGTCGCGCAGTTGTTCGACTGCCCGTTGAGAACGATAGGTCTGACTTAAGTCGATCGCCGTGCTTAGAAGAACAATGAAGCCTATGATTGCCGCATCTACCTTCTCGCCCAGGAATGCCGATACGACCGCGGCAATCAGCAGGATCAACACGAGGGGATTCTTGAACGCATGCAGTAAATCGAATAAGAAAGAGTGGTGCTGTTTCGCAGCAGGTTCATTCGGCCCAAACTGGTCTTGCCGTGCCTTGGCTTCCTGCGCCGTCAAGCCGGTAATCGCACCGGTAGTTTTATCAGCATCGGGCGACACGACAAGTACCTCAGTCGGCGCGCTGTCGCGGGTCCTCAAAAGGACGCGCGGTAACGGCCCCAAGGGCGAAGCCGCCAATATACGCCAAGCAAGCCACTCCGCCCGTCTGTGCTAACGTGCAATGCGAAGGCCACAGCTAAAGGTCTGAAAATACGGGAGTACCAGGATGACAAGATCCTGTTGTTTCGCGAATTCGCGAATGTTTCGATCAAGAACGACATTGCACTCGGTTGTTCGCCATGGTTTCGGCCGCCCCCTTTGGCATCGCTGCAAACCGGTCTGCCTATTGTGGCTGATTAGTTGCAGGGCATCTTTCACGAAATTCGCGAATTCGCGAAATAGACGCCATCCGTCGGACGGCATGCACTCCAATCATCTTCAAGAGGTTAGGTATGGCCTTCGCATTGCTCTATTCAGAGCCTCCGTCGGACCAACGCTCTGCCGGAGCCTGCGGCGCGCCTGACAGGTCCGTCGCCATTTGCAGTGAACAGAAAGAAGTGTGAATCCATGTCTAAGAGACTTGTTGACGATGACTCGGCAGTTTACTTGGTTGGAAGTGGCATCGCCTCGCTCGCGGCAGCTGCCTTCCTGATTCGCGACGGAAACATTCCGGGCCACAACATCACGATTCTTGAGGAATCCGCGAAAGTCGGCGGAAGTCTTGACGCCGCCGGATCTCCGCAGGATGGCTATGTCATGCGTGGCGGCCGAATGCTCGAGAGCAAATACGTCTGTACCTACGATCTATTTTCTTCAATCCCTACTCTCGATGGGAGCAAGACGGTAACACAGGAGATCTTCGATTGGAATGAGACGATGAAAACTTCATCCCAGTCGCGCCTCTTTCGCGAGGGACACAGGGTCGACGCTCCCAGATTTGGTCTAAGTGAGAAGGACATTTTGAATATCGAGCGCCTGGGGCTTGAGCCCGAGGAAATGCTCGGACGCAGCAACATTTCGGAGCAGTTCGATCCCTCGTTTTTTGAAACGGACTTCTGGTTCATGTGGTGCACAACGTTCGCGTTTCAACCCTGGCATAGTGCGGTCGAGTTTAAGCGCTATCTGGTGCGCTTCACTCATATGGTTTCCGGCTTCAGCACGCTCACGGGAATTATGCGAACCGTCTACAACCAGTACGACTCAATGGTGCGACCTCTACAGAAATGGCTCGAAGAGCGTGGCGTCAGGTTCAGGCTCAATACTTGCGTGACTAACTTTTCTTTCTATCATGCCGGCGAGGACTACACCGTGCAGTGCATTGTTTGTGAGCACAACGGCCACACGGAAGAGATCAAAGCTGACGCTAAGGATTTGGTAATTGTCACCCTTGGTTCCATGACTGAGGCGTCAAGCTTGGGTTCGATGGACTCTGCGCCCGTTCTGAAGGGCAAATCCGACGGCGGTTCTTGGTCTCTTTGGGAAAGGCTCGCCGCGGGCCAGTCGCAGTTTGGCCACCCAGCGAATTTCTCCGACCATATCGAGGAATCGAAGTGGGTGTCGTTCACCACGACGCTTCACGACCCGACCTTCTTCCAACTGGTTCGGGATCTCACGGGCAACGTACCCGGAGAGGGCGGCCTGATTACCTTTCCGGATTCCGGCTGGTTAGCATCGATTGTCTTGGCTCACCAGCCTCATTTCATCGCACAGCCCAAAAACGTTCAGGTCTTTTGGGGCTACGGCCTGCGCGTCGATGAACAAGGTAATTTCGTGAAGAAATCTATGTCGGCATGCACAGGTCGAGAAATCATGAGCGAGATTATAGGCCACCTACGGATTGAAGCTCACGCCGCCAAAATCCTGGATAGCTGCACGTGCATCCCGTGCATGATGCCCTTCATTACCAGCCAGTTTCTGCGAAGGGAGAAGGACGATCGTCCCCAAGTGGTACCGGCACACTCAAAGAACCTTGCGCTCGTCGGACAGTTCTGTGAAATTCCGGACGATGTCGTATTCACCGTGGAATATTCGGTCCGGTCGGCGCAAACTGCAGTGTACTCATTGCTAGGACTGAAGCGGACGCCACCGCCGGTATACAAAGGTCAATACGATCTACGCGTCCTGCTTAAGGCTTTCCTGGCTTTGCACGACGTACGGGCTAATGCCTAGGCTGGGTCCCTTTTTTGAATTTTGACCGCTGACGGGAATTTTATGGAAGCGGGTTTTAGACAGAACTTGAGGAGTTTGCTAGCGCGTTGGATTTGAGCCTGACGGATTCTTTGCTATGTCCTTTGGCGACGGAATCTGCGTGGCATCCCAACCGCCGCCCAGCGCCTTGATGAGCTGAACGCTCGCCACCATTTCTTGCATCCGAAAGTTCACGGCAGCCTGCCGGTCATTCAACAAAATCGTTTGAGCGACGATCACATTCAGGTAAGGATCAAGTCCCGCTTTGTAGCGAACTTCGGCCTCCCGCAAACTCCTCGCTGCGGCGTCGACGGCCGCATCTTGCTGCTCGACAGTCTGGGACAGAATTCTCAGAGCTGCCAAGTTGTCCTCCACCTGTTGGAAGGCGGTCAGAACTGTCTGCCGGTAATTCGCCACGGTCTGATCATAATTGGCCTGATACTGCTGCACCGTGGCCCGGCGCAATCCCGCGTCGAAGATTGTTTCGGCTAGGCTCGGCCCAACCGACCAAAAGCGGCTTGGCCATGTGAACCAACTGGAGAACGAAGAAGTTCCAAACCCACCCGAAGCGCTCAATAAGATGTTGGGGAAATACGCCGCCTTCGCCAGGCCAATCTGCGCGTTGGCCTCGGCGACCCCACGCTCTGCTGCGGCGATGTCAGGACGCCGCTCGAGAAGTTCGGAGGGAACCCCGACGGGCGCTCTTGGAGGCGTGCCTTCCAGAGCTTGTGCGGGAAGAGAGAACGTCGACGCCGGCTGCCCAATCAAAACGGCAATGGCGTCTTCATATTGGGCGCGCAAAATTCCAAGGTTGGTGTCTTGAGCCTGGGCCGCTTTTAACTGCGCCTCCGCCTGCGCGACAGCCTCATCATTACTGAGGCCAGCGTGATACTGGCTTCGGGTGAGGTCCAGTGTTTCCTGGTAAGCGGTCACAGTGGAATCGAGTATCTGCCGCAGCGAGTCCTGCGCTCGGAGTTCGTAGTAATCTACTGCGAGCTCCGCCTGTTCACTTAAGCGTACATTCTCCACCTCGGCGGCGCTGGCCTGCGCTGCATAAACATTCGCCCTTACACTGCTCCGGACGTGTCCCCAGAAATCAGGTTCCCAGGAGGCATCAAAAGGTAGCGAGTAGTCGGTAAACGATTTGACGGTTACTCCCGAAGAGCTTCCTGTTTGTAGACCCCCGAACTGGCCTGCAGACGGGCGCGAATTCACGATGCTCGGATTGGTTGTGACGGTTGGAAAATACTGCGACCGAGCCTGCCTCACAAACGCTCGCGCCGCGAGGAAATTGGCCATTGCTGCAGCAATGTTTTGGTTCGAAGATTCTGCTTTCTCTTCAAGCTTGTTCAGTTGAGGATCGTGATATGCTTCCCACCACTTGCCGCGAACAGCGGCATCGTTTGGCCGCGCAGTCTTCCAATTGCCCTGACCCTGAGCGTCCTCTAGTTGCAGCTCCTTGTACGCAGGCGGAGCCGGAACGGACGGTCGGGCGTACTTTGGGCCGACGATGCATCCGGTCTGGACTGAAACGCACACCGCCAGCGCGGACAGCATTAGACGCGCAGCGATCCACCCAAACGGAGGACATACCTCGGAGGTTGGGATCGCCCGTGCTGTCGACCCGCGCTTCCTGCGGATCTGTCCCAATAACTCCGGCCTTTCGCGCGTTTCAGTTACCGATATACACATCGACCAGTTCACCCGGATAGAGATTTGTGTCCTTGGGTTTCTCGAAACTCAAAATGATCGGCAGCACCCGGACATCCACTCGTTCTTGCCTCTGGTCCGACAGTTGGATCTTCGGAGACACCAGGGGCTGCACTCGCACATAATTCAGTGGAATCTTGATGTTCGTCCCACGAATCGTCATCTGTGCTTTCATTTTCGTAGGGGGCGGAAGTCGAGGCACGAGGATTTCATCGATATAGCAGCGAACGTGAAGGCTTGCTTGTGGTGCTCCCAGCACCAATATGGGACTCATTCCCTGCGTGTAGCTGTCGTACGCACCTTGCGGGGATACATAATTTCCGACGACCGTATTGATGGAGAGTACTACTCCGTCCGTGTGTGCTCGAAGCGTGTATTTGGAGAGCAGCGCGCTAGAAGACCGATAAGACTTATCGAGGGCGTTGTACTGTCTTTCTTGATTGCGGATATCGAAACTCCAGGCGCCCGCTTTGGTCAAGTCACGCTGCTTTTGTGCAACTTCAAGACTTGCTTGGGCCATGGCTGCGGCGTTTATTGCGCTGTCCAAGGCGTCTTTGCTGATCGACCTGGGATCACTTTCGTAAGCTGCCTGTTGCTTGTTTAGTTCGTCCTTCGCAGTCTTCAGGGTGGCTTGCGCCGAAACAAGCTGGGCCTCAGCGATGTCGAGGTTTTCCTTCCTCGGTTCCGCGTTCAACTCTTCCAGCATGGCGTGGGAAGCCTGGGCGGCTGATTTCTGCTGCTCCGTCGCAGCTCTCTGAATGGAATCGTCAATCAGGAGCAGCGGCATGCCTTGCTTCACTTCTTGCCCTTCCGAGACCAAGATTTGTTTGACGGTGCCCGCCACTTCGGGATACACGTTGATGTTCTCCCCGCTGGTCTGTGTGCTCTCGACGATGCCTTCGCCATAGATGCCGCTCACATAGGGATTGGAGGCTGGGTCGAACACAGGAGGCAGCGGAGGCTTTGTGAGGCTGAAGATGTAGGCAGTAGCTATTCCCGCCAAGATGCCGAGAAGTGAAATCGCAAATACTAATTTGTTCTTCATGCCATGCTCTTTTCTGTTCCAGTCAGACGTCCATCGACCATGTTCAGGATTCGGCTTGCGAATTCATAGATTCTGCTGTCGTGCGTGACTACCACGATGCAGCGATTCGCATTCAGAATATTCTTGTGAACAAAACTCAAGATCGAATTTCCCGTATCGCCGTCTAGGGACGCAGTGGGCTCGTCCATGATTAAAATGTCGGGTTTGCTCACCATAGCTCGGGCGATTGCCACACGTTGCTGTTCTCCTCCGCTGAGCTTTACCGGTGGGAGATCGGCTCGTCCCTTCAAGCCCACAATCTCCAGGTAAGAGATCGCCTCCCGGATGGATTCATCCCAGTCCTTTTTTTTCAAGATAAGGGGGATCGCTGCGTTTTCGGCTGTGGTCAAGCGCGGAAACAGATGGAAGTCCTGGAATACGAATCCAATCTTGTTCAGGCGGAAGTCGGCCAGCTTGTCGGCGTCCAATTTCCAGATGTCAATATCCTCCACTAGAACGCTGCCCGAGTTGGGCTTCAGAATGCCGGAAAGAACACTAAGCAACGTAGTTTTCCCGCTCCCAGAGGGACCTACGATGTAAAGCATCTCGCCGAAATAGGCCTCGAGTTCTACATCTCTTAAGGCGGATGTCTTGGCTTCGCCTTCGCCGAACCACTTTTCCAGTCCCTTCGCTTTAATGGCTACCTGCGGCATCTCACCCTCTGAAAATACTGAACGGATCGATCTGCAACACCTTTCGAATTCCCGCATAGCTCGAAATTGCGGCAATAATGGCAACCATGACAAATCCAATCGTCAGACTCGCGTACGTGAGCATGGCGGCGTAGCTTGGCAGCCTCAGCTTGGCGAGCCAGATCAAGAGAACACACAACCCGACCCCCAGACCGTAGCCTGTGAGCGCCGTGAAGGTGGCCTGAAACAGGATCATACCCACCAGATCGCGGTTCCTTATTCCAATAGCCTTTAGCGCTCCAAACCGTTCCAGGTTTTCCAGAATGAACGTGTAGAACGTTTGACCCGAGATCGACAGCCCAACGATAAAGCTGATTGCGGTCATAATCAGCATGTTGGTTCCACCGCCGGTCTTGTAGATGAAGAAGTCTGCAGTTTTCTGCATGAACTCTTCTTTGGTTCGCGCTCGGTAGCCCAGTCGCTCGACTTGCTGTTTAATCTGGGGTATATCGTCGGCGCTCTTGGGCTCTAAAAGCACGTATGAAATCGTGTAACGAGGGTTTGGTATGTACTGGATGGCTCGCTGGTAGGTCGTGTATAGAGTGGGCGTTCCATACAGGCCAGAAGTCGATACTTGGGCAATCCCCACGATGACGGCCCGGTTGTCGTTCAGCTCAAATTCCGATCCGATACGAGGATTCTCGAGCTTGGCAAACTCAGCATCCCGCACTGCGAGGAATCCACTCTCTGCATAAATGTTTTCGATCTTTCCTTCCAGAAGCGTAGGTCTGCCCAGCAGGCTGGTGTCGTCCAATCCGATAACGGTGACGGATTGATAGTTCCCGTCAGCAAGCTTGACCAGCGCTCCTCCCGAGTAAAGGGGAACGGCGTATTTCACTCCTTGCATGCTTCGAACTGCATCCAGGACGTAGTCGGGCATGCCGACCGAATTGGAGACCGTTTCGACGGCCGGATCCATGACCCAGATTGTGGTGCCAATGTTAATTACCGTGGCAGACGCGTGATTTAACACTCCGAAGAACATCGACGTGACAAACATCATCAGATACACGGCAAAGGTGATGCCGACCAGCAGCGAAGTGAACTTCGCCGTGTCATTTACGAGCAACTTGTAGGCGAGCTTGAGAATTCCCTTCATAAGTAGAGTAGTCTCGCCGCCGAGGTTCCCCTAGTACAAACGGCGAACCTGACCGCGATCAGCGATGGACTTCATCAGCCTCATCCACCGCGATCCTCTTGGCTGGAGCACGAGATCGATGGATCGTGGAATCGAGTCGCTGATCTCCCTGGGGCCGGGAGAAATTTTTCACCAGACCCGGGCTTCATCAATGCAATGCAAGCGCCATCGGTAAGTTCTTCAAAACGCTCGCATCACGCGGAGTAGGGAAGTCATCTCTTCGCGAATTCGCGAAGATCGTAAAGCTTCGCGATCGCTTCAAACCGGCCAACCAACCCACCCCTTGTTGCCGGCCATCATCCGCGGGCCATTTTTCACGGAATTCGCGAATTCACGAGTAGCCTCCCTCTTTGGAGCGCAGCCACTCCAACCGTTTCAAGAGCTTAGGTATGGCTTCCACATTGCATGAGGGTAGGTGGATTCATTGCCGAGCATTTGGGTGGACGTTCCACTCGTCCGCGCGACCTCGGCAAAGATCTCCACGAGGCACCGCTGCCGAAGTGGCTGGCGATATCAATACCGTTAGCGGAGGTCCCTGGATGGGTGAGAGCGTGGCGATTCAAGGCCGGATCACCGTCGAAAACTCGGGCGAGATGCGCACAGCGCTGGCCAACGCTTTACGTACGAAGCCGGCGACGGTGTCCGTGGATCTGTCCGGGGTCTCTTACATGGACACTTCGGGCTTGGCCACGCTAGTGGAGGCGGCTCGGATCGCGCGCGAGCAAGGCACACGGCTGATTTTAGGTGGTATCCACGATCAGCCTCGCTACTTTTTCGAGATTACGCATCTCGATCGACTGTTCGATATCGCTGGACAGGAGGCGAGCACATGAACGCGCTGGAAGCCATCGGAAGCGGCGTGATCCAAGGACTTACCTATGTCGGCGGACTCACCATGCAGTTCTGGTCGGGGCTGCGTGCCTCGCCGCGCGTACTGCCGGTCCTGGGCAAGCGGACTCGCTGGCAAACGGCGATGCGCCAGATGGCGGCTATCGGAGTAGATGCACTACCGATTGTTGCAATCATGTCCGTTTGCGCGGGATTCATTCTGGCGATGCAAACCGGAACTTACCTGAAGAGGTATGGAGCGCTTCAGTACGTCATGGACGTTGTCGCGATCGGGTTCACGCGCGAACTGGGCCCGCTTTTGACGGCCCTGATCGTATGCGGCCGTTCGGGGTCGGCATTTTCAGCCGAAATCGGAACCATGGTGGTGACCAGTGAGATCGATGCGCTACACACCATGGCTATCGATCCCATCGAACTCGTACTGACGCCGAAATACGTCGCAGCCATGATCGTGATCCCCTGTCTGACCATTATGAGCAACACGTTTGGCATCCTGGCGGGCGCTGCTTTCATGTACATCAGCACCAAGATCAGGCTCGCCATGTATCTGCAATATATCTTCAACTCGATTGAGATGCGCGACATCTTTACCGGGCTGCTGAAGAGTCTGGTCTTCGCGACCATTATCGTGAACGTCGGGTGCATGGAAGGCTTCAAGGTAAAAGGAGGGTCGGATGCAGTGGGGCGGTCAACAACGTCGGCCGTGGTGAGGTCAACATACCTCGTTATCCTTGCCGACGCGTTCTTCACGGCGATCTTCTACCTGGTGCATAAATAAAGGATTAGCACATGGCAGACCCGATGATTTCAGTCGATAGCTTGACGGTTGAATATGATGGCCACCGCGTGCTTAATGGCGTAAGCCTGGACATCGAACGGGATGAAGTAATGGTGCTGCTCGGTGGCAGCGGCTCCGGCAAGACCACGATGCTGCGGCACATCATCGGGCTTGAGCCCCCCACCTCCGGAACGGTTCGGGTGCGGGGAGTCGATATCAATCGTTGCTCCGCGAAAGAGCTGAAGGCGATCCGGTGCACCATGGGCGTAGCTTTCCAGGAATCTGCGTTATTCAATTCTCTGTCCGTCGAAGAGAACGTCGACCTTCCCCTTCGCGAGTTAACAACACTCGCCGATCCCATCATCGAAATCATGACTTACATGAAACTCGCGGCTGTGGGTTTGGGCGAGGCCGGGAAACAGATGCCCCAGGAATTATCGGGGGGCATGAAAAAGCGCGCGGCCATCGCTCGGGCGACCGCGCTCGACCCCGAAATCTTGATCTTTGATGAACCTTCTGCGGGCCTTGACCCGATCGTCGCGGCCGGATTGGATGAACTGATTTTGTTCCTGAAGCGCGCCTTTCACATGACCATATTGGTCGTGACGCACGAGATGGCGAGTGCATTTCGCATCGCCGATCGTGTGGCTATGCTAGACGGGGGGTCACTCATCGCGGTGGACAGCAAGGATGCGTTCCGGGCGAGCACCCAACCACGCGTCCGGCAGTTTCTCGATCGGGTTCCCGATCCCATTACGGAAAGCAAGACCGTTCAAGTCCGCCTTCGTGAGCTGGCCGGATTGACAGGAGAGAAAAAATGAAAACCGAAGCCAAGGTCGGCCTCTTCGTTTTAGTCTGTGCAGCGATCCTGCTCATAGTCGTCTATCGAGTAAGCACCGTACAGATCAAGGGCGCGCGCGTTTCCTACAAGACGTACCTGCGGAATGCGGGGGGACTGGATCCGGGGGCAGACGTCCTGTTTGGCGGGATCACGGTGGGTGCCGTGACGGCAGTGCATCCCGACCCGCAGGACCCCACTCGCATTGAAATTCTGCTGGATGTGAAGCAGGGCACACCGCTGAACGCCAAATCCGTGGCTAGGCTCGGCTCGGTAACCCTCGTGACCAATCCGGTCATCTCCGTGACTACCGGATCGAACGACGCACCCCGCTTGCCGGCGGGGAGCGTGATTCCGTCCGAGGAAACGATAAGCATCGACGACACTGAACGCAAAATTGTGGCCCTGGCTGATTCCGCGCACACCACGCTGGATGCTGTGCACACGGACGTGACCGACGCCCAGCGCCTGATCGCAAATTTGAACGACATCACGGGTAAGCAGAATCAGCAACGTGTTGCGGACATTCTGGCAAACGCCGATACCATCGTCGCGGGTACGAGGCCGAAAATCGACCAGATCACCGACCAGATTCTGAAGCTGACGAATAATGCCAACAGCGTTTTGGCGAAAATGGGACCCGCCGTCGACAACCTGAACGCGACAGTGTCCAACGCGAACGAGACGATCACCTCGCTCCGCGAGCCGGGTCAGGCAGACCTTGCCGAGATGAAGAAGACGCTCGTGGATTTGCAGGCTGCGATGAAGGCAAAAGATCAAGACCTCACCTACACGATCGAGAATGTTCGTATGATTACCGACAACCTCAACGAGCTGACCGAGTCCGTCAAGGAGCGTCCATGGAGCTTGGTACGGATCAGGCAGCCGAAGGACCGGAAAGTCCCCTCCATGCCGAGGAACCCATGATGAAGGCTCTGACGAGGATGAGCGTCTGCGCGGTAACGCTGCTGATGGCCAGTTGCGGAGGCAAGGTGCTGCGTCCGCACTACTACGCGCTGGAGATTCCTCCCGCGCCGGCACAGGCGGTAAGCGACGCGCGCCTTCCTGGTACCGTGGCGGTCCGTCGATTCGACACTCCAGCGTACCTGCGCCAGGGAAGGATCGTGTATCGGCCAACCCCTGAAGAAGTTGGTTTTTACGAATATCATCGATGGGCTGCCGACCCCGCCGAAACGGTCACAATGGCAGTGATCGACTCACTCCGTTCCACGCAACTGTTCTCGCGCGCAAAACGATACGATGGTCAGAACGCGCAGGATTATCTCATGCTAGGCCGGCTCGAGCGGCTTGAAGAAATCGATTATGGCGGTGCTGTCCGAGTGGAAGCGAAGCTATCCGCCGAGCTGATTAATCTGCGAACCGGTGCCACCGAGTGGACTGGTGATGCGACTGATACGTCGAGAGTCGACACTCGTAATGTCAACTCAGTAGTCGTAGCAATGGATCATGCCGTCCAGAACAGCATTGATCAACTGGTGGCGAGCTTGGACCAGCGACTCCTGGCGAAATCTCAGGTCGTAAAGTGAGCATCCGGGACCGAGCCGAAATCGACCGAAGGGCGAGCCCAAGGATTGCTCGCAATCCGCAAGCACCTCGGGAAACGAGGCCTCGACTGCGTAAGTTTGTCGATCCGTTGTTAAGATGTCGGTCAACTTGCCTGAGTTAGGGCTCCCGGTTGAACCCTCGTTGCACGTCCGCTCACCTTTGGGCGACACCGCTGGCCAGTCCGCCCGCCAGCGTCGGGGTCACGTCGGGGATGGCAAGCTTCTCTCCTGACTATCGCACTATCGCTCAGCCAAAGCATTCGGAGACGATTGTGCGCCGGGCTTACGACACAGCGCGATCATCTTCTGTACCCGCACACACGGTCGCTGCAATCAGCATGGCATGGGTCAGGGCATCCTGGGGTAGCACCGTTGGGAGTGGACGAGCATTCCTAATTTCTTCAGTGGTGGGCGTCGTAAACTCGATGATGTAGTCCTGCCCCATGTCCTCATTTGAGCGGACCAAGTTCAGGAATTCGTTTTTCTCCTCAGGAGACGAGAAGGAAAATAGAAGTTCGTAAGCGCTTGCGTCAGGATCGCCGAGGAGCGCCAGCGACCGTGTGTTCGTGAGATTCGCATAGCCGACGAGGTACCCGATGATATCGGCGGCAAAGAGCCAAGCCTCTGGATTATCGGTGGGCAAGAATTCGACGATGCAGAGCCAGTCCTTCTCATCTTGCCAGTACAGCTCGAAA